>ENA-UOVY01000361-UOVY01000361.1-plant-metagenome-genome-assembly--contig:-NODE-361-length-25367-cov-947.634640_pt1 | contig 25367 bp, 15 predicted proteins | sample MGYA00249840_ERZ761561 | MGnify/ENA primary metagenome ERZ761561 (study PRJEB28882, sample SAMN05720143) | plant metagenome | isolation source: Guanajuato, Mexico | place: Mexico:Guanajuato, Mexico...
CTACTTTGGGCTCAGCTTCTGAGGATGTCTTCACCTCGACGGCTCGCGAGATTTCTAATAAGTTCCGATTTAGCTTCTAGAAGCTTGACCGAAACCCTAGAGCTCTGACCTCAGTCAGGGGCAGTCGGACAGGAATCATTCCATGGATGTTCCTTGTCTTTAAATAGCTATAAAGATGATACTTGTGCAACAGTATATGCGATGCAGTCTAGAGTAGTATTGTATGTGGTTTGTAGTTTTGTTTCTTAGCCTACAGAAAGTGGGAATCAAATAGGCATCATCTGACCATCTGGTGGGTATGACTGAGTGAATTTACAGTTGAACTGTGATGAAGCCAGGCTAAGTAACCTATTTTGTTGATGAATGTACCATCCGATTGAGCCCATGAGCCGCCGCAAACGCAGCTACTAATCCAGCGTTGCTCCCAGCTACGGGTCGTTTGAAAAGACGGTTTGATTAGCGACACTGACCTGCATCTAGTGCAGTGCCTCAGATTAGCCACGAGGTGAGCACCCAAGCTTATGTTTCTGACGATATCGATTCTCCTGACACCATTCATATCGATCGATCCCTCAACCTTGGGTAAATTTGTCAACTCTGGGAGGCTTGGAGTCTTGAAATATTCAAGAATTAGATGGGATCCATCGAGCTGGCGATGAAGAAGCGGGCTAGCAACACCAATGGGGGCGAGGAAGAATGCAAAACGAGAGACAGCAATATTGTTGGCAAGCTGCACGCATTCCTCAATGAAAGATTCCTCTGGTTCGTTACCGATTGTCGCATGAGATATCGAAATCAATCTGAAGAGACTTTCTAAAAGATCAATCTGATCGTTCAACTTGTAAACAACTGGAGCACTCGCTTCATTCTGGACGCTCCATATTTTGATGATTATAAGCAGCTCTCGAACAGTCTCCAAAGCTTCCTTGTTTTGCGCCAAGCCTGCCCCGGGTAGGATGGATCGGTATTTGGTTCTTTGGGGGAGCGATGTGACCAAAAATATAGCTAGATCAGTGATCCATTGGCTTAGAGGCTGAAGACACTGGATCAGACTGATTTCGACATAAAACTCTTTCTCGTTTATCTTACTTATCACATTGTTGCAATTGAAAAAGTTCGGCTGGGCGCCTTGGGTTCTGAGGAAACTTGCCAGATGCTCTGAGGGGCTGTCCTGATCTTGCGACCTGAGCACTGATTTAAGAGTGCTAGAAATCGAGTTCAACATTATCATAGTATGGCAGTCGGAGGATTTACACAAACTAGGACTAGTGTTAAGACATCTGTATAACGATGCTCTGATCATGAGCTGCCGGTTGAAGTACTTCCGTTGCATGTGTTTGGGCTGACGCTCGTAGGCATCATGAAATTTATCGCATATACTCTCTATTGAGTCTGGTTTTGCGCAGACCATTGCATCCCACCAATCGTTTCCTGTTATCAAACAATATTCCATGATATACTGAATGTACGTCTCCTGATCTTTTTCGTCTTGGCAGGTAATCAAAGGAGGCAATCGAATTGCATGCAGTTGACTCATCGAATCGATTGCAACAAGGGTTGTTTGATTGCTAGACAGTTGGATATCTGTTATAAACATGGGTCGGCTCTTCTTTTCGCAGGCTTGCTTGCCGGTGTTTTTAATATTGTTCTGGCGATTTTGGTACATTTTGTATGGTGAGTTATCGGCAGAATCGTTACGACCGTTACGCAGAGGGATAGGGCACGACAAATCCAGACTATCAAAGATCGGTTGCAAGTCCTCCTTCCTCATGCAACAAATGGAAAAATCTTTGTAAGCTAGTAGGATTAGACCCAGTTGTCTGTTCGAACCGAACAGTTTGAATCTGGGCGTTTGAATTGTGATGAGATCTTTATCAGTAATATAGTTTCCCTTGAAGATCCACTCCTTGGAATTTGTTTCAACCTGACTTCCGTTGTTATCAACTTTACCTATATTATTTAGAGTTGGCTTCACGTCTTCAGATGATTTAAGGTCAAGTAATGCACAGTGGATGGGAACCTTTTTCTTTGGTTCGAGTTCCCATAGCTCAATCAGTGAGAGATTCTGACCTCTTACCTCAACAAGAACTTCGTCAGGGGAGTTTTTTGTAACAAATTTTATGTGGGCTACTTGCTCGAAAGCCGACGAATTTTCTCGCTCGCTCAAAATCTGCGACATGATATTCAGATGAAAGCTATAGAATTGTTTGCAAGTCACAGAGACCCGTCGACCCTCAAAACCCACGAATAGATCTACCTCGTCGAAGGTTAAACTCTTTGTGCTCAAATCGATCTGGTAGAACGATATCGTTGAATTAATTGCTCCGGCTGAGGTGCCGACAATGAAAGACCCATCTTTGTTATGGCAAATGTCTGCGACCTCTATCTTCAGTCTCAGTGGCCCAAGACTTTCAGATATAACGTCAACGCTTCCATCTGCTATGAGGGTTAAGCAACAGACTAGACCCGTCCGGCTTATGAGAATACAACCTTCGGCAGATTTTCCACCAAATAATCTCAATGAGGGTCCATGCTTTGTTCTCTGAATTTTGTCGCTGTATTCCAAGTGATTGGAGGGATTTTTGAGATTCTGGTTTGCGATATTGATTGTGGTTATAATGCCTGGGTGATACCAGGCAGCTGTAACGAAGGTTTCAGCGGCAAATACTTGTTTAAAATAGGGTTTCCAATCGCTGATTAGGTAATCCTTCGAAGTGTATATGGTCGCGCAGCCACGAACGTCACAAACGAGCAATTTGCTACCCGACGGGTCCCACTCCAAAATGGTGAACTCGTACTCTGAATCGACTAACAAATAGGGCTGGTAAGGGAGATTCACGTCAGCTACGTAAACATGATACGAGGATGAGTTCGGACGGGGTTGGTTAATGCAAAACGAACTTGTGAAGGCAATCAAACCCCTCGTTGAGATGCTCAGTTTTTGGTGGCATTTGTTGATCCATCCGACGTATGACTTTTGGTCGAGAACTGGCCTGAGGGTAGAGTATATGCGTCTCATTTCTTAGCTAATATTTCGTCTTGGTCGAACAGAAGTCATGGGTCGGTTATTGGTAGGGATAAGATGGGAAGGATTCACCGATCCAATTTGACTTCGAGTGTGCGTGGATGTCGTGGCCGGTCGGGAACGATGCCCACGCCTCTACGCCGAAGTCCAGACCCACCCTGTCGGGAAGTCCCGCAAGGGTATAAATAAAACGCGCCGCCCATAGTCGGTATCCATTCGCTCATAAGCCTTAGTAGTAGTCCCTCTAGTTCAATTCTCTCCCCGGCACAACATCTGGTAGCAGAGGGAGGTTTAACAATCCTCCCCCTGAAATCAACAGGAAATGACTAGTCCTCTAGAAGAACAAGCCATGCTGGTTGACCCACTAGCCAGCCTTAAGAACTCTCTATACCTAAGTCTAGGCATGAGCGGTCTGCCGGAGTTTAAGGGTGGCCCTCATGAAGATATAGAAAAGTTCCTCAACGAATTTGGTCGAGCGGTCACCGCTTTGCCGAACGAGCAGAAGTGCCTGGCCCTCAAAAGGGCGCTCGTAGGTGACGCTGCCATATTCCTCAAGAAATACTTGAAGCAAGAATTGTTGCGCGGTGATTGGAAATATATCAAAGCCGAGTTGAGAAAAAGGTTCTCCCGCATAGATCCCAACTTACTCTATCGAACCCAGTTAAAGAAAATGTCGTTCGACCCGCAAGAGAGTACGCTCTTGGGCTACGTCGATCGTTACGCTAGCCTCTACAAAAAGATTCATTCAGCAGCGAAAGACAACGAACTGATACAGGACTTGAGTCTTAACTTAGGTGAGAACATCGTCCTGAAGCTTAATCACCTCTCCGCTGACTGGAAAGATATCAATTGCTTCGAGAAATTTAGGTGCTTAATCTCTAGACTTGAGAGAGACATTATGTCTCTTGAGAACGACCTCTCATCCAGATCAACGAAAGATTTGACCGCCTCTGTCAACGAGTTGGTTACGTCGGCCCTCCAATCGCCGATCAATGAGATCCGGGGCATTCTGAATAACCTCAAAGATAAGGCAAACGAGACGGTAGATACCGAAAAGGTAGCCGCCATAAAGCATGCCGATCATCCCAACTATCGACAGTTCAACAATACAGGTAAGCGACGCGATCGGGAATGGGATCAAGACCGGCATCAGCGTGCCAACAACTACCAGGGAGAAAAACCAAGCTTTAAGAGGGGTAGGGATCTTAAAAAGACCTACGAGGAGAAGTTCGGTCGAGTTAACGGCCCATGCTTCTATTGTGGGGGCCAACACTTTCGTCGTCACTGCCCGCTCGACATGCCTGATTTAAAAGATTAGAGGACCCACCAGCCGGCGGCTCTGGTGTGATCCTATGTAATTTGGGATGCCGCAGCAAGGGCTCGGGCCTTATTATAGCCACAGTTACCATCGATAACATCGCTGCAGACGTCGTAATCGACACCGGGGCCTCAGCATCATTTCTCCCACGCGAGGGCACTATCTTGAGAGAAACGAGAACCAAATTGACAAAGACCAAGACAGATACGCGCATAGCAGATAATGGGCAATTAGATTGTACTCATTTAGTTCATTGTGAGGTTCGTGTTTGGGCCGGATCCGTACGTAAGTGTCAGGTGAATTTCCTCATTATAAACAAATCGAGCCATATTCTAGGCTATGATGCCTTATTCGGTAATGATGCAATCAAGCAACTGGGGATAGATATAACGGCCAAACACGACATTTTGGTTGCGAGAATCCAAGGCTACACTATTGGACAAGAGGATACCATAGAAAAATACAGAAGACATTTAGGAGTAGTAGCTAAGTTCAAAGAGGCTTCACCCCCGTCATCACCATTAGATCATATTCTGAGATTATATGACGGAGTTTTCAGCGAAACAGCGGAAGGAGTGATGAAGACTCAGCCGATGCAGATCCAACTGACTAATGACACTCTTCCTAAGGCCAGACTGAGACGCTATGCGGTCGAAGAGATCGCCGAGATAGACCGACAAGTAAACTCTATGCTCGAAAGAAGGATCATAGAGCCATCCATATCTCAATATTCCTCTACGTGCCATTTGGTGCCAAAAAAGAACGGCCAACAACGCTTAGTCATCAACTTTATACCCCTAAACAGGATTGCTACAAAAGACCATTATCCGTTACCCCAAATAGCAGATATACTAGCTCATTTGGCTGGAGCTAAGATATTCTGTGCCCTGGACTGTACAGAAGGCTTCTGGCAGATACCAGTCGCCAGCTTAGATCGACCGAAGACAGCTTTCGTTACGCCACAGGGCCTATTCCAATTCAGACGGTGTCCATTCGGCTTTACAAACTCACCTGCTGTTTTCCAGCGAGCTATGAACGAGATATTCCATGAGGGTCTCTACAAACGGTGCGTCATCTACATAGACGACATCCTCGTGTATGGAAAGACAGAGGAAGAAGTAATCGTCAACCTCGAATGGGTTCTCCGAAAGTGCGATGAGTTCAACGTCAAGCTCAAACTATCCAAATGCGAGTTCCTCAAGACATCAGTCAAGTTCCTAGGTTATCAAATAGGGCAGGGTGGTATCCTACCTCTGAAGGATAAAGTCCCAACATGGTTAAGTTCACACCCAGCGACTGTCAAAGAGGCACAAGCATTCCTCGGGTTCATCAATTACTATGCTCGATTTATCGAAGACTTCTCTGAAAAGACTCTCCCACTGCGGAAAGCAATACGAGCAACCGAGTTCCAGTGGACAAGCGAATGCATGGAGGCCAAGAAAGCTCTTTTAGACGATCTCGAATCTGCTACTGCACAAGTGATACCCGAGAGTGATACACCAAAGAGAATTCACATTACAGTGCTAGATAACTCAATCGAAGCTGCTTGTCTGACAGTTGATGGCGGATTGATAATGAGAACTAGCGCAGTCCTATCCTCGAGCCAACAGAACTACTCCCGAATAGAGAAAGAATTACTCGCCCTCATTCGAGCCTACAATAAGTTTGGACCATTCTTGCGAGGTCAAGTAACAGTTTGTACATCTTGCAGTTTATTATCGCACGTCATCGGGCTCCGAGAAAAACCGGAGCGAATCGCACGGCTGCTGTTACAGCTTCCACCTGATGCCAAGTTCAGCGTTGAGGCTAGCAACAGTATCATGGAATTGATTCAACAGGCACCCGAACCTTCAGATGAGATCTTCTACACTGACGGTGCATCCAAGACAACTAGTGAGAATAACCTAGCATCTTGGGCTGTTGTTGCCGTCAACAGACCCGAGTTGAACTCCTCAGGAATCCTAGAAAACAGCTCGAATCAAAAGGCTGAGGTTGAGGCAGTGATACAAGCTTGCCTCATTGCGAGAGCTGAGAAGATGAAACGTATCACGATCGTAACCGACAGTAAGTACGTCGCAAACGCCGCCAACAAATGGATTGATCAGTGGCAAGTGAACGGTTGGCTGGATAACAAAAACAAACCAGTCAAGAACCAACAAGCGTTCAAACGCATGGCGGAAGCGAGAAGAGGTCTTGAGCTTAAGGTTATTCATGTCAGAGGGCACAGTGGCGATAAGTACAATGAGCTAGCGGACCATCTAGCAAGAGAGGCCCTGTTAACAAGTGTCCAAATATGTGCAACCGTCTATTCCTCACCTGTGCTCTCACAAGACGAAGACGAGGAGTTAGAAAGGATTAAGCAGAGCCTCGTTGAAGGCAAGCAGATAAAAAACTATAAACTAAAAAACGGGTTGGTGTGGTCGGTGCAGGATGGTCGAGAAAAACTCCTCGTACCCATGAAACAAAGATCACTGCTGCTTCAGCTTGCACATAATGACCCAATTTATGGAGCACACTATGGGGTCAAGAAAACACGGAGAAAGCTAGAACACTACCATTGGACAGGTATTGGAACGGACGTCGCAAATTGGGTCGCCTCCTGTGAAACTTGTCAGAAGAATAAGAACTCAAAGCAGCGACCTTATGGCAAACTGATGCCCATCAAAACCTCATGCTTGTTTAATCGCATACACATGGACATCGTGGGCCCAATGACCATGTCAGAGAGGGGTAACCAATATATAGTGACAGGGATTGACGCATTCTCCCGGATGGGATTCGCTAAAGCATGCGTCATGCCAACTGCAGACGATATAATCACTTTATTATGCGATGAGATAATTTATCGCCATGGCCCACCACAGCATATTGTCACCGATAACGGGACTCAATTTAGGGCCCTCCGATTCAAGTCGTTATTACAAAAATTAGGCATCGAACACTCGACTACATGCGAATATAACCCACAAGCTAATGGTATGGACGAGAAGTTCAACGGAACACTCGTCAATATCATAAGAAACTGTCTTAGCAAGAACAAAAGAGAATGGGACAGTCACTTACCTGGAGCCGTGCTGGCTTATAATCTAACACCGAACAGCAGCACGAAACTGAGCCCTTACGTGATAGTGTATGGTAGGTACCCAAGATCGCCACTAAATCCAATAGAAATAGAAAAAGAGGATGATGTTACGGACCACGAAGCAGTTAGGCAGGTTGCCTTAACTAATTCGCAGGAGTCCCAAGAGAAGATGGCGCTGGAATACGACAAGGGTAAGCAAGAGGTAACTTTCCAACCTCTTGACCTTGTCATGGTTAAGGCGCTAAGCATAGGAAGGACTGACTCTCGAAAGTTCTCGCAAAAGTGGACGGGTCCACATAGTATCTTAAGATTGCTAGAACACGATGGGGTTCCTAAAGCGATCGAGATCCTGGACTGCGACCTATTCCGGGTCCGTAGAGTCCCCTTCGGGGCCGTCAAAGCATACTGCGCACCGAGAACCCCGGGAGTAACACTACTTCCAGGTAATATCGTAACAGCTACGCTTAAAGAGGCCCTAGAGACTCGAAGTCACGATGAGATACATGCGGTAGGAGGTCATAAAGATAGCGATATCTTTGAACCGATGTTGCCCGCAATCGACCAACAGGGTATCGACTCCCTCGGTCAAAATCATGAAAAGGAGAGCTACGAGGGCGTCAATCCCTCGGGCGATGATCCTACAAAGACGGATCATGAGGGCGTCAATCCCTCAGGTCTTGAAACGTCTTGCAATAGTCAAGTGGGTGACAACCCCACGAAGTGTGAAACTGAACAGGTGAGCCACGAGGGCGTCAATCCCTCGGGCGAAGACCCTACAAAGACGGGTTACGAGGGCGTCAATCCCTCGAACCTTGACACGTCTTGTAACAGCCACAAGGGCGTCAACCCCTTGGGCCTTAAACCAAAATGTTGCCAGGAGGGCGTCAATCCCTCCGGCCGCCAAAAGTCCTATGTCGGCACCGATGGTGTAACAGCCACGGATGCCCTAACAGACGAAATGCAACCGCAGGCATTAAAACCCCTCGGTTGCACTAGTCTGAGCCGAAAGTTTCTCCCTAGTTGTAGCACGAGCGTGCCCGCAGGGGAGCGCTCGTGTGCAGACAACCTCGTGTCCGGGAAAATTAGTGAGTGTGAGATAAATATTCGTAAAGTTGATAATAAAAATTCGTCGAATTGTTCCATCAGTAGTCTGGAAGACTGTGATTTAAGTCCTCAAGCCCCAACACCGAGCACTTTGAGTTGCGCAAGCCTTCAGGATGAATCAGAACGGAGAGAACAGTTCTCAGAGGAGTCGGAGCCCCTTCAGCTCTCAGGAAAGTGGAAGATCGTACGTCCCGAGGGGTCACCAGGATGACACTTCACCAAGGACACAGGCTTGGCGTGAAACTCCGCCATCCTCCCAGCAATTCGCGTCTTGGTCAAGGGAACAAAGACAAGAATACCGGAGAGAAGTCGTGGCCAATGCAACCAGGACATTACAAACGGAATTGGAGGTACGGAGAGACTCCGAAGAATGGTGGATAAATAGATATCGCTCTCTATTGCTAGACCAAGCCAGATACAGATCGCCCGTAGAAGGCAATGCCCCACCGAGGGCGCAAGTCAGGGTGGCGGTGGCCAGGAATCTCAGGCTGGATAGCCAAGGTCTGTCTGATGGCTCACAGACCTCATCATCGACTCTGTCCAGGGAGAGTACGCTAAGTCCAGGAGGATCCAGTCGTACCCAAAGCCAAAGAGAAAATTAAAATAATAACCTAAAAAAGGGTGAGATGTCGTGGCCGGTCGGGAACGATGCCCACGCCTCTACGCCGAAGTCCAGACCCACCCTGTCGGGAAGTCCCGCAAGGGTATAAATAAAACGCGCCGCCCATAGTCGGTATCCATTCGCTCATAAGCCTTAGTAGTAGTCCCTCTAGTTCAATTCTCTCCCCGGCACAACAGTGGACCGCTGACCCACCGGCTGAACTCGTGGCTAGGAACGCTGTGTGTGGCTTGTACATCGGCGCCAATTCTTGACAACGAAAGGCGAGCCCAATGTACCATTTTCATTAGTTCATATTTATTTTTGTCATTAGGTACACACTAAACTAATCAATCCCTACTTTTTCAAACTTCTGCTAGAGATGTATCGTAGCGCAGGTGAGCCTTGTTCGGAGTATTGCTGGTATAGCGTAGAGTCGATGAATTTTGCACTATACAAGTGGGCCGTTCCTGACAAAATATACTCACAGGAGAGAGAATGAGACTGACTACTCCTCAATCCTTTTAAACAAGCAAAACAACAAGAGCAGCTGTGCGCCGTCTTTCGGGAACCGACCAGTTTCTCGTTTTGTCGCGAGTTGCAACCCACGGATGGTGGAATCCCACAAGCTAGCAACTTAAATAACTAATCGATGCTAACTCCAGAGTGGACACTATCCCATCAAGCAACAAACGCAACTGGATACAAATTCAACCCGTCCTTTTTAATCTAGAAATTTATTCACTCTCATCCTAATCCTCGTCTCCATCATCATCATCGTAGTCGTCGTCGTCGTCATCGTACAAAGAATAACGTTTTAGTATATCGGTTATGCGATCACGATTGGCGAGCCTGGTACTCTTGGACGCGTTGTCGACAGGTGACTGTTCTACTTTGGGCTCAGCTTCTGAGGATGTCTTCACCTCGACGGCTCGCGAGATTTCCAATGCATCCTGAGATGGCCCTACGTAGTCTCGAGTATCATGTTGCTGATGCGGTAGAGTAGGAAGAATACCGTCGAATGCTTCAGGCCGATCAGATCGAGGATTATCGGAGTCGCTGGGTTGAATCTGCGTTCCCAGTTTCTCTTCCGAATGAAATCTGGCGGGAAAGGACTCAATTTCATGAGGAACAAGTTCTATAGCTTTGAGCAGAATAGAACTCAACGACAATCTTTCAGACCTAGTATTGTCGGCACCGTCAGTTGATCTCTCCCGATGCAAGGGACCGTCAGAGATGTCGTCGCCACTGACTCTGTTTTCAACAAATTGCTTATTTCCAACCATTTGAAGGCTATTGATCAGATTAGATACATCGGCACTTACAGCATCTGTCTTTAAGCGCAATTTGTTTAGCGATTCTATAGAATCATTTTGTTGCTTAACAATATCTTCAGTTAGCACTTTAAGGCAATTGAAATTATCCATCATTTAGATTTGTTATTAATAGTAATGTAGAATATGAAACGATTTTATCCTTTTGATTATATCTATACGCACCTGCCGCAGTCATCTCTCTTTCTCATACACTCTCACACATACACACGCGCACCCTTTAACTCTTGAATGTTCTGAAATTTTTGTTTGGTTTAGGTTATACTTGTTGAATTTTGTTTTTTTCTTTTTTAAAAGTCGCTAAATTACTATACACTTATATGGGCTCTCGATATCATTATCATGATTCAATTCGTTATTAACTTGTTCAATCTGAGCAATCAAATTTTGGAACATTTCATCAACAAGGGAGTTTTGTTTTGCACTAACTTCCATAAAAGCAGCCTTCATATAATTGGCCAATTTCTTTCCCTCCTCATAGGGAACAACTCGCTCCTTCGATAGATCCATCTTGTTTCCAACAAGTACTATTGGTATATGTACTTTGCTCGTAAGCTCCGATAATTTGTCATAAATTATTCTAATAACTTCAAATGATTTTTGACTATCAATACTGTATACTAAACAATAACCGTGGATATCAATAGCATACAAACTAGGAAATATAGAGTATTCGTCTTGGCCAGCCGTATCGACTAATTTCAGACAATACTCTTGACCGCGTATTTTGGCTCGTTTAGTAAAGATGTTTTCAATCGATGGATCATATGAGTCTACAAATAAGTTATCAACATATTGTATAGTCAAGCATGATTTGCCAACGGAGCGATAGCCCATGATGGCGATTTTCCTATGCTTAGGTGGCATTGTGTTGTAAATTATGATAATAACAGTTATGATGTTGATCCTTCATTATAATTGGATATCTATTATTGTACAATGACAGCCCAGTTTAGACGAACAAGTGCCGAGTATAGAGCTGAGAAAAACAACATACACAAGATTGTAATGTATGTTGTTCTTTTTGGCCCACAAAAACATTACCGCTTCTTAGGTGCGCGATTGGCGCAATTTGTTCACAGATCAAAGTGCCAGCAAAACGCCGCAACCGATCGTAAGCGTGAGCGGCACTGTCGTCGGTGTTGCTGGTTGCCGCTGGCTCTGCTCCTTGCACAGGGCACAGGCGTTTGCTCGCCAGACGCACACACGCACGCACGCACCAACAGAAGCAGCACACACGCGAGCCAGTTGCCAGCGTTGCAGCGGCAGCTGCCGTGCCGCCGACGTTTGCCTAGAGAGCGTCCAGTGCTCCGCTCGCAGAGACGCCTTTGAGTTGCGCCGAACCTCCCCGCTTGCTGGCCCAGAGTGTGCGAGATCCGCGCTCTGCTCAGCGCTCGCCCTGAGGAACTGCTGCGCGGGAGGCGCACAGTGCGCGCCGCCGGCAAAATTGGGCCGGCTCGCCCGCCCGCCCGCCCGCCCGCCTGCCTGTGCGACGGAATGCGGCCACCGCATCGGCGGCCAAAAGGCGCGCGCATAGTAACAGCCGGCCGGTGGCGCCCACTCGCTCGTTCGGGCCGAGCCACCGGCGGGCCATCTGCCGGCCGGCCCGCCCGCGCCAGCTGCATGAGAGTTGGCCCGCGCCAGCCAGCGTGTGCGACGGACGCTCTCACTTGATGAACTCTGCCTCCTCCATGACAGCGCTCACGCCATGATGTTTATTTCGCTCACTCTAGCCAAACCAGACCTATTGCAAGTAGACGCTGGCGCCAACGACGCCGAGATCTGATGAGATGGGACGAGGTGATTTTGGGCACCAGGCTGGCCCATGAGCGCAGTTATAACGCGGACCCACAACGCCAAACCCGCGAGCATCCAACCTCGAGCGGCCCGGCGCTCCTCCCTTGGCGCGGCAGCTAGCCCGCGAGTTGAGCTCGGCGAGTTGAGCGTTTCTGACGTTCAGACTGACTGTTGCCTGTCAATGGCTCGTCGTCCGCTGGCTGTTCCCACTGACAACAAGCAAGCGGGCCGGCGCAACAGATGCACCAAAGCGCCGCCAGAGAGCCTTTGCGCATGCAGCCCTGCCTGCAGCTCACTCCCACGCGTATCGTCAGCCGGCCAGAAGACAGTAAAGCCTCCTCCGGTTGCGTCCAGAAAGTCGTCTGCAATTCAGAGCTGAGAGATCTGGCGACTGAGTGGGCGCCCGACGAGCTGGCCTGACTCGTGGTATTTCCACCAGCCAATTCAAGTTTGCTCGACTCCTCGCAGCTTCCTGGGCAAACCCCAGCCGCCGGCCGAGTGGCGTCAAATTCGCGAGCGCGAGCTGTCTGGCGCAGGCTCGAAAACTATGTTTCCTTGAGCAGACACGAGATGCGTTATTTTCTCAAAACCGTGGAGAAACCAAGAGCAGATAAGTCCATGTTCCCTTAGTCAAGCGAAAACCACGAAATTACATGTCGCGTTACATGAACATCTTGAGCAAAACCTAGACGAGCCCACCTGTCACTGGGATGGGCGTGTGCGTAGCCCGCCCAAATCGACGTAGTTCTCTCTCTCTCTCGAGGATCCAGCCAACCCAATGTCTTGTCCTCCTGAGCTATACTAGCCAGGACACAGGTGCACTGTTCTCTCTATTTGCATTCGTCCTCGAACCTAAAACTAGATCATTGTGGGCGCCTACAGTGGCTCGTTGTTGTTGATGTCGGCGTCGGCGTCGTCATTTCCTGACGATCCAATAAAAAGCAATTTGTTTTTGGTACCGCGAGCCGCAGGCAGACTCCCTAAGGGATTTGGGGCCAGGCAGGGATTTTGCTCGCTTCTCGCCTTATCTCTCCGGCTGCAGTTGCGCTTTGCGCCAGCCAACTGGCGTGGAGCTCTGGCTTCATGCTCTAGGCTCAAGCTAGAGGCTGAGGCGGAGGAGAAGGAGGAGAGGGTTTTGTTCAGCTCTAAAACTCGGCTTTCCTCCTGCTAGAATCCTGGAGGAGTTGCGCAAACTGGCGCCAGCTGCCCAGAGGCGAGGAGATTTGTGTTGCCGCTGCAGACTTAATTAACCTGCACAAGTTTGCTCGCCATTGTGGCCAACTCGAGGGCTGCAAGCGGCGCCCCTTTGCTCAGTGGCCGAGCTGTTTCCCTTGCAAACCTCGTCCTCCCTAACAACGGAGGTGTCAGTTGGAGCTGGCGCCGGCCTACAAACTTTGGCAACTAGCGCAACTGCCCGGTGGCTGGATTGGCCATGGCCAAGCAGGTGGCCGCTTGGAGGTTCGTGCATGTGTGTTCTTGTTTGCGCCCACAGTTTTCCTCTTGGATCCCTCGAGCTGCGCGCCTGCGCTAGCTCGCCAGCTGGGGGCGCGCGCGCTCCAATTCGAGCGCTAGGCGCAAGGCTCGAATCCGCCGCCACCAGCAAGCTCGGCTCCTCTGGACCGCAGAGTTACGCAAGCGGCCAAAAACTCTCCCAACGCCAACAGTCTTAATCTACTCGGCGTCCAAGAGGCCTAAAGCGGCAGGGATGGTGATGAGTTCTCGCGGTTACTTGGAGCTGGCCAAGGCTACGCGCTCTAAAGTGGACCAGTTGGAGGCGTTGCGATGCTAGCGAGAAGTCAAGTCAACGCAAGACCCTCAAGCTGCCGACAGAGTTGATCTTGCGGGCGCGCGCCCCTAAGCTCACTTGCCAACAGATCGACCACAATTGATGTTCCCAGTCGCTCGCAAGCCTCGCAAGACTTGGGCTAGACCGAAAGGCGGCAAAACTGATTGGTAAGTATCGAGCTTGATATAAAGAGGAAGAGAGAAAGAGATGAATGCAGCCGACTTGAATCCAGCTGGTACGCCCATTTTGGGCGGCGAAATTAGCGGCGACAGCGTGATATCTGAGGCCCACAATTGACTTGGGAGCGAGCTCAAGTGCATTCGCCGGCGGTAGGCCTGTCGAGGGGGCCAATTGGGCCAACTGGTAGGCGTGGAGCGAGTCAGTGAGTGAGTGAGCGGGTCAGCCAGCCAGTGGCCTCTCGCAACGTGGCACTATTCTGTTACACAAACTATGGCAACTAATTACGCACCTGCATCCCTCGTTTCGCTTGCCAAGTAGCGGCGCTGGGAGAGAGGGGACGGCGCACTTGAGTTGGAGAGGTGGAGTTCGACTTGCTTGCATTTGGTTGGTGCAACTTGAGGGTTCAGGCCATTTATCCAGGCTGGCTGGCTCGCTAGTCTGCTCGAAGGACCCGAAAAAAGTCCCACAGCGCCGCTTGAACGACCTTGCAGGCCATCAACTGGCAGCCACTCGATGAAATACAAACCTCCCTCCTCCATCTAGACGACTCGAGAGGGAGTGGCCAGTGCAAACTTGAACTCGCCTTCCGAGCGGTACGGTTGGTCGCCCTTGGCCTTTCGAAATCACGTTTTGCCAACTTCTCGCAACATGATTGTGCGTCTGGCAACTCTTAAGCGGCGTCTCAAGCGACCCCAAAGTTGCGAGGCCAAGGGAAGAGTTATTGAGCCCATTGAGTGCGATTGGCTCGCTCAAGCGATACTACATTCAGGGATGGCCGTTGCATGCGGGGCCAGTGTGATCTATGGACAGGCAGGCGCTTGCTTGTGGGTAATTGTGCAACTTTGGCCGCTCATCAATTGTTGTCGGCCAGTTGGTGCGCTGTCGTCTCCACCGGGCCAGTCGGTGCACTAATGAGAGGGCTAGCTAGCGAGCGTTTGCGCGCTTGTCGTGCCGCAACTAGCGACCCTAGGTGGCTACAAATTGGCCAGCGCGGCCAAGCTCGAAAGTTTGTTTCTATTTTCGATCAAGTTGGCTTTCGCTGCCACCAGGGGCTCACGTTGAACCCTCTGGCCAAAAATCAATAAAAATCCCTCCTCGCGCGAGCAAAACAGGAAGTGGCCGACTCTTGCCTGTCAAACCTGGCGCTCGCCTAGAGCGGCCGCTCGTCCTTCGTGGTCCCATGTAAAGGGGACTCGCTTTGAGCGCGAGAGCAGCCAGCCTAAGGCCGGGGACTGCCTCTAATGCAGCCCAAATGTCATCGCAGGCACGTACAAGCCAACCATTCGGGCTGGTAGTCACGCGCTAGCTGTGAATTTTCCGCCTGACGTGGGATCGACTCGGGCAAGCGCCTGCGGCAAGCTTGCACAGGAAGTCGGCTTGCTGGCTGGTGACGAGGACGAGATTTGAATTTGTCAAAATTTAAAACTCACCCCAGGAAGGCTAGCCCATCAGCTTGCTGAATATCTTATTCGCTTTTTGCCGACTCGTCACCTTGGAGTTGAGTGGCCGGCCAACCGATCGACCGACCGACCGACCGAATGGGGAGGAGACAAGCAACTTACAACTAGACCAAGGCCGCACCTCAGTGGAGCCGCTCACCTTGAGGCTAAAAGATTGCCTTCAGTGGCGCCTGAGCTGGCGCCTCCGGCCTCCAGTGGAGTGGAAATGTGCCCCCTCCTGCGCTTTCGGCTACCTCGTCTGCCGACCACCAGCAAGCAGCCCCGAGCGTCTCTTTTCGTTTCCCATTGCCAACTGGTTAGGATTCGCCTGACACCGAGAGGCAGGACAAAAATGGCCTCCAATGCTTATGTAAGATAGCCACTGGTGCTTCACTCTGCTAGCTTGTAGTCGACATACCTCGGCCAGACCGATGGCATCCCTTGGCTCTAGCTTGGCAAAACGAATTCCAATCTAATGAGCATGAAAAGGGTTCGCCAAGCCAATCCGTGTTTGCGGATTCCGGCCAGACGAGCGAACTCTGGCCGGTGAGCTGGCTTGAGAGGGCTCTTGGTTGAGCCAAGGATGAAGCGGGATACTCGAGCCAGGAGGTGGCCTCCTCGAACCTCCAGCCAAACCAGACCAGACCAAACCGGTGGCAATTTTCTCGATTCGCTCCATATTTCAAGGGCCGCAGCAAGCCGAGCAAGTGCGCACGAGCTCAGCTGGAGATTCGAGAGTGGAGCTTTTGCGTCTCAATTCAACCTGGCGCAATATTGGCCCAAACCTCGGGCAATATATTCTCTCCACTCGCGCTGGCGGGCTATAAATTCGCACAGGCAATCAGTTTTGTCTTCCAAAGCTCGCCATGGTCGCTTTTGGGGGAGAAATTTTAAAAGCCGACCGGCGCCCGATCCAAAGCTGAAGGGCGGTTGGGGAAGAAAGGGAGCCAACTTGGGACAAATCCCCAAGTGGAACCAAGTTTTGTGAGGAAAGCGCTCGCTCCAAAAAGATGCCCACCCGAGACGCTCAGGGCCAAACTTGGCGCTCGCCCAGTCCTTCAGCACTGGCGAGATCGATCTAGATTCGCATCAGCGGGGGCCGGAAGTTTGGCGCAAACGCCAGCCAGCCGATCGGTCGCTTTAGTGGCAAACTAGAGCGACAACAATCTCGCTTAAAGACTCACCCACTCTCCTCTGCTTGGACTCTTAGAGGACTGCTTGCTAGCCAAGTTAACTGCTAGCTCATCGCCAAGTTAGATGTCCGCTGGTGTAGAGGCAATTGAATTTTAGCTTGGGCGCCCCACTAAAGCAACTCAATGGGCGATCAAAGTTTTTAGCCAAACTTAAACTTGGCCGCTTGTAGAAGGGCAAATATAAGCAAGCAAAAGGATCCCGAGAGGCTAAGTCCAGTTAGCTGACAGAGTGTGGCGGCACAATCGTGCTCGCAAGTCTCCAAGCAGCGACGAAAACAACGCACTTTTCCATCGACGGCAAGCCGGCTGCTGTTGGTTGTCAGGCAACCAGCGGCTTCGTCCGTAATCCTTGCATTCGAAGTTGACTCGCGTGTCCAACTTGGCCGGGGCAAATTTAGCTCGCGGGCCGCCGAGGTCGCTAGGCGCTAGTCGCCGGCCGCTCGGGTTGCAAATTATAAATTAAAATTAATGCCAGTTTCGCGATTTGTAAACAATGAAATCGACTCGCTAACAAAGAGACAGGCCAGTTTCTCACCAAGCGAGCCTTTTCGGGCAGAGCATTTTTGTTAAAAATAATCAAGGTTATTCGCACAAGCGCTGAATAATTGATCCCCTGGGTGAGGATTGTTGGCCGAGCGAGGGCGTTGGTTTGTTCTTTCAGCGGCCAGCTTTTGCTCGAATGCCATTGCTTCCAGAATCAGGTGGGCCTCGCATCTGGCGCCAGCGCCACGCTTTGGGCCAAGCAAAGTGGCCCATCTATTATAATTGCAAAGGCGGCTCTGACTCTCGCAACCCGATTATCCGATGGCAGTGTGCACTGTGATGCTCGCCCAGCAAGCCAGCCAATCCAATCCAATGGCCTCGAACGGGAGGCATCTCTCGCCGGCCGATCTTAATTGATTTTAGATTAATGGAGGCGAGTGAGCTCGCTCGCGGGAGCCGAGCGAGGCGCGCCGCCTAGCCATGAACGATTCATGCAAATCTATTCCGCTCTACCAGCTCGCAATCAGGAGGCAGCGGCGGCGGCGGCAGCAATAGGACGGCGCCGCTGTATCCAAGTCAACTTGTCGGATTAGGCGCCCGCCTAACCGTCGAGCTGTCGGCCCGCCGTCGGGCCAAATGGAGGTCGAGCTCGCTGGCCGCCGATTTTAGTATCCGCGAGAGGGAACACTTTGGACGGAGCTCCGGTGCAGTTCCGATGTCCGCTCGTCATCGCCCAAGGCCAACTCGAGCGGCGCCGGCCGGTTAGCCGGCCGCTAGAGAGAGATGGGCCGTTGCAAGGGTTGAGCGCAACTCGCGAGCTGGCCCATTCCTACTGCAACATCTCCCACTCAATCAAGCTGATAGACTGGGCCAGTTTGTCGCTGCTGCTGCTGCTGCTGCCGCCGCTGCTGCTCTTGTTGTTGTTGATGTTGTTTTTGGGGCTCAAGTTGATGGCAGCGGAAGAGTTAATGGCCTCGGTCTCTAAGCCTCGAATCGGGGAGGCAAGAGCTTGGAGCAAATTCATCAAGTAAAACTGCTAGCGGCCGGCCGCCCATGTTTGAGTCTCGCCTGCTGAAGCTCCCAATTGTTGGCGAAAACGAGGACAAGAGCGAGCTCGAGTGTTGTAATTATATCAACTCGTTTGTTGCCGATGCCGGCCGCCATAGAGAGTGGGACGGACGATTTACATTGGCCAGCGCTGGGAATGGTGCGCCACTTCCGTGACTCGGCGCTCAAGCTCGGGGAGGCAAGACAATTGTTGGCGGCGAGCCCCGCTGGCCGCCTACAATTGGCCCAAATCGATGCGATGGTCGCCCTTCCGGCGCAAATCAATCTCAGGGTCGCACGTCGGCTCTTGGATCGAGGCCAGAGGGATGGGAAGTGTTCGCTTGCTCGCCAGTTCGTTTGGCTGAACCAAAGTTCTGCCAGGTGTCGGCTTGCTCGAGAGGTCGCCAGTCTGCTCGGTGCTCGCCGCCCGAAAGGCATTGGCGAAATTGAGCCAGCCAATTGGACGTCGCATGAATACAAACTAGCGCACTGATAAGAATCGCATGATCCATATCTCGCTCGGCCTCTTGCGCCCGCTTCGTTGCCTCCTCTCCCAGAGCGACCAAGCGAAATGCAGAAACTGCGGCCACTAAAATGGAAGCGAGGAAAAATTGACTAATGAGCTCAAGTTCCATCCAGTTCAGTTTCACTTTGGGGCCAGATTGTAGCCGGTGGCTGGCTGACCGGCCAGCATATCGTTGTTGTCGCGCTAGATAGCTTGGCGGCGGACCAAATAAATCGGCTTCAAGTAAGCGGATCAATCGGGGAAAAAAGGTGGCTCTAATTTGGGGGCCCCAGAAAGTGGTGCGCGCGCGCACTGAACAACATTCACACACAATCGCAGGCCAGGTAGTGCGAACTTGGGCTTGGCCGGCCAAAAGCCACAGTTGGCAGACATAAGGGACAACGAGGTAGGGGGGAGGCGCCCAATCTTTAGCCGCGTACGGGCGAGAGTGGCGCCAGATTGGCGACGCAACCTGAGCAGCCATGAGTCGGCGCCAGGACGATCGGCCATCATTGTTGAGCAGCGCGTCCGCAAGTGAGCAGCAAGCTGCGACAGAGGCCGAGGGGGCAGAGCTGGCAGGACGGGCGCTTGATGCTCAGAGTATGGGCCAGCAGCTCCTGCGTCCCGGCTCGGCCGGCTCCGGAGGCCAAGGGAACCCGAGCGGCCCAGTTGGTCGGAGACGAGCCAAGGGCGACCGGCCGCAGTCTGGGTCGCCGGGCGCAAACCGTGCGACGCCCACCAGACTTCAGGCTCGGCAAACAACCACCGACTGCCAAGGCCATTGCCTACCTGACGACAAGCTGCGTCTGCGACACACGAACAGCGAACTCGGCAGCCCCCAACCGAACAAGGTTCAGCAACAGCAACAACCTCAAAGCCCTAAAAGACATCAGCAAGTTCGGCCTGACCAAGTTGAAACGAACTCTGCTTCCACAAGCAACGCCATTGGCCGCCCAAGAAGCGCAACCGAAATAACTGACCACACTAACGTTGCAAGCTTTGCCTCGATGGGCAGAACCAAGACAACCAGAGTGAGAATCAACTCCACAAGCGAGCAAATCCAAGACCCAAACTGGCTGATAAGGATGAGCGAGGAACTTGAACAATCGCAACACATTAGGAAGAATCACTTAAAGTACCTGCACCAGAAGCTAAAGTCAACTATCACGGGCGCTGGAAGTGGAACTAGCCACTCGGTGCTTGCAAGTCCAGAGGCCCTAAAATTGCCTTGCTCGCTCCAGGCAACTCCAGTCAAGATGCCTGTTTCCATCTTGAAGCAGCGAAACAGCTCGACGCCAACGAAAGCGCAACAACAGCAACGCCAGGACCAACCAGAACAGATCCGGACACCTAAGAGGTCGCCAACCCTGGCGTCAGCGGCTCAAGCGATTCAAGCAAGACCACCAGGCGCGAGTCAGAGAGTTGCCAGAGCCGCCAACGTGAAGGCACTACGACAATCGCCCGGTCAGTCAGCTGGACAGGTGTCTCCGATTTCGCCAAATCTTTCGGTACAACAAGCGGCGCCTGGTCCAGAGTTAGCTCCTGTCCATGTTATGAGCGAGGAAACTTCTAGAATCGCGCCAAAGCCAATGCCGATTTGTGCCGACGGCCAAGTGAAAGTGTCAGGTTGGAAGCGGAACAATTTGTTAGCCAAAACGCTGAGCCACTTTGATGAGATCAGGGGCAACCAGAGGCCCGTGTTTGTGCCAACAAAGATCAAACTTCCAACAGAAGTGGCCAGTGTGGCGCCACAAATGGGCTCCCTGTCGCCAGTGGCCCAGAGACCAGCGCCTCAGGTTCGCGGCCAAGCTGGCGGCTCGAACAAGTTTGCGGATCTTGTTCGCGAGGCAATCTCAAAGAAGAGCCTACTTGTGCCAGGCGAGACGGCACAACCAATTTTGCAAGCAAAAAGAACCTCCGACGGTGAGGCCAAGGGTCTTGCTGTGAGCACCTCAACTTTGGACGGCGTCAAGGAGTTTAGGCCGTTGAGTGCAGACGGAGCAAATCAGCAAAGCCCGAGCAATCAGCCTATTGGCTCCAAGCAGCTCAGATCGAGCTCAGCTTGCGCATCCGCGGCCAATGGTGGCGCTGGCCAAGGCCAGTCCAGGCAACAAGTGATAGGGTCGCCCAATTGGAGGCAAGGCCAAAGCAATCCACCCGCCCAGAATGTTACCGCACAATTGATGAGCCAATTTTTATCAGCAAGCGCCCAACAATCGAACCAACTCCCCGAGAGCGGCTCTTCCTCGACTAGAGACTTTAAATTGCAGCATAAGAACAATCAGGTGCTGCAAAACCTCCGCCGCCAATCAAACGAGCTCCAAGCGAGCCTAAAACCGGCCCTATCGGATGAGAGTCCAACGAGTCTGAAATCGAGCGCCAAGGGCCAGCCGACGTCTCCCGCGCACATGAAGGATTGGAAACGGCTTACAGGCAAGCTGGCTCTACTGACCAACAGTCGGAGTGGCTCAACCAAGTCGGCCAAGAATCTGCAGGTGACTGGGCTGTCTGGTTGGGCGAATGCGCCGCTCAGACTTACAATCTCCAACCAGGAATCGGGCGCTGCTTACGCAAACCAGTGCGAGGGCCTGCAAAGACGCGGCAGCTCGCAACAGCAACTGAAGGTGCCCGGTGAAGCAAGCAATGAATTGGAGCCACAACCGGGCAGAAAGCTGAGCAGCTCGTCGATGGTTGTACAGCCGGTCAGCCGCGATCATGGAACAGGCAACCAGGGCGCCAGGAGCTCGCACTCTGCCGCCTCAAGTCCGCTTTTGCGCGTCAACGAGCCTCCAAATGGGCGCCGAAGCTCCGACTCGGAGGCCCATCGGGCGCCGGCTAGCTCAAGCGGCTCGTCGAGCTCTGCAAGCGTTCATAGCGGATTTAGGGCGCCAGTTGTAGTTCATCGCAACGACTTGCTGCAGTTGCTTCAAGTGACCAGCTCAGGCGGATCGCTGAACTTGCTTGAAGGTGGCACCGGCGCCAATATTGGTCGAAGCAACGAATCCAGCGAGCGAAGTTCAGCGAGGTCGTCGCCTCGCGATCGCCACTCTCTTCAACTGGGCGAATCAGACTTAGCCAAGGAGACGGGAGAGAAGTTGAAACGCGATTATGTGGCCTCAAACAAGCAACCCGCTCCCCTTGGCTCATCCAACTCTCTCAACCGAACGACCCAGTCGGAGAGCGCCGATTTCGCCACCCTGTCGAGCCCGAAAGAGTTGCCAGCCGAGGAGGGGGCGCTCGCGAATGTTGGAGGAGGCCCGGAAGTGAGAGTGCAAGGTAAAGGTGAGCCGCCGATTGGAGAGGAGAGCAGAAAGGGCGAGCTAGCTGCCGAGGGTGAGATAGAGGGGGCGACCAAGACGAGGAGTCCGATAACGAGCGGCACGGACCTGAGTTGGGTTGTCAAGAAGACGAGCAAGGTTGCGTTTTTCCAGCAAAAGTTGCGCAAAATGCGCTGGATGAGCAAGCAGCAAAAGAGCAACGCAATTTTGGCCCAACAAAAGGCGGCCAACATCAATTATGGTGCCAAACAAGAGGAATCGGAGGAGGCGCTAGGCTCGGCCAGGGAGGAGGGAGGCTCGCTTGGAGCAAGCGAGAATTCAGAGCACTTGGGTGCAGCTGGTTGCCTGGATCGAGATGTATTCATGGATCCAACTTTGATCGGTGATGCAATCGAGATATTCTTGCGCAGCACCATGCAAACCAAGTCGGCCTCATCCTCGTCGGCCGCGCTAGAACCTGCGTCGCCACTTTTAGCCGATGGGCACGGATTAGGTGGTAAGGTTAAAACTAACAGCGAGAGCAAAGCTAACACAGGCGGAGTTGACGGCGAGGGGAGCGGCCGCTTGATAAGAGCCAGACAGGAGCGGGAAGAGATGGGCGGCGACGGCTTGGTTAGCTGATGGGCTCCAAATGATGGATGGCCGCGAGAGGTAGGCTGGCTGGCTGGCTGGCCGGCCGGCCTGCCCGTTGCTGTGTCTCAAGGATTCACCTTTGCCCTTAAGGTCTTGGCTCATCGAGCCTCTTTGGCCCATCCGTCCCTTTGCTCCAAGTTAGGCGCCTTAAACGAGCCATAGGAGCCAAGCGAGCAACGTCATCGCCACCCAAACAAGCGGCCAATATCGCGTCTCGTCGCGACGAGCATCTAGAGCTGAATCGCGCCGATCGCTAGGCCCTGATTCAATCAACAGAATTGAACACGCTCTGCTTGATTCCGCCAGTGCACCATGGCAAATATTAGCATTATCATTATACATTGTTAGGGACAATCCGTCGAAATTGTTAGGATATTTTTATCTGTAAACATCGTTCACTGTGTGCTAGTTTGCGGACAACTTGAATTGATGCCCATTAAACATCAAAAACTCTTATCAAATTGCAACGTTCGCCACAATCTGCATCCGCCGGATGGGGGCAGCACTCGCAACTGTTTGCTTGCTGACTAGTTGGCCAGTTCGAGCCAAATAGCCTGGAGCTTTGAAATGCGTTCAACACACTACGGCTTGCGCCGAGTTCTATCACGGCCATGATAAATGACCAGGTGGCCACCTAGGCTCGCAGTTCACCGAGCCCAACACGAAGTCGCCCTCTCGCTCGATCTGAATGCCCCACTCTATCCGCCCATCCCATTCCCCCCAAAAACAGACAGAAAACTGCTCTTGAAGCTGGCAAAGTGTTAACTAAATTCGGAGCAAGCTTGTTCTGTTGCCCAAGAAGGAAGGGATTGGAGCGCGCTTTTCGCTTCCACGAAAAAACGCGCGCCCAATTTGGAGCAAAGGGTCCATACCTTCTGCGGCAAAATAGTGCCACTTTGCGGTCATCAGTGAGCCCCAAACAAACCCACCCACTGCCATAATCTTGGCTGACAGGGCTATTTATCATGCGCCTTTCAGCTAGCTAATTTGCGCCACCATTTTTCCCGGGCGCTATAGTCGAAAAATGCGTCGCCGAGCAAAGCGCTTCTGCTGCCGCTGTTTGGCCAGAACTTTGTGAGAGGAGAAAAATGATTCCAACCACGAACAGAGGACGGCGGGAGCGACAACACGCAATTGATTTTACCTGCGCCTGGACTGGCTAATAATTGAATTTTCAATTTGTCGGACCAATAACCAAGCTCTACTGTGCATCTCAAGCTCTTAGCTTGGCCTGCAGACATATGCTGGTCCTCTTTAAGCGAGTGCCTTGTCCAACTCGTCATATGTTTGCAATGAAAATAGCCACCGAGATTAGTTGAGAAATCCATGCCGGTTCAATCATGTTTGAACAAAGTTGTCGGTGAACCTTAATGCACTCAAGGCACCGCATGCTACTCGAGGGGCACAGAAATAGGTGGATGGAAATTGGATGTCCGGGTGATAGCATGGATTCAAGCGGACACTCGGCCGGGCTAACTCCCTAATGACAGGCCATCTCAAACCTCCTCTCAGTTTCTGACCCTCGAAACAAGAGGTAGCCAACACCTGCGCCTGTTGTGTGAGTGGAGAGGGGTTGCAATTAGTTGGAATGGCCTAGTTTCGCTGGGCGAGCAAACGTATCGCTGTTGCGGATCCATATCCTTACCTAAGACTATAGCTGAAATCAGACAAACATTGTAGGTCATGACAGCTAGCATTAACACGAAGGCCAGAGTTGTTTGGATCGAGTATAATGTTGCTTGTATGAAACGAAATGTCCTCCTTCGATGACCAAAGAGTCCAAACTCACAATGACCTCTTACCTCAGCGGTGGCTATTCCAGAGCAACAAAGTCGATCGCTCTGCTCGTTTCTCAGTGAATTGGCGCGATGACTGTGATTGTCGGTTTTCGGTTTAAATGACCTGAGCTCACATCGACACTTGAGGGTGCGTAGAATTTTAATAGCTTCGAACATTAACGAGCTGGCAAATAAGAGTGCACAAGCGAGCCATAGCTTCTGGTCGCTATCTAGAACTAGACCCTTGAACAGGAGCTCGTCACCGAGTCCACCATGAAAGTACATCTTCATCATCGGCATTGTGCGGCCAATAGATTCGTCGCCCATCTCCTCCCTCTCGTGGTTCATATTCATTCTTTTGCGAGGCTTTAAGTTGCTTAAGAAAAAATTGGTAAATTTGGGTCTTGTTAGATCACACTGGTTGCATCAGTACTGTTGGCCTTTCAATGGCTCGATGGATCTTAACAATTGCATCTATCCATACTATATATATACGTGTATATATATATATAATTCATCCGACAACGTTGATTATTGTGCAACGAAATCGACAATAGACCAAACGTGGGCTACCGATACACTGACAAGTGTGAGAGTGTTTGCTCTCCACACTCGGTGATCGCTAATATTATGTTCCCGTCATCACCTGTCTACAAATGAGTCGGCAAACATTCGGTGGCGAAAGCGAAATTGGATGCAGATTCCGCTGATTGCATTATTTATTTTAGTCGTTTTGGTACATACTATTCTTGAAAAGCATGGAATGTAGACTTCTCCGAATGCTTCT
>ENA-UOVY01000364-UOVY01000364.1-plant-metagenome-genome-assembly--contig:-NODE-364-length-25217-cov-586.720610_pt1 | contig 25217 bp, 24 predicted proteins | sample MGYA00249840_ERZ761561 | MGnify/ENA primary metagenome ERZ761561 (study PRJEB28882, sample SAMN05720143) | plant metagenome | isolation source: Guanajuato, Mexico | place: Mexico:Guanajuato, Mexico...
GCGGGCGGCGGGCGGCGAGCGGCGGGAGGAGAGCTGAGAGTGGAGAGCTGAGAGTGGCGAGCTGAGAGCGGAGGTCTGAGAGTGGAGGGCGGCAGAAGTGGGCCAGCAATGGCCGCAGTGGCGCGCCTCTCGCCCCCCAGTGGCCGCGGATTTCCGGCGCACGAAAGGAGTCGGCGCCGCTCGCTTCGTTTGGGCAACAGCAATATGATCGCCAATTAGAAGATGCGAGATTTGCATCTCATCGCGCTTGGCTTGCTCGGCCTGGCTTGCGAGCATCACGACGGCGAGCAGCTCGCTCGGCGGCTAATTGCAGCTGGAGGCGGGGCTGCTCGGCCCGCCGCCCGAACGGGAGCCGGCAGGAGGCGCCCATAGAGCGCTGGCCGGCCCCTCGCTCGCAGCCTGTTGCGCGCCGGCCATTGTTGTCGGGCAGGCGGCAGCTCCAGTTTTGAGGCGAAGTGGCGCAAACGGCGCTTGCTAAACTCCGGCCAGCTCGCAATTGCAATGGGCGCAAATTATCGCCGGAAACTCGAGAGCAGAGACAAGCGGCGCCAGTGTAACAGTCTAAACTTAGCCGGTCAGCGCGCCTTTGTCTTCAGTGGCACTTTGACGAGTGTTTGCTCAGCCCTGCGGCTCGAGTGGCGCCCAGAGTCGGCGCTTGAAGTGCGCCACTTTGCGGTCAAACGGGCGGCCCGGTTGGTTGGCCGGCCGGTCGAGCGGGCGGCCGGCCGGCTGGCGTCTCTGCGGCCAGTCAAGTGGACGGCTCCATCTGCGCCCAACTCGCACGACTGGCAGCATTGCAAATTGACTTAGGGGGCAGGTAATTGATCTGCGAGGATTCGGGCGAGCCGGGCAAAATCAATAGATTACGCCGCTTTCAGTGTTTGTTCTTTTGTTGCTCGCTGGCTGGCTGGCTGGCTGGTTGGCTGGCTGGCTGGCCGGCGAGTTCAAGTGGCGCACTCGGCGCCGCACCACCGAGGCTGGAGCTCCGAGGACAGAGGAGCTCACCTGGCCAGCACTCGGCTCACCTGGCCGGGCTAATTGAGAACGCGAAAAAGTTCATTAGCGAGCAAGCGAGGAGGCAATAAAATTTGGCTCATCCAACTCCACTCGGGGCAGCTCGAGTTTTGACACGAAAACGAGCTAATGCAATCAGCATGAGTTTTAGAAGCAGATGAGGTCGAGGCTCGTTTGCTCGCCCGAACGGACTGCCTGCCTGCGCCGGAAACAAGCCGACGCCCGGCGGCCCTAAAAGGGCAGAAGAAGTAAAGCCGAGAGTGGGGGCAGTAAAACTTACCTCAAACAAACGCTCCTCAGAATACCAGACGTCGTCCTCCTCGCTGTAGATTGAGTACGGATCGAAGTTCCGATAGTCGGCGCCTTGGCCGGCTCGAGTCTCCGGCCGGCCGCTCATGTTGTCTTGCTGGCGCCAATAGTCCTTTGCTTGCTGGCGCTCGTCTGCGTAGTCTTCGTATGGGTTCACTGTGTAGCCATCGCTATTGTCTTGTTGCTGCGGCTGCCGCTCCTCGCGCTCGAGCTCTCGATCTCGATCTCGCTCGCCCGCTTGCTTGGGCCCGGAGCCGCGACCTTGCGGGCCCAGCCTCTGCCGGCCCCTCGAAACCGCCTGCTGTTGCTGCTGCTGCTGCTGCTGCTGCTGGCCTCTTGGATGGGCCGCCTGTTGCATCTGCGCCTGCTGCACCTGCTGCTGGCGCCCAGAGCTCTTGCTGCTGGCGGCGCTCTTGTTCGAGGAGCTGGCCGAGCTGGCCTGCTGCACGGAGCTGCTTGATGAGCCTTGCTCGCCCAGTTGCTGGCCGCACTCTTGTTGGCCGCGGATGATTCGACGCCGACTGATCATCTTGTTACCTGTCATTCAATTTCTCTCGCGCAACACAAAGTTGCATCCACCACTCGAACTTTCACCACCAAGAGCAAGCGAAACTCCCTTCCGCTCTGCTCGCCAAACTTCCTCCCTCCGCTCGCACAAAGTGCCCTCCGCTCTCTTCCTTAATTTGGTGCCCAAATATTTACTAAATGTAACCTAAAATGTCATGGCTGAATCGGTGCATTGTGGTTAGAGCAGTACGTGCGCGGCGCGATGTTGCTGGCTCACCTGCAAGCACACGAATGAGCAAACTCTCACCTGTTTGGCGGCTCAAAACTCTCGCTTACCAATGACCGCACAAGGCAATGGCGGCCGAACGACTCAATGGCAACTGGAGCCGCCATTAGGAGAGCACTCGCGAGCGGCCGCCCTGTTGGCAAGGGAGAGTGTTGCTCAGGATTCCGCCCACATTGGCTCACCTGGCCGGCCTGTTGAGCGCATTTCGGCCAGCCAAGAAGACTTAAAATGGGTCAGTGGCTTGAGTCTGGCTGCTCATGGGATCTGCGTCGCCACCTTTCGGCTAGAAAGAGAGCCGTAAAGCGGAGGCGAACGCTCAGTTTAAGCTACTCCTCTTTCCTCATGATCTAGTCTCAATTCCGCCCAAAATCCTATTGGATCCGAGCGCAGCTTGAGGGATGATGGAATTTGCTTGAACCTTTTACATCGCAAACCAGACTGAGGGTTGACGTTCGCGCGTAAAATCAGCCGACCTTATAGCAGCGCGTCGAGCGCGTGATCCGCTAACTCCATCTGGCGGCCTGCAGACGAGTGACACTTTCGTCTTTTGTTGTGATTTATATTCGTATCAGCTGATCCACAGTCAATACGATATTGAACCTCTCCAACCGCTTGTTTACAAATCAAGCTCGCGTCTCCACCGCCGGGGAGAAGCAGAACAGACTCGAGTTATCAAAGCAGGCCCACGATGAGACTACCCATTTCGTTTCCCAGATTACTTAGAATTCCAGATTTTGGAACTAAACCGGTTAGAACCCTCAGCCTGTCAGACAAACTCGGTGGAACCGACGGGAAGAAGAGAGGCTCCAAGACTAAAGGGAGCCGCAAATCGGTTCCAATGCAAAACAACAGTGTCAAGCACGAACCTGCGAGCACCAGGTTCACCATGGACTTGGGCGGCAATCAGATTGCTCGTATCGACTACAAACCAATTGGAAAGAACAAGATTGAGCTGTATCACACTGAGGTGCCTAGCGAGCTAAGAGGCAGAGGCATCGGTAAGGCGCTGGCCAAGGGAACCCTCGAGCATGCGAGCAACGACAGCATAAAGGTCAAGCTAACCTGCTCATATCTTGTCAACTACATGGACAAATGTGCAGACCCGAAATACAAGAAACTGTTGACCAAGTAGTGGAGCGGCCGGTAGGCCTATTTATTTCTGACATTGGGACCACTGCAGCTGCCTATTTATTGCCCGCTGAAGTCTGATCTAAAAATCACGCTGCCTCGATTACCTCCATGAGAAACTTCTCCGGACACTGGATGTAGTGGTTGAGCGAGTCACCTGAAACCGTTCGGATGGTTACAAAACCGTCCATCTGTTTGCCTGTATGTACGACAATCTGTTTTTGTTTATGTTGCGTAAAATTGGCTGTCAATGAGAGATAACTGGCGCTGATTAAGTGCAAATGAGCGAGCGACACTTTACCTGTCCACGTAGCAACTTATCGCATGTTTCGCCGTTCGACACTTGAATTGTTTGCGCAACCTGAAGTGGCCGCTCGTTTTGGTAGAGCTTGGTCAAGTAGGTTGAGGGAAAGTAGCCGATCCGATTTGAACCGTCGAGAGCTCGCACCTTCCACCAATCTCGCTCACTCGAGTCCACCAGGCTGGCCAGCTGGCCAGCGCTGAGTTGGATTTCGTCTGCCCGTTGGGCTGCGTAGTCGTAGAGGACGACGTAGGTTGCCGACGATGATGAGGAGGAGGAGGAGGACGATTGTTTGCTCGTTCTAAAACTGGCCTCCAGATTGAGATCGTAATCTAGGTGTTGAGATTGCGAGATGAGGGCGCAATTTGGGCGGCGATCAAGTGGCGGTTTGGCCGGCATTGGAGATAGGGCGACGCCGTGGGAGGCAGCCGGCGAGCGACAGGAGGGAGGTGAAAGTGGAGTTAGTAATTAAATCTTGAGCGCGCTCGCATTCTGGGTGGCGAGGATGGGCCCAAAGTTCAGCCAGCTGGGCTCAAAGGCGATGAGTTGCATGCAGGAGAGCAGAATGTCATTATGAGTGCGGCCAAGTTGCTGATAAAGTTCTAACTTGGGTGGCCCAAATTCAGTTGCGTGGGCAGCTGCCATTGCTCTCAACTCAACACGAGCTCGCCAAACTCTGACTTGGCTGGGGGCCAATTCAGTGCTGTTGCAGCGAGACGAGCGAGCATTCGTGATGGGCGAGCGACGCACGAGCGGGCTCCAAATTGGCCCTTCATGAGCCTAATCGAGCCGGCGCCGAGTGGGGCCAAACTTACAGTCGTTGCGCTGGCCCGAAGTCTCGCAGCCGGCAACACCGTCCACGCTGCCAGCCTGCGCACCCTCGAGGCCGGCCAGAGTTACCTGTGCGCCGCTGCCGCTACCCCGGTGCTTGGCCGGTACAACCTGCTGGCCGCGCTCCAGGTTGGCCGAGTTCAGCGCGCCCTGGCTGCCACTTTGCCGGCCCGAGCTCGGCAACTCGTGCTGCCCATAGCTGAGGCCGGAGTTGTGGTGGTAGGAGTGGCGGTGCTGGTAGTTGTGGCGGCCGGCTTGCAGGCCGTTGGCCGACAAGTATGACAGCTGGCCCTCCGTCGGCTCGACAAACTGATGCTGGCCATAGGCGTAGGCTGCGCCCTGGCCCTGGTAGTCGCCACCTGTTATGTAGAGCTGGTGGCTCGCGTATGGCGGCTGACGCTGCGACTGGGCCCCATTGGGCTCGTAGTGGTTTAGCTCGGGCAGGTTTGCGCCGCTGTTCGAGTAGCAGGCGCTTGCGCCAATCATGGAGGGACTCTCGGGACTGTCGAGCGAGAAGCTCTTCATGCGAAGGTTGAACCGCTTTCTCTGCGGACTGTGCGGGGCTGGCCTCGTTTCAAGCAGAGCGCCAAGCGTTGCCAGTTTCCGGTCGTGCGTTAGGTGTTTTGGTTAGTCCAACATGCAACAGCGGGTCGGTTGTTTTTGGGAAGCGAGCGTCCGAGAGTTTCGTTAGCATTTGCTTGCGCATTTGGGGCTCGCAATCCTGACTGAAGGAGGGGAATTTGCTCGCCTCTTGGGCGCATTCGAAGCCCAGGCGGCCACTCGGCAAGGCTGCACTCACCTGATGTCGACTGGAGTTGCTGGGCGCCAATGTTGAGCAGTTGGTAAGGCAGTTGGGCCAGGTTTGCGTGTTGCAGCGACGAGCCCGCGTGCATCATGGCCTCGCCCACCATCAGCGCGTCTCCCTGCAACTCGGGCCCCACTGGCGGCCCAGCTTGCACCTGAGCGCCGACCGGCGTAGGCTTCCCGATCGGCAACGACTTGGTGTGGTGGACGAGCAGCGATTGTTGCCCTTGTTGCTGCTGCTGTTGTTGTTGTTGCTGCTGTTGATGGTGTTGCTGGTGATGGTGGCGGTCTTTGGTGGGATCGGAGGCAGAGGCTAGCAGATTCGAGCCGAACGCCATCTGGTTGATGTAAGCGTCCTCACTCGAGTCCGGCAACATACGGTGCAGGCTAGTTTGGTACTGCTGGCCGAGAGGACTAGAGTTGCTGGCGCCTAGTTGCTGCTGCTGCTGCGGCTGCAGTTGGTCGCTAGGAGCATACCTGTGCTGAGGCGACTCGGCCTGCTGGCTATCCAGGTGCGGACTCGATGGCGACGAATGCTGCTGCTGCTGCTGCTGCTGCATGTAGAAGCGCTGATGCTTGCTGGCCGCCGCAGCAGACTTGGCGGCCAACTTGAACTTATCGAGCTGCTTACTGTGCCGCTTACTAGATTGCGGACCATCCTTGTCGTGCTCGCCAGCACTCTGCTTATCCTTCTTCCGCGACTGAGCCAATAGGTCCATCACAACGGCCCATCTGTCCACGCTGGCAGCTGTGGTCGTGCCCAAGGCAGAGGTGCTGACGCTCTTACCATTCTGGTTGACAAGAGCTAGGTTGCCTGTGCTCAGGTTCATGAGCGCGCTATTTTTCAGTGTTGCGCCACCAGCGGAGACCCTCAAATGATGGTCGGAGTCCTGCATCTGCTGGCTCGTTGCCGATTGGCCCTTCTTCTTGGCGTCGAGCACTTGCTTGATAAGCTGGTAGATGCTGTCCGGCTTTGCGTTCAGAGTTCCTGGCCGAGTTTGGGCGTAGATGGCGTTAGTGGGCCGAGCATAGTCGCTCGTGCAGCTCGGCTCGCTGAGTGCAATACTCACGCTCTACACTTGGATCCACACTGTCAGCATCCGAATTATTAACCTCCAGCTCGCCGGCCGACTTTTGGCGACGTAGGAGCTTTATCTTCGGTTGCTGAGCTCGAGCGCGCGTGTTTGGAATATGGAGGACCATTCGGCGGCCAGGTTAGCTTTTGCCCGGTTTGAACGAAATTCTTACTTTTCATTCATTCAACCGCCATTGCAAGTGGCAGGCCAAACTAAAGCCACCCCTAAAACTAACCTGACATTTGATTGTTGCATGGGCCTTTGATTGGCATTCGTTGTGGCTGCTTATCTTGCAAAGCTTACACTTGACACCCTGACGCATGTGACCTGAAATGGTGATAAATGGGCAAGGAAGTGAGCTTGGTTTTGTCGGGGACACTTCGGGTCGGCATTCTAGGGCTGCGAACTCACCTCGCAGGAAGTCCTTGCAAACGTCGCAGGAGGCAATCTTCTTGAAGGTGTACTCTTGGAAGAAGTGCTGGTTTTCCTGCTGCTGCTGCTGCTGCTGCTGGGCCGACTGCTGCGACAGAGTCTGCAGCTGGCTGGCCTGATCCTGTTTCTGAGCGTCATCGGCAAACCTATTGGAGTTTGCACGTTTCAGGGCAGCGTTAAGTCAGCGGTTGTTGTGTCAGTGGAATGGAGAGGGAAAGGTCAAGTTTGTCGGCAAAACGAGCGGGCCGCTTTGCTGCGGCTGCGAGGGCCCAACGAGCGACAGATTATGCCCTTGAAGCGGGGCCAAGATGGATGGAGGATGAGTGGCGGGCGATCAGTCAGGCGGCCGGCGAGGCTCCCGCTGGGCTGCAGCGGCGAGCGTGACCCGGATCCAGCACGTAAGTCGGCCAAGCCACTCTCGCTGAGGCGCCCAGCTCGGCGCTCGGCTGCCAATTCGCGCCTCGGCCAACCCGCCAGCTTGTCAAACAATCTAACGCGGCCAAATTTTAATTTACTCTCCAGATTGGACGGCGCCAGCTCGGCGTTTTATTTAGATAGGCGAGACTGGGTTGCCGAAATTGAACCACATTGTGCACATTGGATTGGCCCTTGGCCACTTGGTGCGGCCGGAAGCGGCGCGCGCGCTGCGCTGCTCACGGCTTCGCCCACTCGGCCAGCTGTTCACGAGTTTCTCGTTGGCGACGACATATTTGTTTGCACAGCGGAAACGACGCCGCCTAGCCCAACGGATCGGCCGCCAGCTCAACAATCATTACATTCGACATCAATCTGGTTGCTATGCAAATTGCGAGCGAAATACATGAGGCCGGCCGGTTGCGCCGTGGGCTTGCAAGCCGGCAAGTGGAAGCCATCGATGGCTAAACTGGCGCCGGCAAACTCGAGGTGGCGACGTTTGAGCGCGCAACTCGATCCGCCAGCTTGCCGAGCGAGTGCGCGCAAATTCTGGCCCAATTTACATTATAAAGGCGGCCAGTTTGGTTGCACGAGAGCCGCCAGGCGGCAAGTCTTTTCTACGCTCACCGCGCCCACTGGAGCGGCCTGGAACAAAACGCGAAACTCGGGCCAAGTTTTATGCAAAATTAACCAGCCGGATGTTTGACTGAGCGAGTCCAAGGGCGAACGGGCGACAGAGTGCGCGCGCCAGCTAGCGGAGGCGGCAAGCCCGGCCGCTCGAATCTAGGCCAGCCGATTTGCGACGAGCCTGGCAGGTCTCTGCTCGCTGGCTCGGCGCTGCTCGAGCCAAAAAGGGGGCCAATTGGATGTAGGCGCCCGCCGTTGGACTCCAATTGGCGCCCGAGCCGAGAGTGGGCCTCCTTCGCTAGTGGCGTTTGCGTGCTCTCAAATCAGTGCAAACACTGCAAAAGCTAATCTCGCAAAACCAATAATGTAAATTGAAACACACAACTACCTGAGGTTTGAGCCCCACTAGCTTTGCGCCGGCTTGAAAGGCGCCCGCAACCGAGAGCAAAGCGGCGCCCCCAGATCAACAAGCCGAGCTGGTGGCCCGCTTTACATCATTATTTCTCGTGCCATTAGATGCTCGATCGAGGGGCCTGATTGGCGACATTGGAGCGGCTCGTTTGGGCGCAGAGGCTCGCGCGGGGCGCCGATTGATTGGCAACGAGCGGAGACTTGGGCGCCGCCAGAACTCGGCCAGCTGGGCGGCCAGAGGAGCTGAGGGGAGGCGAAGGGAAGGGAGTTTGGACGATTGTTCATTACGCAACTTGGGGCGCGCGAATATTCAGGGCGCCAGCGAGTGGCGCATAAATCAGGCTCAGCCTCCGTGAGTCCTGGCGGGCTCGGCAGGCGCGAACGCGGCCCAAAACAATGGCCTCCAGTGCCAGACAAAAGGTAGAGAGGGGGCGGCAGAACTGGCGCGCAACCTCCGCTGTCTGCTGGACGTCCGGCCATTAGAAGTGCGGCGAGCGCTGATTAAGGGGCAATAAAACACTTGGCGGCCGCGAGCGCAATCTGTAGGCCAGGAAACAAAGCGAGCAGGATGAAACAAATGTCGCTTGGAGGCGCCATAAATCAATGAAGCCGATGGAAGGCCTCTCATTGAATGGGCGCCCGCGAGATGGTTGTGTTTTGGACGAGCTCGCGCCGCATCCGTCGGCCGCGTTTCCGGCGTTGAGTGAGGCCCCCGGGGCCGCGAGCTTCGTGGGGGGGGGGGCGGCTGATTTGATTTGGCCGTAAGTGGGGAAATATTGCCGAGTGGCGATTTGTTATCGCGCTCGAAGGCTGGCCGACTGGCTTGCTGGCTGGCTGGCTGGCTGGCTGGCTGGCCAGCTGGACAGACGAGATGGAGTAGATTAAACTTCCGCTCGATTTGTGCGCCACCAGCCGCCCACTCGCACTTACTTGCTTTGGCCACCGGCGGCGCCACTGGGGCCGGGCGTCTCCTTGAGCGACTTGAACGCCTTGATCCATTTGTTCCGGTAGCCGATGGGCTGGTGTGCGCCTGATGGAGGTTTGCGCGTTGAGTTTGAGCCAGCGAGCGAGTTTGAGGGACAATCTTGGCCGCCCACGAGCGACTCCTGCGCTTGCTTGCCCGCGAGCTGGCCGTAATTTGTCGGCCGATAGTTGTACTCGAACAGTTGGAGCTGCGATCGCACTGCGGACAAGTGGATTTGGGCAACGTGGAGGTCGAAGCGCTTCTGGCAAAGCTCCTCCTGGAGCTCGTTCACCTTGTTGTGGAGTCCAGACTCGTTTGAGCGCGCGAGAAGCTTGCAAAGGCCCTCCACTCGCTCCTCTAACTTCTCAATCTTCTCCTCCAAGCTCAGCCGGTCCTGCTCCAGCTGCGGCTGCTGCTGCTCGGCCGGCGGCTGACTCAAGTCGGGCGCAATCTCGTTCTTGAACTTGGGCACCATTTGCTGTGCGAACGCGGGCGCCGGAAGTGGGGCAAATCGCTGGCTAGTTAGTTTTGTGCGTTCGAACGTCTCTCTGGCCGGCAGTTTGGGTCGCCTTTGCAGGCTCATTGAGACTCGCGGGACTAACCATGTTCTTTGGGTCAATGGCTGCATTGTTGGCCTGGCTCGCGTAGTTCAGGCAGAGGTCGCTGTTCTGGAAGTTGGGCGACTGAAATTGATGGTAACGAATGGAGGCCGATTTGTCGAGCTCCTCCTGGCCGTCGAGCAGCGAGTTTGCCTGGAAGTCGCCGCTCGGACTCGAGAGCTCGTTTCCGGGCCTCAGAGTTGCGGCCACCTTGACGAACTGGGCCAAATCCTGCCGATGGTTTGCCTGTCTGCAGGCGGCCGCAATCAGCTGGTAGCCGGCCGCCTGCTCGTTGGACTGCCGGTTTGGGGTTGGCTCGGCCGGTTAGGCTTCGTCTCTTGATGGGCGTGCTCCTGAAGCTTAACTCGCAGGCCGCGCTCGACTCACCTTCTCCGAGACGAGCTCGCTGGACTCGAGCAGCGAGCTCGAGATGCTCGCGCTCGTCTCCAGGTGACACTCCTCCAGTTCCTAGTGGCGGCCGGTTAGTCTCGGGCGAGTCTTCGCGCTCGCTCTCGTGCGAGCGGGCCGGGGGAAGCCTCGCGCCAACTTACCTCGAGCAGTCTGGGCAGTGTTTTGGTTTGGTAGGCATGAATCATGCCGTTTGTAGCCTGCAGTTGGTGCACATACACGCTGCCCGTGCATATGGTTAGCGGGCGACCATTCTCGGGGGGCGGCGGCAGCGGCAGGGGCAGGCAAACTTACTTGTGCGAGCCGATGTATTCACTCATATATTGGGCCGGATTTGTGAGCGCCAGCGCGTAGGCCTGGCAATAGTCTTTATAGCACTTTTAGCGCCACCGTATCCATTGTAGGCGCGCCCGTTCGTGCGAGTGTGTGTGTGCGTGTGATGTGATTCATTAGTGTGATAATAAAACGGAGTTTAGCCGGAAGAGGCGAGACCGAGCCGGCTCAGGTCGGCTTTCGGCTGCGGCGGCGGCAGGAAGCCGTCGAGCGACTAACCTTGAGCAGGAGCTCGTTCGACTTCACCAGAATGGCCTCGATCCTGTCCCTGTGCGCGAAGATCTTCTTCGACTGGATCTTCCTGTGGAAAACGCGCTCGATGAGTCCGTTTCCAATGTTTTGGTTGAAGTTGCGCGAAATGTCGCCGTGCTGCTGCGAGTTCACCTCCACTTGCTGCAGGAAGAGTTCCCATATTTGAAACAAACTGTTTGGACACTGCAACCTGGCGGCACATTTCGGTTTGCGCGGGGGGGGGGGAACGGACAATGGAGTGAGCGCTCCGCTCTCCTGTCTGCGGGCCGCCCAATTGGCCCGCCACCACTCGAGTCCAACTAACCTTTCCTTGCGCAACTCGCCGTTCCGCTTCCTGTAAGTCTCGACCAGCATCTGGAGCTCGTGGCCGAACTTGTCGTGGATGGTTGCGAGCGCCTGCGAGAAGTCGGCCACTTTTGGGGTTGGAGCAGATTGAATTGCGTGTTAAATTTGAGCCAGCCAGACAATTGGAGGGCAAGTCGGCGGTTGCTGCCCGCTGGACGCCCACTGGGCGCCTCGGCTGCGGGCGCTCAGATTGAGACTGAGCCGCCAGCTGAGGCCAGTTGTATAAATTGCTGCCCGCCTTGGACTGGCCGCTCCAGGTAGCCGCCGGCGTTGGCCGCCCCCGAAAACGAATTGAGTTTCGCGCCGGCAAGGCGGCCTGGTGGCGCGAAACCAAATCTGAGCGGCAGAGCAACATGATGGCCGCGCTGGTGGCCGCATAATGGTTGACCTTCACTCTGGCTGCCGGGCGCCAGCTCTGGCCGCTTGAGCGAGCGGCGGCGGCGGGACTCTCGCGCTTCATTGGCGCTGGCGCAGCGCTGAGGCCTCGCGAGCTGCGGATATGTTTGGCCGGATCCTGTGGCTTTGAGACGGTTGCTCGGGCTTTGCTCGCTCGAGACGAGCGGGCAAAACACGATAAGTGCTGCCTGCCACCCGATCCTGCGCGCCAAAGGGGGCTCGCGCGCAAGATAAGGGCCGGCTTTGTTCTAGCGGTGATTTATGAAACTCTCGTCTGTCCGCGAACAGAAAATATGTAAACCTTCGATATGCGTGCCCGGCGCCGACCTCGCTCGCGAGCACAATCTGCAAATGGGCCCCATTCGAGCGGGCGGGCGGACGGACGAGCGAGCGAGCCGGAAGAGGGGGCCGCCCTGAGAGCGGCAATCTCGAGGGAATTGGCCCGCCCTTCCGATGGCAGAGGTAAGATAAGAGCCCAGCGCGGCCCAGGGATCCCTCTCAATCTTGCGCCATAAACTTGACCTGGATTTCGTTTCAATCATCGTCACAGGAGCCAGTTCGCGCCAAACAGAACCGAAGGCGGGCCGCCGACAACAGTTAGTCGGTTTGTGTAATGAAATTATATCCAAAGTCGGGCGGCGCCGGCTAATGCGCGCGCGAGTGGGCGGCGAGATGGGCGAGCCGCTGGAGCCGCCATCTGCCAGGCGCGCGCTCGCTTCCGGGATGTCAAAATCTCGCTTAACATGACGCCAGCCACTCGAGGTGCGCGCGCCACATCCGATCGGCTTGGAGGCGGCGCCCGTCTGGCCGCAGGGAGTGGCGCTCGCTTCATCTTGGGCGCCGGAGTTGGCGAGGATCGCGCTCGAGTGGAGGCTCGCGAGCTCGATACAGTGTCGCCGCCGAGACCGTTCCGCGGCGACACACTTTGCGCGCACTACGTGACTGGCCTCGTTATCGGCCAGTCTGCCTGCAGGCGGCGTAGACAGCGCTCGCAGCTCGAGTGCCGCCAGTCTACCTTTACGCTCTTGCCATTTCCAACTGAAACAAAAGCGCCATAACTGGCCGACGGAGACGTCAAGCGGAGAGGCTCTGCGGCCAGTGCGCCGCTCGGACTCGCCAGCCAGCCAGCCGGGTTTGGCGCGCTGAGTCCGTTGGGGTTTGCGTGAAATTATTTACATAGCCAGTTGCGAGCGCCCGGATTCGCCGCTTAGTCCAACTCGAGCTGCGGATCCACCTTGCAGCCGACGATCCCAGCTTCTGGCATGCAAATCGGGCAGCCGAGTTGCTGGCCGGCCGACTGGAGCCAGCCCCGTGCCCAGTGGCTGCCGCGGACACTCTGCTGGCTGGCCCATTGGGCGCTCGTTTCCAACTCAACAAGTCGCACCGAGGGCGACTGGCCGGCGGCCGAAGCTCGCGCGCGCTCACCGCCTCCGCTCGGACGGGCCGCAGATCAGGTCGGCCGGCGCGACATGGCCAGGCCAGGCCGGAAGCGTGCACTGGGAAGTGGGGCAGAGAGCGCGACGAGCTGGGCCAGTTTGCGCTCGAGGAAGTGGCGGCCAATTGCGGCTTGCCAGCGAGTTGCGGGCTTTGCGCTCCACTGGTTTGCGCGCGCTGCTTGGCCGCCGGCCGGCTGCGTTCGCCCTCTCGCCTGCTTATTAATGCGAGATGGCTGCAAAATTGGACTTGATTATGGCGCCTAGACGCTGGCTTGCTTTTGTCGACGTTGCCATCGACTGGAGGGGCCTTTGTGTTTTGTTTTAACTCCAGCATCCAGTCTGTTGGCCGACTGGAAGCTCGGCTGTCGCCTCCCTGAAACTGGATTCCTGTTCGAGTCGAGTCTAGTTGAGCTGGGGGAGGCGCTAGTTTGGCCGAAAGCAGTCCAGTCTATCCCAAACTGGATCCAACAATAACAAGCGCAGAGTTATGACGGCGGCGCGGGCCGATTATGTTTGCCCGCAGTGGAGCATGGAAAGGAGATTGGGGCGCTGAAAGTGGATCCGGCCGGCGCCGACTTACAAAGTGGCTAGCCTCTCGCCCCAATCGGCTCCAGCTGCCCACCGGAAGGCGGCCAGCTCCACCTCTGGCGCCCGATTGGCCGGTCGACAGTTGGGGGCTTGATTGGCGGCGGCCCTGTCTAGCTCGCGCGGCGTGTCTAGGGCAACTGGCGGCGCACTGGGCCCGGCAGCCCGACGTCACGAGCTGAGCCCCTCTCCCCTCAGCCGGGCGGCTCACGCAATAATTGGGCCCAACTGGCGGCCGGCCAATCCGATCGGAGTGATAATCAATCCGTCGAGCGGGCGGCCCAAGGTCGCGGCCGGCGGAGGTCGCCTAGCGACGTGTTTGGGGGCCACTTTTGGGCGCGAACAATAACAATATTAGCGGCATAATTTGAATGCGGACCCGCCAACAATGCGGCAATCCGATCATTCTGGCGCCCCTCCGCCGCTCGCTAGCCAGACTCGACTCCGCCCGCAAAGATGGATGAGCCGGCAAGTGCGCATTGATTGGCGGCTCTCGTGCTCTGCGCGCAGCCAAGCCGCCTCCGAGCCCAGAGCTCGCAAAACCGAGCCACTCTGAGGTGGCTCTAATTAGATTTGGCATTCGTCTTTGGCGGGCGAATTCTTTGCGCCGGAAGCGGGCGAGTCAAGTGGCTCGTTATGAGCGCTCGAGCTCGAGCTCGAGTGTATCTTTGCTTGCGAGACGGATTAATTGGATAGGATTGGCTTGTCGGGCGGCGGCCAAACAAGTGGCCTGCAAGCCCCAGTTTGAGGCCAACTTTCTCTCTGCTTGGGCGCCATCTCTGGCCAGGACGCAACTAGCTCCGTCTGCGTCAGTTTGCGCCGACTTTTGCCCTTGACTCTGGTCGGCCGGCGGGCGGACTCTCGCTGGCCAGCTCGCTTGATTAATGGCATTTGAATGGGTTTCGCTCGGACCAAACGCGAGGAGATACATTCCGCGCCGCCGGTGGCCAGCTGATTGCGGGCCCGTCGCTCGGCGGCCGCCGCGGCGCCCCGCCGGCTCGCCCACTCGCCCGCCGACCGAGCGGCGGGCGCAGGCCGGCCGCCAAGCCGAGCCCCAGGCCAAGCTCGCCGCTCTCGATCGGCTCGGCGGCGCCGCAGATTTGGGGCCGAAACTGTTCGCGCGATGTTGATTCAATCGAGTCGACTTGGCGAAAGGGAAGCGGCAACCAAATGAACCTTCCGGCGTTGCGCTAACTCTCGTCAATCTAAATAAAACTGCCTATTTACTGCTCGGATTCCTTTGTGCTGAGGCCCGGCTCTCGAAGTGCGCGCCAGATCCGCCAAGAGCTCGTAATGGGAGCACTAGCACGTGGCTTCCGAGCCGCAAAACTCGCCGCCTAGATGCTGTTTATGTGAGAGCGAGCAAACTAACAAACTGATTGCAGTTTTCTCGCAGCCGCAAGGGCGGCCGCCGCGACTTGCCTGTGTCAGCAGTCCGCAGCCGGCAGCCAGCAGTCCACTCCGCTAATGGCGAGAGGACTCAAATTAAGACCAAACCCGCAAACCAGCTCACTGCGGGAGAGGAGGAGCCTGGCAACAAGCCAAACAAACTGCAGTCGACGCATATAAATCATCCGACTTGTTCGAGGGTTCAAATGAAAAATTCCTCCCACAACTGTGCAAGGCGCAGGCACGCAACGGAAGCCCCCTTAGCGCGCACACAAACCCGCCTAGCCAGCATCACTCATCCAGCCAAGGAGGGCTGAGCTTGGCTGGCGAAGTAAGCTCGGCTCAACTCACCTGTTTTAAGCAACTTGAAGGTCAAACTGTTGTGACTTTGGAGGATTTCGTTTGAGCCAGGCGAGGTTAGTGTCTTGAATGAGCAATCAGTGGACATGATGGCTGCTCGCTCGCTCGCTCCCCGCCTAGCTTGAACCGTCCAATCGGATGTGCGCCCACCTCAAGCCGGCTCCTCACTATCAAGCCCGTCAACTTTACCTCACGCGCTCGCTCTCACTCGCTCGCTCACTCTTGTTCCGGCCAGATCACTCGCAGCTCCCACTGAAAGCCACTCGCACCCGCTCCTTCGCCCCCTCAAGACTCATTTGCAGCCAGTCAGAGTGATCTATGGTCGGTTTTTGGGCGGCCGACCGGCGAGAGGAGAGCATGCGCCCTCCATTAGCGAGCGCCCGCCGCGCTCCCGACTGAGGAGCCACTTGGCGGTCGCTAGGCGCACTAGTGCCTAGGGGCGCGCGCTTGAGGCGCCGTCTGGTGGGCGCCCGGGCAACTACTTGGTTGTTGCGCACACGGTCCACCTCGTGCGAGCGCAAAGCTTTTGGCCACAATTTTTCAACAACGAATGCTGGCGCGCAACCTCCATGGGCCGCCGACAGAGGGCGGCCCTCTCTCCGACTAACGCTGAGAGCGAGTAGGTAGCAATTTGGCCTCAAGTGGATCTTACTGAAACAAGAGATTCGAACTAAGCGGCGGCAGACTAATTTGAGGGCCATCAAGCGCAAGCAAACGAACATAATGGCGGAAATTGAGATTCCACAGCTTGATGGCCGTTTGCTCGAGAGGCGGGCACAGGTGGTGGAGGCTGCTGGCCAATTGGAGCCCACTCGCCGCCAATTGGACCAATTGGGCCGCCCAAGCAAAGGCCACCCCTAGATGGGTTCAAGTCAGCGAGTGGGAGTGAGCACAAGTTTTGTTGGCTGGATCGGTGTTCCCAAAAGTGCAGCCAGCAGCCACTTTACTTTGTCAAACAGCGGAGCCCTCTAAATCCCATCGGCCCGAATCCGTCATCGCGCCCCTGTTGGCTCCAACACCCGCGGGTCAAGGCAAAGGGCGTCGGCCGATCGGCATCAACTGCTGACAGCATGGTATCGCGTGCGCCTGTGATATATTGGCCCGCGACAACGTTGCCAGTTAAACTTTTCGGTGTTGACTGGCAGGACTTGGCCCTTGGTGTGCGCCATTCAGTTTAATGTTATCGGCTTGAGATTGGCTGGAACTCGCCCACTGGAGCCGAGCGCGCCCCTCCGGCCCAGAGAGTTAGCCCGACGACGGGCGGCAGCCATTTAGGCCCCAAGATGGAATGTGCACGCTGTTACTCGGCCAACTGCATCCTGTTCCGCTCGCTGATGCACATCCGCGGCCCCCGCCCCACGAAAATCGGAAGTCCACGTTTCAGGCGAGCTCCTATGATCATTTGCATGGCTCATTAAGTTTAGCCAGCGGGCGTAAAAGATAAAGTCGCCATGTTATGTCAGTGGGCTGGCCAATCAAGTGTCCGAGTGAGCTTGCTATCTCGCTTGCTTAAGTTGTTTTCTTATTGAATCATATACGACAATTTGCATAGCCGCCAACCTCGGCGCCCTCCGCTCTCTTCCCCCTCCCTCCATCTAATGACAGCCAACGGCGTCGGCCAGCGCGGCCCCCAGATGGCGCTGCGAGCGCCAGCACCTAGGGCCGTTCGCGCAAGCGCCCAACACTGAAATTTTGAACCACTAACGACATTCATAGCGAGCTAATCAATGGGGAGATGTTCAAACGTAGGCGGTCAGTTGACTTTGTTGCGCAAGGCAACGAGATCGTGCGAGCTGTTCAATCTAGTTGTTGTTGTTGTTGTTCGCGCAAAGTGGACCGCTTGGAGAGACAAGCAAACAGCCGGAAAGTGAACATCACTCCAGGTGAACCTGAGTCGTCAACTAGAGGAGGCAAACTTGTTTAATCATCATGGAGAGAGGAGGCAAAGTTGCTCGGGTGGGCGAGTTTGGGCTTGTTGTTTGAGTTTGCCTGAGGCGAGCGAGTCATTGGAACTGGAGAGCTGCGAGCAGACATGAACTCAAGTCTTAAATCAACGCACAGTAACGTATCGAGCCTCCCAAGCTGAGCTCAAGCAGACGTTTTGCCCGTGACGAGTTGGTTCGCCGCTGGCGCCGCTCACTCGAATTTGTATCATAGTTGGAAGGCTCAAGTTTGCGCGTTAAGCTTGTTTGAATTGGATGAAAATGGGGCGGCAAGTTGAATGAAGCGCAGCTAGAGGTAGGGAAGCCGGCAGCGGGGCCTCCAATGCGGGAGTGGACGCGGCCTCGCTCGCAAGCGCAACCAAGCTCCAGCGAGACAGGCGACAGAGGGCCGGTTTGGGGGCGAGTTAGGAGTTGAGCTGTTCGGGAGGCTAGCCGGGCTAAATCGGCGGCCAGGTTGTGGGCGGGGCGAGGGTGTTGCTGCGAGCAAGCGGCGAGCAATCATGCGACTGGCCCGCTTTGCCCTGGTGACACTGCTCAAGCTCAGCTGGCTCGCTGGCGCTGCGCCCGGCCAAGTCGACCAAGTCCAGGTTGTGACTGGAGGGGCGCCGTCCAGCTTTCGCGAGCCCCTTCAGCCGCCCAGCCTCGGCCTCAAGGCGGCGAGGCGCCGGAGGGGCGAGCTGGCGACACTTGTGGCGGCCGGCGAGCCCACTGCGCGCACAAACTCAAGCCCATCCAGCTCAAGCGAGCAGACTGACCCCACTCAGCCGGCCGGCGCAGTGCTCGAGCTGAGCGCCCTCCAAGCCGCCCAGCAGGGCTACTTCCGCCACTCGGTGGGCGTCTCTGTGATACTGACAGTTGCCTACACGATCGTGTTCGTCGTCGGAATTGTGGGCAACTCGTTCGTGGTCGCGATAGTTTGCAAGTCGCCGCGGATGCGAACGGTTACCAACTACTTCATTGCAAACCTCGCTTTCGCCGACATCCTCGTCCTCCTCTTCTGTTTACCTGCAACACTTGTGGGCAACCTATTCATCCGTAAGTATCTAATTCAATCAGAGATTCCCAAACTCGCTTTTAGTCGGCGCTTCCAGCCGGCTGGCTAGGCTGAGCGCAGTTCAGTGGAGCCACGAGAGGCCAGCTTTGGCCAGCTCCTGGCCGAGTGCCGCGACTTGGCCGCGTCCGGCGGCAAGGGGCGCCAATCAGGCTAATTGAGGCTGGCGCCGGATGGGCGCGCGACATGTGGCCGCGCGAGCGCTCGCAAAGGCCGAGCGCCGCCGGCGAAGAGATGGCGCGCCAGTCGGCCCCAAACGGGCGCCTCGCCGAGCCTCTATTTATTCTCGATTATTTTGCCAGCCAAACTGGCGGCCCCCAACTTCTGGCCCAAGATGCCGACTTCGAGTCCAATGAGTCCCAAGGCGCATTATGGATATTGTTCGCTCATTATCGGAATTGCGGCCTCGGGCGGCCGATTCTGGCGACAGAGGGCGGCCGGCGCAAGATTCAATATCGGCGCCCCCCGGCTCAAGTGCCCGCTGCTTTTATTAATGTTTCCTCGCCACCAGAGGCGGCGGCGGCGGCCAAATTGCGGGCCAATTTGGCGCACGTAAGCCCCAGTTGGCATTTGGGCGCCGACTGGGCCCACTTGCTTCCCGATCGGGCCGTTTCGGGCCGCGCGCTCACATGAATGATCGCTTTCTCTCGCTCGCCTGGACACTGGGGCTGGCTTGGCGCAAACGAGCAGCACAACCAAATGATAAGCAGCCTTGCGGACGGAAGAAATCAAAGCGCCACGCCAAAGTCTCGGCAGGCGCGCATAAATTTGACTTGAGGCCGCAAGCTGAGCGCGCAACATTGTGGCCCCCAACAAACACCAGCTCATGCTTGGCCCACCAAGATAGCGGAGTTGTAAACTTTTCAATTATTTTCAAACAAATCAGGCGGCCGGCTCGCGTGATGGATGGCGTAATTGTCGCAGCGTCGGCGGACGCCCAGATAAGTACGGGCGCCCCAGATAGGTCGCAGAGGGGCAATTTGCGCGCACTGGCGAGCTGAGGCCCACTGCTGATGTATTCGAGGCGGCGGCGACCGCAGAGTGGCGGCCACGCTGGCTGCAGACGCCCGCGGCTCCCCACGCAGGGCGCAGGAGGGCCAACTTCCGGCCTGAGGCTGCCCAAAGGGGCTCCGGCTGCGACTGCTCTGGTCGCCGCCACTTGATTGGGCGACGCTTGCGGCTGAGTTTGCCTATGCGGCGCCAACAGAGGCCCCTCCTCGAGTGAGCCGCCGTGTCCGCGCTCTCCGCTCGCCTCAGCTCGGCCGCCGGCCACCCTGTCCGACTGGCTGGCTGTCAGGCCACTGGACGGGCAGCTCGGGCGCTTCGAGCGGCTCCAGTTACCCGAAAGTCGGCCCCGAGTGGCTCCTCGGCCGGCTTGTTGCGCTGGAAACTTTGGAGCGAGCGTCGGGCGCATAAAGTTACGCCAAACTCGCCACCGTCACCACCCTCTCGCCTTGCCCTGCCGGCGACAAGCTCAAGATCAATATTGTTTGCGCCACACTCGAGTGGCTGGCGGCGCCCAAGATTAATGAATGCCCTCTGGTCGCCCAAACGCGCGATAGATCCACTTACAGCGGCGCATTGAAGCACTCCCCTCGCGCCTCACTTCCTCTCCGCCTCCCGCCACAGCCAAGTGGGGCCGCCCACAAAATCACGCCGCCGCCAGCCGGGCTCGAAGGCCAGAATTGGCGCCTGGCTGCTCTGCGCGGCCGCCAAGAAGAGCGGCGCCGACCTCCCGGCATCGCTGCTCCCTTATTGATCATCTCTCGCCCTCTCGCCCACCAAAACCAACGGCCGGCGCCCGGAAACAAACCAACCGACCGGCGGACGTGTTTGCGCGCTCGCCAGCTTACGTGCTCGGCCTGTTCGTATGCAAGACCGTCTCCTATTTGCAGGGCGTCGCAGTGAGCGCCTCCATCAACACAATGGTGGCGGTCACCATGGACAGGTAAGTGCGCTCGAGTCGGCCGCCAGGAGCCTGGGCTGGCGCTCGAGCGGCGGGCCGCATCGATCAGGGGGCCAAGCCAAGCGGTGACACTTGCACAGGTGGCTTTGAGCTCAGCTCGCTCGTCTAAAATTGGATCCCGGCGCGGCGCCAGCGAGCGCTGACAGCTGGCCGAGGGGCCGGCCGCTCGCTCGCTCGCTCGCTGCCAACTGCACAGCCCTCGCCAACCGCGACAAGCTCGCTCGTTCGCCCGCCGACCCGGCCGCCAGCTCGGTGGGCGCAAGTTGAGCGGATTCAGTCTGAGCGAGGGAACAACCTTGAAACGGGTTGTACGGGAAGGGGCTGCTGGGCGAGCAATTAGGATCAGGTGGACAGATCCCATTCGCTTGCACGTCCATCACAGTGCGTTTCGAAAAGTCGAGCTGCCCAACAGGAGCGAGCGGCGGCCATGCTTTCGCCGGGATTTGGCGCCCCACTGGCTGAGCCAGGCCGATTGGCGCGCCGCTCGCCACTCCTCTACCAGCTCCTAGTCCGGCCATTTTAATGGCGAAAACATTCAGCTTGCGAGCATCAAGCGGCCAGAGGCTTGCTCGGCCGAGCTGTTTGCGCGCGCAGCTCAGCGACACCGACGGGCCCATTTGAGCGGCCGGCCGACCGGCCAGCCCCAAAGAGGTGATAATTTTTCATTAGGCCTTTAAGCGCCGCCAATGGTTGGCCCGCACGCAGACTGCTGATTGCGGCCTCGGACAGGAAGCGCCGCCCAAGAGGTTCGAGCGGAAGAGTTGAGTCGGCCGGAAGCGGCTGCCTGTCGCGCGGCTTTGGTTGGCCACAATTAAACATGCGCCGGCCACGAACGGCGACCGGCTCGCCTTGGCCCGCCCATGCGAAAGTTGCACCGGCAGCGCCGCTTGCTCTTTCAACTTGGGCCAGCCCATTGATCTTGCAGCGGGCGCTCATTAGAGAGGGACGCCGCTCGCATGGCTGGAGGGCAAATGGGGGCGCCGCGGCATCCAAAGGGCGCAAGCAAATCCAGCACTCGAGTTTTAAACTCGAGCGGCCTCGCGCGAGTCCATCCATCTTGCCTGGCCTTTGTGCTCGCTGGCTGCTTTGTTTGCCGGCGTGTCCGGCCGAGCAAGCGCCAAACGAGGAGGCTTGCAGCCAACTCCGAGTGTCCGCTCGCACAAGCCGACCTTGAGGCCAGCGAGCCGCCCTGCCTCTCGCCCAAGAGCAACACTTGTCGAGCTCACCTCCAACTGTCCTGTCCAGCGGCCACGGTCTCGATAAAGATTGCGCGGCTGGCTTATCGCGCGCGAGGTCAACGAACTTGGCCATGAAAGGGCCCCACTCTTGGCGGGCCGATATTCAAATTTTTCAATCGAAACTGGCCGCCGCCGCCGCCGCAGCAGCCGCGCCAAGTGCGCTGAGTGGGCGCCCGGCGGCCGACACCTAGCGGCGGCCGCGCTAGGTTTCGCGCGGCGCACTTATCGGCCAGATTGGCGCCCAAATGGGGGCGCCCTTTATGCGGCCGCCGCCGGGCGGAGGCTGATTTATCGCGCGAGTGCACATTTGCGCCGCCCAAACCTGATCGCAGAAACGATAAATGTTTCCGCCGCCGGCTCGGATGCGCAGAGCTGGAAGGAAAACACTAACGCCCTCCCTTCCTCCCTCCTCTCTGGGACTGCAATTGCATGATTAACGCGCCACAAATGGGCACAAACTGGGACAAACACGCGCCCAACAACAATGCAGATTTTTGGCCATTTGTTTTCCAATGGGCTGGCACTTGAGCAGGCGCGGCGCCCGGCGCACAATCGCCTTCATCTGGATCTTCTCGCTCTGCATCTCGCTGCCCTGGGCGCTCTACTTCAAGCTGGTGCCCTACTCGCTGGACAGCAGGACCATCCAGGTGTGCACAGAGGACTGGCCGAGCGAGCGAATGGGAACCATCTACTTCGTTTGCGCAAACCTCATCCTCCTCTACCTCCTGCCGGCCGCGCTCATCATCCTCTGCTACCTGGGAATCTGGTACAAAATAGAGCGGCGCAACATTCCCGGCGCAAAGGGGCTCAAGATCGAGCTGCTGATGCAAAAGTCCAAGCTCAAGGTGGTGAAGATGATGATGGTTGTGGTGGTGATCTTCCTCCTCTCCTGGCTGCCGCTCTACCTCATCTTTGCGCGCATCAAGCTTACAGAGGAGCGCAGCCAATGGGAGGACTGGCTTATAACAAAGATGATGCCGCTCGCTCAATGGTAAGTAGCAGCCAGGTGGCCTCGCCGCGCCTCGCCTCGCCTCGCCCGCTGACGGTGGCGCTCGCTTCAAGTCCGCCGCTGCGCTCGCATTCTCTTGCAACCGCCGGTTGGACCACAAATTGAGCCGCTCCACTTCCAGGGCCAAATTGAGCGCAATAATCTGCCCAACTGGCCCACAAGTTGCATCCTGATGGCTCCATTTAGACGCGAGCCTCGGCCGGTCCAATTCGGCCGAAGGTCACTTGTTAGTTTGGCCAACGAACGGCCCGCAAGTCTCGCGCGCAACGCCATTCATTATGAATCGAAAGCTCTCAGGCCGATGAATCGATTACAAGCCAATGGGCTGTGCTGCAAGCGATTTGACAAACTTGGTTAGCTGCAAGCCGGATAATGGCTATGCGCCCCACCAAAACCAGATCAGACCAAACCAAACCAAAGCCTCGCAGCCTCTCAAAAATCGGCCCCGCCAAGGTCGCCGAGATGGCCGCTTTGAAGGTTTGCGGAGGAGGCGGCCGCTCGCTTCATGTTGAGTGGGCTCGGTGGGCGTGTCCGAAGAGCGAAACCCCCAAATGTGTGTCAGCGCGCGTTCGGCTGGACGCGCTGCCGGCGACGTCCATTGAATTTGAGGCGAGCCTTTGGTTTTGTGTATTTGTACAGCCGGCAAAGCTGGCCGGCGCTTCAATTTGTTTAGCGGCTGCAGCCCAACGAGGGCGGCCTCAAATAAGTTGAGATTTTGCCAAGATTTTGGCCGCACGAGTTAGTTTGTTTAGCTGAAAGAAGGAAAACACATGATCCCTGTTTGCTGCCATTGAGGTTTAGCTCGAATTTGGATCCATTTTAACCTTTGGGAAGCCGGCAAACAGTTTGCAAGCTGCCTTGCAGTGCGTCACTGGTGCGCTGGGCCGCCGAGCGGAGAGGCAGCCGCTGGGAGACAGCTGAGGCTAACTAGCCTTAGGTGACGAGACCTCATTAGCTGCCGTGCGGAGTCTCTTTGGGTTAGCATTGATTGTATCAATGGGCCGGCTCTGGCTTGATGCGTCGAGCGCGAGAACACCGAGCTTGGGGCCGCCGTGACACAGAGGCTCGCGATCAATCTCTCGCTTGGGACGATGGATGCAAATTAACGATGGCGCTCAATGCGCCCCTAATGAATGCGCCGCTCGCAGGACGGGGCTCGCATGGGCCCGCCGCAATGCAGTGCACAGCCTTGCTAACAAGCGTCCCGCCCAGAGGGAAGCGAGCCAGCAACAACCTGGCGAGCGCGGCGCAACTGATCTCTTCATTGGTATTCGAAGGCAAACAACTCGAAGCGCGCACTCATTTTACCTGTCGAGAATATAAATTAATCCCTAACTTCCTCCTCCTTCCCCCTCGCCGCGGCCATTGATTAGGCTTGGCGCCTCGAACAGTTGCATCAATCCCATCTTGTACACATTCTTCAACCGAAAGTACAAACGCGGCCTCATCGACCTGCTCAGGTTGGGCTTCTGCTGCAGGCCCGCCGCTCGGCTCGACCAGCGCCATTCGCACGAGTTCGCGGCCGCCAATAAGTCGCTTGGCGGCGCGCTGACAAACGGGCGCGCCGGCCCCCAGAAACAGGACGCAGCTCGCAGCGCTAGACTCCAGTCGCAATCAATGCAGGCCGGCCGCCAGCTTGGCCGCCCGGCCGGCCACCGAGCCAGCTCGTCCCGGCTGGCGGGCGCGAGCGGCCGCGGCGGCAGTGTCAGTGGCTGCGGCGGCGGCAGTGGCGGCGGCAGTGGCGAGCGCCCACTCGCCGACTGTTCGCGCCGCTCTCGCCGCCACCGATCAATCACAAACCTGGAGGCCGATTCCAACTGCGCCGCGATTAATCAGAACCGAACCAACTCGGGCCGCTCGCAAAGCAAGCTGAAATTTGCTACCTCCCGCCCAAAGTCGCCGGAAGTGGAGAACTCAATTGGGGCTTGTCATGGGGAGCAAGCGGGCGAGATGCGGCGCGCTCGCTCGCTGACCAGCGGCGACCGGGCGCGTTGCTTGCGCGCCCTCCACCGGCGGCCTCAGGAGGAGGAGGAGGAGGAGGCCGGCGCGAGGAGGGGGCTCCAGTGGCGAGCCTCCGAGCGGCGCGCAGCCAGACTCGAGCTCAGGTTTGGCGCGCTCAGCTCGAGGGGCGGCGACGGCGAGGAGGGGGAGGAGGGGGAGCCTTGCGCCAGGGCCAAGGGGCTGGTGCTTTCGCGGGCCACGAAGGGCGCGAGATCAATCAAGAGCAACAGCACAAACACAACGCGCGACACCGAGTCCACCGACCTGACCGCGCTCAGCTTCACCACCGGAACGAACGCAAACTCAGACCACAAGGGCTCCTTGGAGTCGCTGGCCAACGAGCAAGTTACGCGCCAGCCGGCCGGCCAGCGGAGGGCCGACTGTCTGCAGCAGCGCGGCAGCGCAATCGACTCAACAGCCGGCCACTCGGCTGGCCAAGAGCTGCACAACTGGAGGAGCTCCGCCGGCCAGTCGCTGAGCGCTTGCGACCAGTGGATTTGCTCGAGCAGCTCCAGCTTTCGCAACGAGGAGCTCGAGCTGGACGAGGCTCAGCCTGAAAACGACAGCCTGATGGACGACGACGACGACGATGACGACGAACGGGACAACGACAATCTGCTCTTCGGCTCCTCCAACTGCTCGCAGGCCGACGATAATGAGTCCGACGGAAGCGCTAAGCCGGCGTCTGGTGGCGAAAGCGTCGGCCAGAGTTTGGTTGCGAGCGGAAGCAGATTAGTGAACGTAGTTATTCATCGGCTCAACTCGCCTTCGGCCAGCCGAGCCGAGGCTGTAACTGAGGCTG
>ENA-UOVY01000368-UOVY01000368.1-plant-metagenome-genome-assembly--contig:-NODE-368-length-25072-cov-19.254667_pt1 | contig 25072 bp, 18 predicted proteins | sample MGYA00249840_ERZ761561 | MGnify/ENA primary metagenome ERZ761561 (study PRJEB28882, sample SAMN05720143) | plant metagenome | isolation source: Guanajuato, Mexico | place: Mexico:Guanajuato, Mexico...
GTTGCCCGCTTTAGGGCGACCCAGGACTAGGAACCGCTAGTCCGTACTTTTTTTTTTTATAAAAAAGTGTCGAGGCCGAAGGGTAAAAAAAAAGGGTCGATAGAGGGCTAATGCATTAGGGGGAGGGGGGCTTCGCTCAGGGGGGGGTCAGGAGGGGCTAATTTTTGAATTAATATAATAATTCAAAAAAAAATAAGAAGCGCCCCCTCGAAGGACCCGCTTCTTTAAATAAAAAAAAAAATATTCCTACACCGGGTTAGGGTTTTTAAACCCCCTAAGTAATGCATTAATTAAAGCTTTAATTAATGCATTACTTAGGGTAGGGGGCTAAGGCATTAAAGCTCGGGTATATTTGGTGGTTATTTTTTTTATGTGTCGGACACTTATGTTGTTTATCCCTATCTGTGGAAAAAGGGATAAATTTAAAGAATATTTAATTAAAAAAAAAAAAATAACATATATTGAGAGGTAGCTATATATTTATGATATAGAGTTAGGGATGGATGTGCCTTTATTTATAACCCAACTGTGTTCGCGCTAAGAGGGGTTGATGAAGAGGGAGGGGAATCTATATATGGAGAGTATTATATTTTAATTATTATCTAGCTTCTTTAAATTAAGAATATTCTTCTAAATATATATTGGTTTTAGGTAATATTCTTTTTTTTTTTATTAAATAAGTTGAATCTTATCATCCTATATACCCTTTTCCTAATGCGCCCGGAGGGGAGGATTAGGAAAAGGGTATACAGGGAAAGGGTTAATTTTTTAAGTGATGTTCTAAACGAAGACTTGAAATAAATAATAAATTTATTTAATATTAAATTATAGGTAGAGAATGTTCATATTTGTGTATATCGTTCAGTCAGATCCGGAATTTAGGCAATTACAAAAAAGTAATATAACTTTAAGGTCTTCTATCAGTATGTGATATGAAAGATGATTTTTATCAACCAATGCTAAAGATATAGGAACATTATATTTAATGTTTGCGCTATTTTCAGGTTTATTAGGTACAGCGTTTTCTGTACTGATTAGAATGGAACTAAGTGGTCCAGGTGTTCAATATATTGCCGACAATCAATTATATAACAGTATCATTACAGCTGTTGGCCTAGTGTGAGCTACTAGGTTCTGGCTAATAATTCTGCCAAATTCCGGGGAACTCCGAGGCTCAGCATACTAACCTTCCAATGAAAAGTTTAGGAAGCGGCCTACTGTAATGAGTAGGGTATAGTAAGAAGTGCTGAGTGATGAAAAGAAAGGACAATCGCGGATCTAACCTCATTTGTACTAAAAGTTCTTTTGTACCCATGGAGCCAGCAGAGTATCCTAATTATACATGGGGGAAACCGGTATGAGGTTTTCTTAGGTTTAGAATGAAAAAAAGAATGGGAAAAGAGCAACGAGTAGAAGGCAGATCCCCAACTAGACCGGCTCCACCAGCGCAGCGGTCTCGCCGAAATTGTGGTTGGGTTAAGGTGTACTCTAGCAGCCCGGAGACGGGTGATAGAAAGAACGATGGGATCAAGGCTGAGTCCAGTTAAGGCTCGAGAAAAGTAGCAGCTACCGGGCACAAGAAGTTCGGGAATCGCGAGCCAAGTTTTTTTTTTTTTTTGCCAAATTACTTGGAATCTAAGTAAATCTATCTTAAATGTATATAACTAGCTTTCCCTTCATACTATAGACTCTCGTCTTGTTTGTCTTAGTAAGGGTAAAGGTTATGAAATCGCATGCTTTATTAATGATATTCTTTATGGTCAATAAAAAAAAAGCTTGAATATATTAAATATATAATATATTTAATATATTAAAAAGGCATGGCCGGGTATGGTGGTGACATCATACTTTCTTTTCACTATATGCTGAGACTTCTTTAGAGCTTTTGATACTATAGTACAGCATTTCGTCAAAGTGAGTAAACGAAAAGCGTCCCGGCGAGCTTGCTAATCCTCCTATATTCTTTCAGAATATGATCCCTCTGGGGGCGGTAGCCTCCCGGAGGATAACTAATTTTTATTATTATTTATAAAGGCTAATGCATTAAAGCTCTAAAAAAAAAAAATAACCCGAGCTTTAATGCCTTAGCCCCTCTCTCTCGACCCTTTTTTTTTACCCTTCGGCCTCGACACTTTTTTATAAAAAAAAGTACGGACTAGCGGTTCCTAGTCCTGGGTCGCCCTAAAGCGGGCAACTACGCTACGCTAGCGAAAGGTAAAAAAAAGTACAATGTGAGAGAGAGGGGCTGGGGTGCGGATATCCAAGCTGTACCCTTTGGGTCAGCTTAGACGCTGAAAATACAAGTAACAATTCAAAAGATTAGATAATCAGCAGGAAACCAAAGATAAAAGGGCGAGACCTCCGGTCGTCGTACGCTTCGCTACTCAATATAGCAGCATTAAACGCTTTTATTTAGTAGGATCCTCAGAGACTACACGCGAAATACCTTAGTAAATATTATATATATTTAAAGGTAAAGATATAGTCCTTAGTTAATGAAAGTTAATGATCTCCTCCTTAGTTTTGTATGCCAGCTTTAATCGGAGGATTTGGGAATTTCCTTTTACCTTTAATAGTAGGAGGGCCTGATATGGCAAAGAAAAAAGCTCTCCTTGGGTTGAATATAAGGTATTCTAGTAATAATTTAAAGGATAGTAAATTTAAGGGTTATTTAGCTGGTCTCTTTGAGGGTGATGGACATATTTGAATTCAAAAACCTAGTGAAAAAAAGAAACACAATCCCAGATTTTGTATAACTTTTAGCATGAAAAATGAACCATTAGCTAAAAAATTACTTGAATTAATTGGATCAGGATTTATTAGAAATAAATTACAAGATAATGCTTGTGTGTTAGTTGTTTCACCTGTTATAGGTTTAAAGAAAGTAGTTAATTTATTAAATGGTGAATTAAGAACACCAAAAATACATCAGCTTCATAATTTAATAGACTGGTTAAACCAAAACCATAGCACAAATATAACTAAATTGCCATTGAAAGATAGTTCTTTATCTGAAAATGGCTGATTAAGTGGATTTATAGATTCAGATGGTAGTTTTTCTGTACAACATACTAAATTAGAAAACGGTGCAAAGAAAAGAAAGATATCTTGTAGATTAAGAATTGAGCAAAGAATGTTAGATCCTATAACTAATGATAGTTATTCAAAAGTTTTAACAGATATATCTAATTTTCTTAATTGTACATTGTTGACTAGAAGGGGTAATTATATTATTTCTGCTAGTAATGATAAAAGTCTATTGATTATTATAGATTATTTAAATAAATATCCTTTATTAAGTACAAAATACCTTGAATTTAAGGATTGGGAAGTTGTTGCAAATCATAAGCTCTTGAGAACATATCATTCAGAGGAGGTCTACAGATGTATATTAAACTTAAAGGCCGGGATGAATATGAATAGGAAAATTTTCAATTGGGACCATTTAAAAACTTGTAGTCTTGTAAATTATCCATCTGGTCCTTTTTTAAACAAAAGAATAAATTTAAATAATTCCTTGTTTAATTTACAGAAAAGTACATTTTCTACCTCCAGGTCTCTTTTTGAAGCTGAAGCATCGAACTCTTCTAATAGTTCGGTAATTCCAGTTAAAATTTATAATCTTCCTCTAGATAAGTTAATAGTTATCAGGGAAAATAGATCAAAAGCTGGAGTATACCGTTTTTTAAATTTACAAAATGGAAAAAGCTATATAGGAAGTAGTACTAATCTTGGAAGGCGGTTTTCAGAATATTTAAGTACTTATTACTTGGAAACACAGCTTGATAAAGGTAGAAGTCTTATCTTATCTGCTTTACTAAGATATGGGTATTCTGCTTTTAGTTTAGAAGTAATCGAGTATTGTGCAGCAAAGGAAGCAATATCTCGTGAACAACACTTTATTGACTTAATACGCCCGGAATACAATATCTTAGCTACGGCAGGTTCATCTCTTGGTCATCTACACACTGAAGAGGCAAAGGAAAAAATGGCTCTAGCTTGATCTGAAGAGAGAAAAGCTAAGCATTTAGAACATTTAAACCGAATCAATTCAAGCTTAGAACAAAAAGAACACATGAAAAATCTCTATTTAAGTAAAAAAGGTGGACCCCGGTCAGAAGGATCGGGTAGACCAAGTATTTCTATAGAAGTAATTGATCAAATTACTCACGAAAAATCTGTGTATCCTTCGATTGCTGAAGCTGCAGCCGCAACCGGTTGCACTAAACAAGGAATAAGTGTTGCTTTTAATCGTCAAGAGAAAAAAGGAGTTGATTTTATTTTAATGAATAATAAAAGGTATCTATTAAGAAAAAAGATATAGGAAGAGGTGTTGATTTATTTTTCTAAATCTTCTTCTTTTCTTTCTTTATTTAGAATAGGATTTTCTAGTTAGCCCGTTTTATTCACGCTCTAATAGCGCAAAAAATGGGTAAGGGCGGGAGGCGGTCACCCGGCTTCGCCCTCTACAGGTAATGAATACTATACTTTAACAGCTTCAAGTAGAATGTCTCTAGATATAATAGTAAATTATCTAGAAAAATATCCGATATTTTCAAGTAAGTATTTAGATTATAAAGATTGAAAGGAAATAGTATTATTGATATTTGAAAACAAGCATTATACAGAAGAAGGTATAGATAAAACAGAATCTGTAAGAAATGGTATGAATAGACAAAGAATTCACTTTACTTGAGATCATTTAAATGTATTATCTTTATAAATATATTACTACTATATTTTTATATTTAAACGCTAAACCAGGGAATGCCGTTAAAGAGTGTAAACTCTTTAATTATGACTTCGCTATAGGCATGGAATTTCTCGATTTTGGAATTAATTTTCCAGTTAACAGATAGATAGACACCTAATTGGAGTTATAAACTTCTAAAGTTGTATTTTCAACTGAATTAGTCGTAACACTTATCTATACATGGGAAGAATATGCAGGAAACCAAAGTAATTTTATTTAGTATGCGATTGTTTTTTAATAATCCCTAATCCCCCGACACTTTGTTACGGGGGATATGGGATTCGTGCAAGCTCCATTATTTGAACCTTTCTAATTTTTTTATTAAGGCTAATGCATTAAAGCTCTTAAAAAAAAAATAACAGGACTAGTACAGGACTAGTCCTGTGCTAGGCCTTAAAAAATCGAAGATTTTTTTTGGGTTAGAATTATTATTTAGAATTTTCAAATAATAAGGCACTTAATAAAAAAAAATTTTGCTGCGCTTAAATTACGAGTAGGATCCCCAGAGACTACACGCGAAGCCCCTTATAATAAGGGTGAAGACATAGTCCGTCCGGGTAGGAAACTACTTCTTTCGCCCCGCATATTAATGCCTTAGGGGCGATAAAGGTTTGACTAATTAGTCAAATGGTTAAAGATTCCCTAGACTTAATAACATAAGTTTCTGATTATTAATACCTAGTTTATTTTTATTAGTATTTTCAGCCATAATAGAAGGTGGTGCAGGTACAGGTTGAACAATCTACCCTCCATTATCTGGAGTACAAAGTCATAGTGGACCTAGTGTAGATTTAGCTATATTTGCTTTACACCTTTCAGGAATAAGTAGTTTATTAGGTGCTATCAATTTAAATTTATTAATTTGAAATTCTGAAAATTACAACGTGTCCGCGCTTAATACGGGCACATTAAACTATCGTTGTTTTCTTTCTACTAAAGGTAGCTTAATATTAAAAGCTAACTATAGTAGTGAGTCAAAAATTGAGAAGGCGGAGTGTTCAGGTTCGTACCTTGAAAGAAAACTGTCTGAAGATTCAAATAAAGAATCAGATTGAGGGCTGATTTTAGGTCGGAAGGGAAATAGTATTTATGCCCATCAGTTAGCCAAAGCTCAACTATTAAAGGGTGAACCTGTTACCCTAAAGGTATTAAATAATATCTTAGCTTACTCAGGTATTTTAGTTAATGAAGAAACATTAAATTCTTTAATTAATATGCCTAGGTTAATCTTTAAGGATTTAGATAAATTAGAAACTAGAAGATTAATTGATGAGATGTTAGGCTTACCTCATGGTAAAATACAACAACGTGGTGTTTATATATTTAATCATATAGATACAAATCAAAAATATGTAGGTTCATCCTCACAGTTGGCTTTTAGATTAAGGGGTTATTTAAATGAAACACATAGAAGTATAGGTAAATTAATTCCTTTAATCCAGGAAAAAGGTTTATCTAGTTTTAGATTAGAAGTAATATGTTTACCTTATTATCCGGAGATAAAACCAGAGATTGTTTTAGAACAATATTATTTATTGGACCCTTCTTTTAATTTAAATACTATAAAAGTTTCGAATAATCCTAGTGGATCTGCAGCTAAACCTTTGTATATGTACAATAGGGATGCATCTATTCTTTATTATTTTACTTTGCAACAAAAAGATTTTATATCTAAACTTAATATTGGTCATATTACATTTACTAAACACCTGAATAAGGGAACTTATTACCTAGGTAAATATTTATTTTTAAGAGAACGAATAGATACAGCCAAAGTTACTGAGATGACTTTACCAGAAGTAGCTATAATGTTACAACAAGACAGAGTTAAGTTTAATAGAACTAAACCAGTTAACAGTCTTAGTATATCTGTATTATTAATTAATATTGAAAGTGAAGAGGAAATTGTTTTTGAAAGTTTAGGTAAATGTGTAAAATTCTTCTCAAGTCAAGGTCTCCCTGTTTCTCAATCAACAATAGTTAAACGGCTAGATACTAACATAGCTTATCGTGGGTATATTTGTAAAACCGTGATTAAATAGTATTATTTGTGAGGCATGCCCCAAATCCCATATCCCCCTTTGGGTGCGTAGCTATTAGGGATAAGCATTATTTTTTTTTTTGAATTATTAATAATAATTCAAAAAAAATATTCCGCCTCAGTCTATTAGTCCTGTGCTTTTTTTTTATATATAAAAAAAAAGTAAAGGGCGGAGCCACGATGTTATTTTTAGAATAAAAATTTTCCCTCGGTCCAGAACCAGGGTCCTGGTCCTGGGTCGAAGGATTGTAATGAGATTGATATAAAAGTTATAACAAATTGCTGGAAACAGCCTAACTCTATATAGAGTTATTGCTCAATCAGCAGGGAATCTACTATGTTACACGTTATACACACATTTGTAACTAGTAGCACCTTCAGAGACTAAACGTTATAGACCACGTCGATTAATCGATGTGCTTAAGATATAGTCCAACCATAATAGTAATATTATGTTAATAAATTCGTGTCATTACTACAATAGTAAATATGAGAACTCCTGGTATAAGATTACACAAACTTGCTTTATTTGGATGAGCTGTAGTTATTACTGCAGTATTATTATTACTATCTTTACCTGTACTTGCCGGTAAGATTCTGCCGGATTGAAAAATGGCTAATTGCTGGGAACCGCTATTTTACATTATAGCACAATCAGCAGGAAACTCAGAAGGTTTGAACCTTCTGAAGATCTTCAGAGACTACACGCCTGAATATTTTTGTTGAGGACTTATTTTCAATACTTATTGAATACGTAAAATAAGTACAAAGAGCCAACCGTTAAGATGAACAAAACAAACAGTTTCGGACGACTTATTTGAAAAGTATAAAAATTATAACCATTTACCTTTTTCTTACTATTTAACTGGATTAATTGAAGGAGACGGTAGTATTATAGTACCCAAGACGGAAAGATCCGCTAAAGGAATATTAAACTATGCATCAGTACAAATTACTTTTCATCTGAAAGATTTACCTTTAGCATTATTAATTCAAAAAGCTTTAAGTGAAGGTTCTATTGCCAGAAAAAAAGGTGTAAACGCTTATGTATTAACTATAAATAGTTATAAAGGATTAATTTTAATTGTTTCTATCTTAAATGGTAATATGCGAACACCTAAAATTCAGAGTTTATATAAACTAATAGAATGATTAAATAACTCCAAGAATACCAATTTTGTAAAAAAACCTTTAAATAATAGTCCTTTAGCATGTAATGCATGATTATCTGGATTTTTGGAAGCAGATGGTTCATTTCAAGTTAGAACTACTTTATCGGGTAAATATCCCAGATCAGAATGTAAACTCGAAATATCTCAAAGACAAACCGATCATAATGGTAATAGCAATTTACAGTTTTTAGAAAAAATCGCGGAATTTTTTTTAACAAAAGTAAAATCTATTAGACAAGATAGACCAAACCCTGAATATAGAGTTAGAACTACTAGCTTACAGGCTAATATCATTTTATGTCGATATTTGGATAATTACCCTTTATTTGGAACTAAATATTTAGACGCTAAAGATTGAATGAAGGTTGTAAGTATGTTTGAGAAAGGTGAACATAAAGGTAAAACAGGTATTGAAAAAATAGTCCAAATAAAATCCAATATGAATGATAAAAGAACCATTTTTATTTGAGATCATTTACAAGATTTTTATAACTTAAAAATATAAGATATAGTCCAACCAATATGGTAACATATTGAATATCTACCTTAAACTAATTTTATAGTTTTTGAAACCCTTAAGCATATATGCTTATTGCTGTTATGGGACCTAGTCCAGTAGATTAATAACAAAATAGGGAATTACAATGGTTTTAACTGATAGAAACTTTAATACATCATTCTTCGAAACAGCAGGTGGAGGTGATCCTATTTTATTCCAGCATCTTTTCTGATTCTTCGGTCAAATGTGGCCCTTAAATGAAAATTTATCGCAACAAACTGTAAGCGAGGAGTTCGTTTTATATTTATTAGGTACTATTATCATAAGTTGTACTTTATTGTATACCGATATAGTAAAAATCCTGGAAATTTTCGATAATTCGCAAGTAACCAACGCGCATAGCACGCTAGTAGGAACTTCAGAGGCCATACGTTTGTTAAACATAAGATCAATTCACAATTTAAGTAACTCCGTTAAGGATTTAAAATTTAAACAATGACTAGCCGGACTAATAGACGGTGATGGTTGTTTTTCATTATCTAAAAAAGGTTATGCAAGCTTAGAAATTACAATGGATATTCGAGATGAACGAGCTTTACAAGCTGTAAAGAATGTTTACGGAGGTTCAATTAAATTAAGATCTGGTGTTAGTGCATTAAGATACAGATTGCATAATAAAGAAGGTTTATTAAATCTTATTAATGATGTAAATGGACATATAAGAAACCCTATTAGATTAATTCAATTGAATTATATTTGTGTTAAATATAACATAGTTTTAAATTTCCCGGAAAAGTTAACTTTTGATAACGGTTGATTCTCGGGGTTTTTTGACGCTGATGGTACAATTACTATAAATAGCTCTAATTGACAACTCTCGATTTCAGCGGGTCAAAAGACTTCTGAAATCCTTACACCATTAATTGAATTATATGGGGGTTATGTTTATATTGATAGAGGTGGACATGGTTCTTTTAAATGATATATTACTAAGAAAGAAGATATACTTAATCTAATCAAGTATTTTAAAAAATATCCTTCAAGATCTGCTAAAAATAATAGGTTGCATCTTATACCTAAATTATATGAATTGAAGGATATGAAAGCACATATTGCACCTTCAGATTCTTTATTAGCTAAAAGCTGAGATACCTTTATCAAAAAATGAAATAATTATGAATAAATTATGTGTTTAAAGATATGGTCCATACATATTAATTTAGTTTAAAACTAAATTAATATGGAGCACCCTGAAGTTTATATATTAATTGTACCTGCTTTTGGTATAATTAGTACAACTATCTCAGCTAACTCAAATAAATCTATATTTGGTTACATTGGAATGGTTTATGCCATGATGTCTATTGGAATATTAGGATTTATTGTTTGAAGTTGAATTTTGGCTTCGCCTCTTAGTGATATGAGGACTTACACTATTTATTTCGCTATATGCTGGAACGGTTTAGTGCTAATTGGTACCTTGAATGGTGAAAATTCAATTAGCTATACCCAATCAGCGGGCAATCTGTCCCTTAACACGTTAAAGAGTGAAACACAGAGTGCTTCAGAGACTATACGCGAAACATCTTTTAATTTTTCGGCTTTTCGTCAGTGTTATACTAGGCTATTTGGAAAATCTACGCAGCATCTATCCGACAATTGATTAACATGATTTATCGGTTTTGTAGAAGGGGATGGTGCCATTCAAACTTATGCGAATAATACAAGAGTACGTTTTGTTCTTACTCAAAAGGAAAGTGGTATCCTTTACTATGTTCGTAATATGTTAGGAATAGGAATTGTTAAGCATTTTCCACAAGGGACAAGTGGGAACAAAAATGATTTCTATAGATGAATAGTAGATAATCCTTCAGATATCCTTTTATTAGCTTTTTTATTTAATGGTAATTTGGCTATTACACATAGAATCCAACAGTTAGCTTTATGGGTTCAATGTTTGAACCATCGTTTTGGGGCTAATACTATTGAATTTATTAATACAGCCGTTTCGGTCACATTACAAGATGGTTGATTATCCGGGTTTACTGATGCTGAAGGATGTTTTAATGTATCTATAACATCCAATGCAAGATATGCTTTAGGTCATGTTGTAAAAATGCGTTATCTACTAGATCAGAAGGATAGTGCTATCCTTCATACTATACAAGATCTTTTTGGATTTGGTAAAGTAACTATTAGGGGGCTCCGCCCTCCTAAAACAGACGGTGTTTATCGTTACACAGCTACAGGGTTTAAATCTATGAAGGATGTAATATCTTACTTTAAAGTATTTCCATTGCTTACTAAGAAGGCTCTTTCTTTCGATAAATGATTAACTATACATAATCTCGTGATTAATAAATTACATCTTACTGAAGAAGGATTAGCCCAAGTAAGAGCATTACAGAAACAGATTAATATTAACAATAGTATGACAATAAAAACAGGATCTGCCCATCCTTAGAGTTATTAATTAAAAGATGAAGATATAGTCCGATTCTCCTTGTGAGAGGAGCGCTTAGCGGAGCGTCCCTGGGAGTGCATAATAGCCCCCGGTGATGTACCCTCCCGTATCCCTTAAGGGTATTGGGAGGTTATTTTTTTTTTTCAAAAAAAAAATTAGCAAAGCGGGTAGATATGAGAAATATCTGCTAACATTTTGCATCATATGTATACAGTTGGTTTAGATGTTGATACAAGAGCATACTTCACTGCTGCTACATTAATAATTGCAGTTCCTACAGGAATTAAAATATTCTCATGGTTGTCACCCTCCTTTAGAAAGAGGTTTTTGACCAAAGATAATGTAAGAGGTGTTTTCCTGTGCATCTTACTAATTTATAATAGTTTATCTGTAATTTTTACATTCTTTAGATTGTTAGTTGAAATTGTCTTTAAATTTCACGCCTTCCTTCGACCCAGGTCCAAGACCAAGGGTCTGGACCGAGGGGCCAAAAATTTCAAAAATAATTTGAAGAATTCTACCTTTCGCCCAGGACTAGGACAGGCTAGTCCTGTGCTAGGCCTTAAAAATCGAAGATTTTTTTGGGTTAAGTTAAATAGAAAATTCAAATTGTCAGGAGATCGTGTAGCCGGAGGCTCGTACGGTCCTAATGGTCATACAAAAATTGGATTAAGATATTATTCTTCTAAGGGACCAGAATTAACTTCAAATATATCTTTAATATCAGAGTTAATAAATAAAAATGGATCTTTGGATATTTTATTCGTTAAAAGTAAAAAAGTTAAATTGGGTGAAGCAGTTATTTTTAATTTTATTGTGGAGGCACAAACTCTAAACCCCCGCCAGGCGGGGGTTTGTGAGGGTAATTTTGATATTGGTTTATTAAATGAATTAAAGGATTTTTTTAAAGATTGTGGAAAAATTGAAATTAGAAAAAATACCGCTCGTTATATAGTTAAAGATTTAAAAAGTATTAATGAAAAAGTTATTCCTTTATTAGGGGGCTCCGCCCTCAAATGAAATTTGCAAAATAAATTATTTTATGAAAATTGAAAAAGAGGTATTGACTTAGTTAATCATAATAAAACATATACAATTGAAATCTTAAACGAGCTTAAGCAAATTAAATTATTAATTAAAGGAATTCAAATGAATAATGGACTAAGTGTAGTGCCTTATGGATCTAATTTAGGTTCTACAGTCGGTTATACTAAATTTTCTAATCTAGAACGTTCTTTAATTAAAATTCCTGTGGATTTAAGATCTGTTTTTATAGGTATTATACTTTCGGGTGCAGCTATTCAAAAAAGTAATGTCGGAGGGGATGCTAGATTGCAGTTTAAACAGAAGTATAGTCAGTTAGAATATTTGTATTCAGTTTTTTTTGAGTTATCTCATTATTGTTCTGAAAGTCCAAGTGTTTATACTACAATTGTTCATAAAAAAAAACATTATGCTTTAAGTTTTACTACTAGAAGTCTTCCTTGTATTACTGAATTATATGATTTATTTTACCCAGGGCCAGGACTAGGACAGGCTAGTCCTGTGCTAGGCCGAAGGGAAGGAAAAAAAATAATACCTAATAATATTTATGATTTATTAACTTGAAGAGCTTTAGTCCATTGAATTGAAGGAGACGGAACATATAGTTCTGGAATAACTATTCAAACTCAATCTTTTACTATTCAAGAATTAGTTTTATTGATGAATGTTTTAATAATTAAATTCCGTTTAGATTGTACAATACATGTTCAAGGTTCATATTCTGTTTTATATCTTAAAAGTAAATCAATCAAACAAAATTTACATCACATGCTTCCTTATATTCATCCAAGTATGTTATATAAATTTAAAGGACCACGATTTAAAGTAAAAAATAAATATACTACTATAAATTAGTTAATATTATCGATGTGGCAAACTCGAGAGACATCTAGAATAGGGAACTAATATTTTTAGCGTCCCCAATGAAATAGGGCGCTTGCGCTAATTTTTTTTTATAAAAAAAAAAATGGGGGATTAGCAAGCGCCTCCCCGAAGGGGCAGAGGGATGCATCCTCCGCACTTTGTTAATGCCTTAGGGGACGCTGGAGTTGGGAATATCAACTTATTTTAGATTATCGTCGAACTAAGTGGTTATACGAAAGTATAATTAGATATGCTTAAAGAGTATATCTAGAAGACTATTATTAAATAGTTTTTCTAAAAGCGTAGAGGCCAGACGCCACACTTTACTCTAAGTAATAAATTAAGTTTTTATATATAATTATTTATTTTATTATAAGGGTTCTGAAGGAATGGTCCAGGTTACTAGAAATAGACAGTACCTTAAACAAGTACTTAAGTATAGATATATATATTAATTATCCATGTCTATATGAAACATAAAGCAATCTAAATCTGAAATGATTGAATGCCTTACCCTGAGCTACATGTTACGGAGGATCTATCAAATTGACACCATCTATGCTATTTGCATTAGGATTCGTGTTTATGTTTACAATTGGAGGATTAATAAAAAACCACTTAGTTCTCCCTTTAAAGACTATCATATGCTGGGAACTTCTGACAATTATACTACTAGAGTTTTATATGATCTCAGTAAAAATGTATAATTTTGAACAATCAGCAGGTAATCAACAGATAAAACCATTTATCTTAGTAGGTACCTCAGAGACTAAACGTAGTCCCCTTAATATTATTAAGGGAAGATCTAGTCCGTGAAACCAAAAATGATCATTGAATAGCTTGGTTGCTTCTAATAATAATCCTTTATTGAATATTGATCTTAAATTCAATATTCGTACTTATTCTACTTCTAATTTGCCGACTCTAAAGGAGAAACAGGATAATACTGAGAATTTAGTTCCTTTAATTGCATATGATAACTTTAAAGAAAATAGAGTTAATATTTTAAAAGAACAAAAAGACAAATCTGGTATTTATTGTTTAATTAATAAAAATAATGGTCATTCTTATGTAGGAAGTTCTATTAATTTAGCTTCTAGAATGAGAAATTATCTTAATACTGCTTTTTTAAAAAGTAAACAAAATATTAATATGCCTATTGTTAAAGCTTTATTAAAATATAATCCGTCTAACTTTAAACTATTAATATTAGAGCATGTAGACTTAAAAACTTTAACCCTTAGAGAAACTTATTATATAACATATGTATTGCCGTATTATAATGTGTTAAAACAAGGTTATTCTTCATTAGGTTATATACATACAAAGGAAACTAAAGCATTATTATCTCAATTGGCTAAAAATAGAGTTCATACTGACGAAACTAAAGCTTTAATAGCTAGAGCTTTGACAGGTGAAAATAACCCATTTTACAATAAAAGCCATTCTATGGAAAATAAAGTAAGAATCATTGAAGCAAAGTCTGCTTATCCTGTTTATATATACAATTCTTTTAAAGAGTTATTAATTATCTTTCCTTCTGTAGGTACTTTGGCTAAATTGATTAAATCTAATCATCCTACAATAGTTAATGTGATAAAAGAAGCAACTCTATTTAGAGGGGAATGATATTTTACTAATATACCTTACAATATAGAAGATACACCTTTAATAACTGACTGAAATTCTAAAGAATCTGAGGAATTAATTTTAAATATAAATAATAATAGTCAGATTAGGAAAGCAGTATTTGTATATGATATGGATAAGAATTTTGTTGCTAAGTATGACGGAGTAATGGAAGCCCAAAGAGCTTTAAATATAAGCCATAGTACAATCAAAAATTATGCTAAAGTGAATGGTATTTATAAAGGTTATATATTTAGATACGAAAGATTAAATGATCAAGAAACTTTTGGTTCGTAAGTGGTGTTGTTTTAGCTAACGCTTCTTTAGATATAGCATTCCACGATACGGTTGATAAAAACTTATTTGAATATATTAAATACCCCGGTTATCCTCCGGAGGAGGATGAGCAAGCTCCCCCCCGAGGGGGGTTAGTATATTATGGTTGCATTGGTTTATTGATTTATTCTATTTTATTCATTTGTTTAAACTTAAATTATTCAAATGTTACAGAAGTAAATAAATTCAATATTAGTATTAGCATTAATAAATTTATCTGCCTTTCGCCCAGGACTAGCGCCTGTGCTAGGCCGAGGGGTGAAAAAAATGAGAAAGAGTTTACTAAATATATTAAACAATTCTTCGTAGGATTATTAGAAGGTGATGGTACAATTACGGTAGATTATATTAGTGATCGAAAAAAACGTATTAGAATTTTTATTGCCTTAAATAACCTAGAAGAGAACAGATTTATGGTAGATCTTATTGTAAGATATATAGGTGGTAGAAAGGCTATTGAACGTAATAATAGGTACGTTACATGATACGCTACGAATAGAATTGATCTTGCGAAAGTTTTGGCTATTATAGATAAATATCCTTTACTATCTAGTAGAAAGTTATGTCAATTAGATTTTGCTAAGGGTTTTATTAATTCTACAAAAGATATGTCTAAAGAAGAATTTTATAGATTAAGAGATGACAAGTATAAAAACCAAAAAACAATGCTAGATTTGTATGATAAAAATTTTTGTTTGCCTAATTATTTTTCTGGTTGATTATCTGGTTTTATAGAAAGTGAAGGTCATTTTAAGTTAGTTAAAACCGCTAAAAATTCTATTAAGAAGGGGCTCCGCCCTCCTCAATTAGTGATAGGTCAGAATAATGAAAAACACCTATTAAAAGCTATTCTTACTCATTTTAATCTAGGTAATAATAAAATAAGCACCACTTTAAATAAACAAGGTGTTATTTATTATAAAATACATTTGGCTGGTAAAGATTTTCGTAGTTTATTAGCTTCTCATTTTAATTATTATCCTTTATTAGGTGATAAATGAACAAAATATCAAAAATGAGTTAATAATCACTAAGTTCGCCGGCCAACACCATAGCAGCCACACTAAAGGGAAAAGTTAATATATTTTAAGTATGTGTCGTGCGGTCACACTTCAAAGATATTTTTTAATATCGGTTTCAATACTATGTTTAGTAGTTTTGAGGCTAACGGTGAAGTCTTTTTTATTGATTTTTGAATGGAATCATACTACGGGTAAAGAAGATAATACCGTGTACGTAGATATGTACAAAAAATCTTTTTTTGTACTTATCTATTATGTAGAGACTAGACGTTGTGTTTAATATTGATTTTTATTAATATTATTAAGATATAGTCCGTTCCCTAATAAGTTATTATTTTTAAAAATAGTATATTAAAAAGGGGTTTAACAACATATTACGTAGTAGCTCAAATGGGCCTGAATAATTTATCTTCAATTAATAATTATTTTGCAACTGACTATATGCTGGAAACTATATTCTTTGTGTATTGTTTACTATTTATTAATACGTTTTATCTTTATAAACTAGATGCCCGGGCGCTACCGCCCCTCTCACTTAATACACCGTTCTCGTCAAGCTTAACAGTAAGTAGTGTTAATAATTACTCTGAATCTATTAATAGTAGTCCACCTACCGCTCTAACCAATATTTATTCCGCTTTAAACCCCTGGTTCGTAACAGGCTTCGCGGGTACCCCGCCGAAGGTTGCTTCTTAATTAATGTCACTCCTAATTCTAAAATGAAATCAGGCTACTCCATTGACCTAGCCTTGAAAATTGCTCTCCATACTAAAGACTCCGCATTAGTTAAAGACCTTCGTAATTTCTTTGGTGTTGGGACCGTTACTGCCCTGCCCGAGGTACAGACGCCATACAATATTGAGTTGGTTCTATGAAAGATTTACAGGTTATTGTTAACCATTTTGAAACTTACCCGCTTATTTCACAGAAACGGTCCGACTACGAATTGTTTAAACAAGTGTTTTATCTTATCAAACAGAAAGATCACTTAACACACGAAGGTATCCGTAAGATAGTCTCTATTAAAGCTGTATTTAATCTCGGCTTACCTGATAACCTGCAAGCCGCTTTTCCTCTAAGCACTCCTGCTGTAAGACCCCTCTCCGCAAAATATCCCTGATCCTTGTTGATTATCAGGGTTCGCGAGTGGTGAGGGTTGTTTCATGGTAAAAATAATTAAATCCTCCTTTTGCCGAACGGGTTATCAAGTTCAATTAGACTTCGTCATAACTCAACACTTACGTGATGAAGAACTTCTTAATAGCTTCATTCCTTACCTGAACTGCGGTAAACTTATAAAAGCTAAACGAGGAGAAGTTTATTACACAACCAGAAAGTTATCAGATATGACTGAGATAATCATACCTTTTTTTAAACAATTTCCTATTGTAGGAAATAAATCCGAAGATTTCTCAGATTTTTGTAAAGTCGCCGATCTGATGGTCAAGAAACAACACTTGAGCGAAGAAGGTTTAAACCTAATTCGTAATATAAAAGCAGGAATGAATTCCAATCGATAAATTAAATTGACAATCGTATATGTAGGTCCACTTAGTGTTATTCTACGTTAACCGGTGTTGAGTGAGGGAGAGGGAATAGTAGGAATAATATTCTTTTAAATAGTCAAAATAACGATACTACAATAAGTTATAAACTTATGGATATACAATCAGCAGGAAACCAACAGGTAAGTGTTTTTACCTTAGTAGGCTCCTCAGAGACTGAATGTCAGTTACCAGAGAAAGAAGATTCTACATTTTGAAATTTATTTGCAGGTATAATAGATGGAGGCGCCTGCGGCGTCGGGAATTTTGATATTAGAATAGATTCTACTGGTAATAAAAGAGTTCTTAAACAAATTAGAATTAAATTACATAATAGAGATGTTAGAATATTAACACGTATACAAAATATTTTGCATATCGGAAGAATTAGAGCTGATAAAAATAAGCCTTATTCAATCTATATAGTCTCTACTAAAGAAAGTATGATGTATATTCTTAAAAATATCAATGGGTTAATTAGACTTAAAGTACCTGGTTTTAAAGAAGCTTGTAATTTATACAATCTAGATTATATTGAAGCCAATTATAATATAGGCTTATATGATCCATATTTTGCAGGCCTAGTTGATACTGACGGTAGTATAGTATTTAATTATGCAGGTAATAGAATAGAATGTAATTTAGGGGGCTCCGCCCTCTCCAATATAATGAGTATTCATCTAAATTAAATTTTGATAATACTATATTAAATTGTAAACCAACTATTCTTATACGTAAAAAATCTTCTAGTTTAGGGCGAAGCCGTCCCCTAAATTTTACATCCATCGCTTTTAAGAGCTTGCGCCTTCAAAACGTTAATAGTATGCTATTTATATATGATTATTTTATGCATAATAGATTATATAGTGATATTAAATTCTATAGAGTTACTAAAATTAAACCCTTTATAGAAATTAGAAAATATAAAACATCTCCTATGCATAGTGTAGAGCATAAAATATATTCAGACTTTATGATAGATTGACTTAAATATGAGAATCCTTTATGATATAAAGTACCTTGCGTTAGTAAATATCTATTATATAAGGATAAATAGTATACTTATTACTGGTAAAGAGATAGTCCACAATTTATACTATATGTATAATTTGCATTTCCACTACGTTTTAAGTATGGGAGCTGTATTCGCTATGTTCTCAGCATGATACTTCTGAGTACCTAAAATATTAGGTTTAAATTACAACATGTTATTATCTAAAGTTCAATTCTGACTTTTATTTATAGGGGTTAAAAAAAAGGGAAGTATTTCTGAAATAAGTAAGAGATCGTATAGTGAATCTTCTAATCAAGGTTCACCTTTCAATCCTGAAGAGTTTGCTATTTTTTTTTATAATATTAAAGAAGAAAAAAAAGATATATACAAAGAGTTAAGAAATAAATCGGGTGTTTATATGCTTATTAACAATATAACTAAGAAAATTTATATAGGTAGTAGTCTTAATTTAACTAAAAGAATGGTTAGTTATTATTATTATACTAATTCAGATAAACTTTCTAAATCAGTAATAATAAGAGCTATGAAAAAACACCGTTTAGAAAATTTCTCTTTAGGTATTTTAGAATTTTGTAAAAAGGATTCTAAAGTTTGTCTTAATTTAGAACAAAAATGATTGGATAAATATAAACCTGAATATAATGTTTTAAATGTTGCAGGTAATTCCTTTGGGGCGCGGAGCTCTAAACATAGTATTGAAACTATAATTGAATTAAAACAAAGATTAAATAAAGAAAATCATCCTAAATTTGGGAGGGCGGAGCCCCATGTTACTTCTTCTGAAACAAAAAAATCTATTAGCCTTTCGCCCAGGCCTAGCGCCTGTGCTAGGCCGAAGGGTGCAGGAGTAAAAAATTTTTATTTAATTAAAAGTCACCCTGCCAAAGGATTAAAAGGTAAATTCTCTGCACAATATGGTATAGGAGGAAATGCTGTTTTCTGTTACAGTAAAACAGATAAAGAGTTAATTTTCCCTTCCATTAATGCAGCTAAACAGCATTTTAAAGTAAGATGAACTTTTATAAAAAAAAATTTAGATACTAATCAATGAATAACTCTTCAAGGAGAAGATTGAATTATACAGTCTGTACCTAAACAGAAATAGTATTGTTAGCCTCTCCCAATCCTTCTATATGCTGGGAAATCTCATAAGGCTTAAGTACTTATTAAATAAGTAATAATCTTAAGTATATCTAGATAATCAGCAGGAAACCAAAATAATAATTCGTATTATGAGTAGGATCCTTAGAGACTACACGAAGGATATTTTTGAATTCATTTAAGATGAATTCAAAAATTAATATATAGTCCACACAATGTGTAACCTTACATTCTTCCCTTAGTAAAGTTGGGGGCCTACATTAGAAATTGTGTAGAGTAATATTGGAAAAATTTTTCCAAAAAACTTGGCAAATTGCTGGAAGGACGACTTGGATTAATCCTACCTTTTATGTTTAATCAGCAGGCAATCTTTCTTTATATTATAAAGAAAGCAGCTTCAACGATCAAACGCCAAGTATCCTCGATTTAAAACTAAATTAAATTTAAATAAGGATAGTGATATGATCTAAATAAAATAGTGACTAATAAGCATTATTTTATCTTGACTAGATTTACCTAAATCTTTATCATCTAGTTCATATAACTTGAGTCCTAATATACAAAGATTAAGCTTATCTAAGCGTTTCTATTCTACCGGTTCTGTAGACAAAAATTTATTTAATATAGATAATACGGATATTAATGAATCTATTAAATTTGATTCTCTTGAACAAGGATGTGAACAAATTAAGTTTAAATATTTGGGGGTTTCTGGAGTTTATAAATTAACAAATAAAAATGATCCTAATTCTTTTTATATAGGTAGTTCAAATAATTTAGCTAGAAGAATGGAGGAATATAATAAACTAACTAAAGGTTTACGTAAACCTCATTCATCTTCAGAATTAGATATTTCTAAAACTTCAGCTTTAAATTGAAATATGGAATTTTTATATATTACTGCTCCTCAAACTTCCTTAGTCTATGAACAATATGCAATAATTAAATTTAAACCTACTATTAATAGCAATTTCAATGTCATTCCGCGGATAAATCCTCAGTGAGGTAATAATTTGGATGGTGCTATTGCAACTATTGAAAAATTGTTATCATTATTTGCTATTGGGGGGCTACGCCCTCCCGAAGGATATAATAGAATAAATGTATTCCTTAAAACTTTTAAAATAGCTAATGGTTTAAATTATAAACCGGAAGATGCGGATAATAAATATTATTGCTTTTTAGTTTTTGTATACGATATTGCTTCACCTTACGAACATCCTATTGTTTATTCTTCAATTAATAGAGCTTTAAGAGGTTTACAAATAAGTCATAGCACTTTATTAGACTATATTAATAATAAATATATTTTTGTCTCTTCAAAGGAGCAGCTGCGCTCAAATCTTATCTTATCTTTTGAACCTTTACTTGAAGAAGATTTTTCTGAATATCAAGAAAAACCCGCAGGGGATAGTCAACTCCGTAAACATGTTATTGTTTACAATCAAGATAATGAAGTAGTAGCAGAATTTAAATCTGGTAGAGAAATGGCTAGATATTTCCAAATTGATGGAAAAGTAGCGAGAGCCGCTATTGCTAAAGGCGAGTATCAGGACTTTTTACTATTATCTAAAGATGTTTCTTTTAGAAAAACAATTTATGTATTTGATAGTGATACTAAAGAAAATTTAGCTAAATTTTCTGGTGTATCTAAAGCTTTGAAATATGCTAAAGTTAATTTTTATACATTAAAAAGTTTAATTGAAAAAGGAAATTCATATAATGGTAAAATATATAGTTATAAAGATAAAATATAATTAATATAATGCGTACGCCTATAAAAAGAATAGCAACATTTCTTAGGATTACAAGGAATGCCTAGAAGAATTAGCGATTATCCTGACGCCTTTGCAGGATGAAATTTAGTTAGTTCATTTGGATCTATTATATCTGTAGTGGCTGCTTGATTGTTCTTATACATAGTATATGCTCAATTAGTGGAAGGAAAAGCTGCAAGTAGATTCCCATGAATGATACCTCAATTCTATACAGATACACTTCAAGCATTATTAAATAGAAGTTATCCTAGTTTAGAATGAGCTTTAAGTAGTCCACCTAAACCTCACGCCTTTGTAAGTTTACCATTACAAAGTGGGGTTTTGCCAGTAAGATAATTAAAAACTATTAATAGCTTTAACCATATCTTTAGGTTTATTTTTTTTAAGAGAAATCTTTAATGATATGTTTAATAGCATTAATGGTTTACATATTACTTTTATCACTACTATTTCAGTTTTTTTTAAAGAATTTGTATATTTTTTATATGATTACTTTGAACATTTTAAATTGAAAGATTCTAGTTTTATCCAAGAAACAAATAAATGCGAAGATACTATAAAAAATCTTAATAAAGATAATGAATCAGGCGAATCTTCTAATACCGAGAATAAACCATCTGAAGCTTCTGGTTCCGGTGTCCAACCTGAATCTTCTTACGCTTATGGTTCCGGTGGCAAATCTATAGCAGAAGATTTAAGAAATTATCAAATAGATTCAGATTCAGATTACGATCCAGCAGATTATGGTTTTTCTGGTGAACATCATGGAGATCCATATAATTCAGAATCAGAAGCTGAAAATGATAAAGCAGGAATCAATCGTGCTTTAGTTGAAAATATACCTGTTTTCGAGGAAAATATTAAAAAGACAGAAGACTCAGAATCACTTAAAGATTTAAAAAAAGAGTTAAATGAGGTTATAGATATATATAAATCCGGTACTTCACCGTCAGCTAAACAAGAAATAGCTCAAATAGAAAAAAAAATTGATATATGTGATAATAGAATATCAGAGTTAGAAGCTGAAAGTAACAGTAAAGGTAAAGGTAAAGGTAACTAGATATTGGCCGCCCTTGCTTTACAAAGTTCTACTTTAAACTTAAGTCTCTATACCTGCAAATATTCTTTAAAGAATTTTTCACGGTAAGACCCCTACTAAGGCATTAGTAGCGCCCACCCTCTCTCTCGACCCTTTTTTTTTTACCTTTCTAATTTAGATCCCCGTAACGAAGTGTCGGGGATCAGGGCTAGTACAGGACTAGGAACCGCTAGTCCGTACTTTTTTTTATTATTTTTTTTCAAAAAATTAGGGGGGCGAAGCCGTGCTGTATTTTTTTTCAAAAAATTAGCCCCCCTCCTCATAAAAAAAGTGTCGAGCCCTGACCCCCGGTCGCCCCCTACACTTTGTTAGGGGGGCAACTACGCTTTGCTAGAGGGGTATGGGTAAAAAAAAAGTACAATGTGAGAGAGAGGGGGTGGGGTCAGGAGGGGTCAGAAATAGACCCCTGGCGAGCTTGCTAATCCTCCTATATTCTTTCAGAATATGATCCCTCTGGGATTCCGGAGGAGAGCTTGCTAATCCTCCTATATTCTTTCAGAATATGATCCCTCTGGGGGCGGTAGCCTCCCGGAGGATAACTAATTTTTATTATTATTTAAGGCTAATGCATTAAAGCTCATAATAAAAAAAAAAAATTAGAAGCCGGGGGCGCTTCGCCCAGGGGGGGAAGAATATTATATTCCTTAATCTTATCCAGCCCCTCTCTCCATACTTTTTTTTTACCTTCGTAATGCATAACTAGCGTAGAAAAATCGAAGATTTTTCTTAGACTAGTGGTTCCTAGTCCTTATTCCCTTTGTACCCCACCCTCTCTCGATACTTTTTTTTTTACCTTTCGGGGGACCCCCTTTGGGTTATCCTCCGGAGGAGGATTAGCAAGCTCCCGACTAGGACAGGCTAGTCCGGTACTTTTTTTTTTACCTTTCTAAGGCATTAGAGCTTTAATGCCTTAGCCCCCGATCGGGGGATAACCGACTAGGACAGGCTAGTCCTAAGAGGCCGAAGGGTAAAAAAGTGTCGAGTAATGCCGTGCTTTTTTTTTTTAAAAAAAAGGTCGAAGGGTAAAAAAAGGGTCGAGAGGGGCTGGGTAAGGAGCTGCTTTCCTAGCCCCGGGGGGGGAATGAATGGTCATCAAAGTAAGCATAATAATAGAATTCCGTCTTGTAATTGTTTACTTAAGATGTAATTGTAGTTTAATTATATAGGAAAGTTTTTATTTTTAGGTACATAAGATAAGATGTTATTATTTTTCACGATATATATACCTCTTTTATTTTTCGTCTTATGTTGGTCTTATGCAGCAGCCTCCTTTATTAGGTTTTTTTTTCCTAATTTTCAAGGATTAAGCCTTTGTAATAAAGTTTTTACTTGAAAAAACCTAATACGTATATGTTTTAGCGCTATTTCTGGTATGTTCAGTAGAATTCTTATTTATTATTTTTTTAATATAGATATTCTGGTTTTCTTTACGGATAATTTATGTAACATAAATAGCTATATTATCATGTTGGGATATTTGGTTCAGAATTCTTTAGTGGGAATAACTATAGGTGAGTTATTCCATAAATTAGTGTTAACACTAATTAGAGAGCATACTACTCATTTATTAGGTATACCTATAGGTATAGACTGACCTATAGATAGATTACCTTTAATGGGTCCTAATAAAGAATTGCCTACTAACATTAAAGTAATAGAGCCTTCAGATTCAATAGTGTCCCATATGGAAGCATCCCGGCCAAGCGAGGGCGCTAGTACTCATCCATCTGGAATCGGCGAGAAGTCCTCTGGTAATATAACGGGTCAGCCTTCAGTTTCAGGTACAAGTGCAGGAGGTTCAGCTTCCGGTACCGGAGCAGGAGGTTCAGGTTCTGGTACTGGGTCAGAGTTTCCATCTGCTTTAGCAGATGAAATTACCCAGCATACTAAAGAATTTACGGAGGATTTTGTTAATATTAATCAACTTTCTTTAAGGAAATATGAGAGGTTGAATAATACAAGATTAAGTTTGGAGTTACCTGAGTTCGTTGAACCTTTTTGGATTGTCATAAAGCATCAAGCGGATATGGTTATTAAGTCTGTACATAACCGATTTACCTGGGTCGAAAACATGTCTAGGGTGGGAATTGCTCGTAATTCCCAAGAAAAACTAGACCTAATCAATTCCGATTTAGATAATGCTTTGAATGAGTATTTATCTAAAGTAGACGAGTTAAGTGAGGGAGATGGAGATATTCAGTCTAAGCTTAAGGAAATGTATAATGCTACTAACGCCTATCGTAACAGGACATATAAGGATTTAAACAAAGCCGAGGAATTGGTGAGATCCGATTTTCGTGCAGGACCGCTAGCTAAGAGCAAAATTATGCGAGAATTAGTGAACATACAGTATCCCAATACAAAGAAATCTTTTATTACTGCAGATGATTATCTTAGAAAGAAAATCTCTGAAGTATTAAATGCAAAGAAAAAGTAATTTTCCTTTTTTTTTTTTTTTGAATAGATACTATCTTTTTTTAATTAAGCTAATATATATTTTACATGTCAAACTATTATTAACATAAGTTGAGAATGTGTAGTTAAATACCTATACAGTTGTACATGTCATCTTGTTTGGAACATTTGCTACCTTCACTTTCCTTGGAAGTTGCTGTCAAAGTGAATTTCCAAAATGCCCATTGTTAATTAAAGGGGAATTGGATTTTAATAATCTAAAGTTTCAGCAATTGGCCAGTAATAATCCCAACTTC
>ENA-UOVY01000371-UOVY01000371.1-plant-metagenome-genome-assembly--contig:-NODE-371-length-24914-cov-616.129169_pt1 | contig 24914 bp, 22 predicted proteins | sample MGYA00249840_ERZ761561 | MGnify/ENA primary metagenome ERZ761561 (study PRJEB28882, sample SAMN05720143) | plant metagenome | isolation source: Guanajuato, Mexico | place: Mexico:Guanajuato, Mexico...
CCGTTGCAAGAGTCGCCTTCCGGTTGAGCCGGCGAGCGGAAGCGGCGGCGGCGGCGGCGGCGGCGGCAGTTGCGTGCAGCTTGCGCGCCGAGCGGAAGCAGCGCGCGCAGAGGGCGCAATTGTGGCAGAGGGCGGGCGGCGCGGCCGCTTCCGGTCAGCTAAGCGCAACTCTCGGCTTGGGGGCGGCGAGGGGCAGCTCGCGGAGGGGCGGCCTTGTTTGGCCACTTGTTTGGCCGCGGCGCGAGTTCAAGCTGAGCTTGGCTTGTGGCGCCGAGCTCGCTTTGGAGCCGAGCAAGCGAAACCCGAGCTCGAGTCTCTCCGCCGCCAAGTTGGCCCAACTAAGGCGCGAGAAGTGGAAGTAATTTGGCGACCTCAGCTGGCCGGCGCCGCCCAGCGAGCAGCGCGTTGAATGAACTCTGGGCGGCGTGCGCGCCTCTGCTTGCGCCGCCGGAGCTGAGGAGGCGCCCGGCGGACAGGTGAACCTGGCTCAACCCCATGATTGGCGGTGGCGGGTGCGCGCGGCTCGCATTTCGCCCGAGCAGAGTCGGCCGAGCGAGCCAGCGAGCCAGCAAGAGGAGGGAGGGAGAAGTGGATGGAGTTAGGCTTGCGTGAACGCGCTCAAGGCCAAGTTCACAGGCCCAGGGTTCACGGGGGTGAGCTCGGCGGCTGGGCTGCCCCCTCTCGGCGGAGCAGCCAGCGCGCTTGGAAAGCCGAAGAAAGTTTGCCGCACGACGCAGCGAGCGAGCCCGGCTTGCTGACTCCTGCGCCGGCCGCCAGGTGAGCGAGCGGCAGCTGCGCCGCCAAGCTCGTCCGCCGGCCGAGGGTCAAGTCGGCGGGCGCGACAGGCAGCTCGAGCGCGGAAGGCGGAGAGGAAGGGCCAGTTCAACGAACAGGCGAGTTCATTTACCTCGGCACTGTCTTTACTTTCTAATATTGGCCACTCTTGTTCTCGGCGAACAGAGTGCGCCTTTTGCGGCCGGATTGAGCGGGCGAGCGAGCGAGCGAGCGGGAAGAGCCCGCAGCAACAGGTTATCTTGGAGCGCAAAACTCGCTCTTCCATCAGCCCGCTCGCCGCCGCCAACTCTCGGCCACTTCCACTTCCGCCATTGTTGTGCTCACGCCGGCCTGCCCATTACGTAAGCCGCCGCTGCCGCTGCGAGTGGGCTGGCCGGCGCAAGCATGCAACCTGTTGCGCTGCAAACTCGTCCCTGCATCCCCTGTCTTGGCCGCTGTTCTGCTTCGCTTGCCCGCGAACCTGGAAGTTCGTGTGCGCCAAAGGGGGAGCAACTTTTGAAGCCCTGAAAGGGGCACAGGTGAGTCAGGCGCGGGAGCCCGGCGGCGGCGGTGGCGGCAGCAGCAGCGAAGGCGCAAGGGCGACGCCAACAAGTGGCCATTAGTTGACCGTGAATCTGGCAAAAGTTTGAACTCCAGTGGCGAGGGGCGGCCGCCGCTCGGCGCGCTCGCTCGCCCCCTTTGGGTTCGCGGGCCGAGTGCGCAGGCGTGGCGGCGGGGGCCGCGCGGCCCTGGCCCCCGTTGCATAAAGGATCTCACGAGGACACAAACGCCACCAGCTGACACTGACAAGCGATCTGTTGCTTGCGCCGGCGGCTCTGTGGCGCGCGCGCGCGCATCCACTGGCGCTCCACTGGCGGCGCATTCTCTCTGGATTTCAGACGCACAGGCGCACGGGCAGACGAACGGACCCTTGGAAGCGCCCTGAACTCAACTCTTGCTCGAACGGACAAGCACACAGACGGGCACCCTTGAGCCCCAACTCCAGCGGCTAAGGCCAAGGCGAACGCCGGGGTAAGCGAGCGGGCGGCCGGGCGAGCGAGCGAGCAAGCGAGAGAAGGGGAAGCTGCGTTTGGAGAAGCGACAACAACAATACAGTCAATCACACACGCGAAGCTGAAACGACAACATCCAAATCAAACGCAGCCAACGCGCTCTCGCATGAAACAAGCTCGCTCCCAAGTGTTCGCACAAGCTGACAGTTCAGGTGAGAGGAGGCCAATTTTGGGAGCGCGCGTTCGCCCAGCAGCAACAGGTGAGCCGCGAATGGCATAGAGGAGAGAGAGAGAGAGAGGAGAGATTTGAATAGAGAAACATTGAACGGATGAACTTGAACAAGATTGGCGGCCAAGGGAGGCAGCAAGTGGCCAAGAAGACGATGGAAAAGCAGCTTCCACTGAAGAAGAGGAAGTCCTCGCTGGTTCCCTCGCCGGCTAGCGCGCTCATCGCAAGCCACCTGCAGCAGCACCTGAATCTACTGAACCAGTCGAGCCAGCAGCAGCAAGCAGTTGGCCAGCAGCTCCAACTGCAGCACCAGAACCACGCTCAGCTGGGCCCCTTTGGCGGCCAGCACAAGCAGCAGCTGCAGCTGGTTGGCCGCTCCGGGCGGCTGAGCCAACGCGGCGAGCGGCTCGCCAGCCAGACGGACGAGAACCTGACAGGCGCGCACCTGGACGAGCAGCCGGAAGCGGGCCTCTCGGACGAGCTGGACGACAAGCTGGAGGCGGAAGCAGCGCAGCAGGAGGAGGAGGAGGACGACGAGGAAGAGGAGCAGCAGCAGGTGGAGGAGGAGGAAGAGGAGACTCAGCTCGAGGCGCACGATCTTAGCATAAAGGGTTCGAGCAAGCAACTTGGAAGCGCGAGACAGGTGCGCCCAAACCAGCAACTAAGCCAACACTTGAACCCGAGACAATTTCAAAATAACCCAAACAATCACCATCACCTGAACCTAAGTCTGAATCTGAGCCAGCAGCAACAGTTGGTTCAGCAATCAACTGGCAGTGTTGCGCTCAGTGAGGCTGCAAAGGCGTCCGCGGCGCAAGACATTGGAAGCACAAATGGCGGCAATAACAACAGCAACACCACCACCACCACCAACAACAACAGCAACACATCAAGACGCGATAGCATAACAACGCAAATAAGCAACCTGGCGCTCGAGGTTGACCCAAACTGCGGCCTCACAACGCTGGCAAACATTTCGCTCGCTCGCCTATCAACCAGCTCAACCAGCTCCTCCTCCTCCAGCTCCACCAGCTCCTCAGCCGCCTCGCTCCTCCTCACCTCGCCCGGCTCCTCGTCGTCCGTGGCCAGCAGCGGAAGTGCGGGCGGCCAGCAGACGCACCACCAGCAGCACCACCACCACCTGCCCGCGGGCGGCATCCTCAGCGTTGGCCAGCACCAGCACCAGGGGCAGCAGGTGCAGCAGCAGCAGCCGACTCACCTCCACCACCACTCGCTCGCCCACCAGCACCCACATTCACACCAGCACCCGCACCAACACTCGCACCAGCACCAGCACCACCACGCCCACCACCCCTACGGACACCCGAGCGGCGCCTCCTCCAACGGCCAGACTTCCCCCTCGGGCGCCTCATCGCACTCGAGCGGCGCCTCCTCGCATTCAAGTGGCGCCCTCTCGCCTTCGCTAACTGAACAGGGCTCGCCCGGAAGCAACGCGCGCGGCTACCGTTCGCTTCCTTATCCGCTTAAGAAGAAGGACGGAAAGATGCACTACGAGTGCAATATTTGCTTGAAAACCTTTGGCCAGCTATCAAATCTAAAGGTTCATCTACGAACGCACACAGGTGAGTTACATTCGAATTCATCTCGGAATGGCAGACTGTTTTTAAAGTCAACATTCTGTTTACCTTTCAGTCAAATTAACTCGCTCGCTCGCTCCTTCTCTCCACCACCCACAATTCCGAACCTCCTCAAACTAAACAGGCGAAAGACCTTTCCATTGTGACATTTGTACAAAGAGCTTCACGCAGCTAGCTCACCTTCAGAAACATCATCTAGTTCATACGGGAGAAAAACCGCACCAATGCGACGTTTGCAATAAGAGATTCAGCTCTACTAGCAATCTAAAGACTCATTCCAGATTACACACAACGGGACCAACAACAATAAGCTCCTCCTCATATTCAACAAACCATCCACACTCGGCCACCCTGATTGCATGCTGAGCTGTTGGCCAAGAGGCTCGTGTTCTTGGCGCCGCCGCCACCTCCAACATTGACACCTTTCACTCGATGGCTCGAACATCGCGACCAAATTCAACCAATAGACACTTCAGAGATCTCACAACTCGAGCAAAAATCAATCGAAAGGAGCCGACGGGTAAGCAAGGCGAACGCCACCTGACAGGACAGGTGTAGGCGGCCGCCTCTCAACCAGACAGACACAGGTTGAGGCACTCGGAGGCGGCCGGCCGGTCATTCTCGCGCTTGATCAGCTGATTGGCCCGGCGCTGCCCTCTATCGGCTGCTTCGACAACTAGCGGAGCGCGGTCGAGCCACTAGATGGCGCCACCAAATCTAAACTGAACCTGCCGCCGGACGGGCGCCATATGGTCTTGGAACCGAGCAACCAGTGAGGCAGGCCAATGGACTCGGGTCACCTGGGAGACTCGCCTACAGAGACAGCTTTTCCACTGATTATTAAGGACTTGAATGCAATGAAGGATCCAATAGGAACGAGAGAAAGCAAGAACAACCACGACAACAACAGGAAACCACATCAGGTTTTAAATTATTTCTATACATTTGGATTCATTATTTATTAACAGAATTGAGCTTCGTATTTATAAGACACAAGGAGAGATGATGATAGAACGAATAAATTTTCCACAAACGATCAAGTTTTGGTTCGAGTTTGATCATGCGACCATCCTTTGCCTGAATCCTATGCGCATCTACGGCGAACAAACCATTGACTCACTAATGGTGATTAATAGGTTGAGTATAATTCTTTTTAAACTCTGAGCAGCTCGACCAGGTGGGTGGCGCCAGGTGATGCGCTTGCACGCGCTGCTCGTGTTGTGGCCACAGAATGTCATAGCAGAGTGTCATTAGCGCTAATTAAAGTGCACAGGTTGAGAGTTGGTAAACAAGGTGGCAATTATGCAACCAATGGCGACTCAAATGCCATGATGCAGATTGTGTTCCCCGTAGATCTGTTCCTTCAAATTGGTGAGCTCTGGCCAACACTGAACCATGGCTTCCAGGAGACAAACTTTTGTGCTTATGATAAATTGGCTAGACGAGCGTTGGTGGCGCACGTAAGGCCGAATTTGAGATCCCAGCGCCAAGAGTGGACTTTGTTTGCGCTTCCGGTCCTAGTGTTGTGCCCCTAAAAGTGCGTGCGCGCTCTCACTCCCTTGCTCTTTGGGGCTCGCGTTGGTTTGCCAGAGTTGGGGCTGTTTCTCAGCCTTTGGGCTGGATTACATAAGCAGGCTGCCGGCCAATCAGCCGGCCGCCTTTAATCAGCGGCCATTTTTGCCAGCAGTGGCGGCGGCTGGAAGTGAAAATACTGGCCAGTGTTTATATTGGCCCAACTTGGCCCGAAACTCGAGTTGGCCCCCGAGCTCAACCGGCCAGTTGGGGCTGGATCAGAGCGAGCGGACAACACTCGCCTCTCTCGTGATATTTGAGATTAGCCTGCTCGAGTTGACGGAAGTGAAAACCGTTGGCTGGCCCTGAGGAGAATTGGCCGGAACTGACCATTGGTCGGCTGGCGGTGCCGATGGAGACGTGGCCGGTTTGGTCGTCTGTGCGCAACTGGCCAATGGGCCAGTGTAACTGTCCACAGTTGGCCAGTAAATCAAACGAGAGATCAACACTGGCTGAAAGAGACGAAACAACTTCCAACTTGCAATTACACAAAATCTGCCCGCCTTTCCTACTCTTGGCCCCATTTCACTTATCCAATAGCCAAGCAAAAGTGACTCAACTATTTTCTCGTGATTTGATAACATTTGGAAGGGCATTTATTGGAGAGAGAGAGAGAGAATGGCGCAAGAATTGGCCCAATTTGTCATCACATTTGCTGTGTGTTTATACAACTGGCTAAGTGTTAAAATATTGGACGTCTTCGTCCACTTTAAGGTGAGGACCTCCAGCTTTTTCGAGACTGGCTTTTGCCAGCGCGCTTAGGCTGCAAACTCCACAAGTCCGCTGGCAGCCAGAAAAGCTCTCCGCGATTTCGAGCTCATTCTCAGATTGTAGGATTTCCAGACACAATTGGGCGGCCGGCAGGGGAGCGGTTTGCTCGCCTCGGAGAACCGCGCACAGGTTCTCCTTGCGCCAGCAATGGGAAGGGGCGAGATCCTCGCGGCGTTCCTAATGGATATTGCGCCATTGACTCATTTGGATCGGCCCGCTACACCCACGCAAGTCGCTCGAGCGAGGGAAGAGCCAGCTGGGGTTGCCGAGTGGCCAGTTTGATGCTGGCAGCGCTCGCTGCTGCTGCTGCCGCGGACTCCATCCAGAAGTGCAATGAGTGCGCTCAAGCGCTTGGAGGTCCGAGTGCGCACGCGCGCGAACACTAGGCACTCGGGGACGAAGCGCGAAGGGGGGCGGCGCCTGTGCTATATGCGCGCGAACGACGCGCACTCATTAGAGGGAAGCGCGCAAAGGGCCGGCGCATAAATGCTAATGAGAACACCGACCAGTGCTGGTCAGTTGGATTCTGGCTGCGGCCTGGAGTGGAGCCTCTCTGGCTCCTCGCCAGCCTTTGTCTGTTTCCAGCGCCAGAATTTCCCGTCTTGGTCGAGGGGTTGAGGCGGAGAGGAGTTATAGGCTGAGCGGCGGGTCTCAATGGAGCGAGAAAGGGAGGAAGAGAGAGAGAGAGAGGAGTTGGATCGGCTTTGCAGAGCCTGGAGGCCTCTCCGTCCAAGCAGGAGGTTCGCCCAAGATGGGCGCGAAGAAGGAAGCAGCCAGTCCACTATAGTTTCGATGGATCGCACAGAGTAAGTAGGCTAAAAAAGCTCCCCTTCGAGACCACAAGTGTACTTGTTCATGCACCCCGGCCCGTTGATATCTACCTGGCAAGATCTCTATTCGTTGGACCGAGATGCACCCTCTGCTCTAGTCTATTTGTTAGAGTTTGGTGCTCGAACCTTAAATAATCCATCACCTAGATTGGATTGCCGCCTTTGGTCTTTCGCTAGCTACACTCGCCAGGAGTCCAATTTTCGGCACAAACAAGCGGATTCAAGTTTGGCTAGCGAGGTTTGCTTTGCAAATCTTCCGCCCACGCAATAGTTGCCTTGGGCTCAGGCGCAATGTTTTCATCGGAAAAGCTTTGGTTTTAGCCGACAGTGTGTAGTCCTAAGCAGATTTGTATGGGTCCAGCGTGGGTTAGCGGGCGCCAGTTGACGGCGCTCAATCCTCCTACGCTCTCGCAACGCAGCCATATATCACCAAAGCCAACGTCCGGCAACTCAGCCCAACGACAAATGTTAATGCAGCAACTTGGAGTTTACAGGCAGCCAAAGCAGCGCCTGAAATGGAGGCCCCAAAAGGGAAATGCAAAATCCAATCAAATCAGGGCCTGCACGCTTTAAATGATCCAGATTTCGTCCAATATTAACGACGCATTTCAGGCGCCAATAACAACAAAAGCCATGCCGGCCCGTCCGCCCGCCACCAGGCTAGCAGGCATGAGTCCGCAGCACTGGTCAGTTGGTTTCAGGGGCCCCGATTTGCGTTCTAGACAATAAGCGGCGGGAGCCCAAATGTTGGCACGGGCAAGCAAATGCTCGCTCTTAGGTGGATCGTTCGCGTGGGCGATCTTCTTGTGTCAGGAACGTCCGGCAAATCTCAATGTTTGCCGGCCATCCATTGTGCTTAATGGAAGGGAAGTGGACAGAAGTGGTGGAGCCTGCTAGTGTTGCGTCGTGGGGAGCTTTGAGCGCTTGCGTTGGCGGCAACGGCGCCGACTAGAGCGTCGCCGGTTCGTTGTAGTGGGAGGAAGCGGCGGTATTAACATAATGGCGAATCTCGTTGTCGATCGGTGGCGACAAAGTTTGTGCAGCTGGCGCGAGGCACTTGGAGTTGGCCAGTGGCTACCAGCGCCAGAAACGCTTCGACGTTACGTACTGGTCAGCTCGTGAGGCCTCCAAGCGCTAGCCAGTTTCCCTCCCACCTAAACCATCCATCATTGCCCGAATCTCTCGAAACCATGTCAATGGATTCTCTTCGTCATTAGCAATCAATTTCATCGTTCGTCTCATTTAGCAGCAAACTTTTTCCATCTCGCTAGATACGCGCAAGATCGTGAATCTAGATAGATGGATGATGATCCAGTTGGTTCTCCATGCAAACTCTTCGATCGCATCCCATTATTTGATCTGTGATTAATTCTAATTAATACAAGAGCTGAGCTGAATTTCTATAGGAAGGATAAAGAGAAAAGTTGGAACAGTTTGTGGTCGAATTGGGCATTCTTCCAGCGCAAGATGACGACGAAATGGCCTTTTCTTATGGCGACTTGCCTTCAAGATAAACGAGCAGGACACGCGCTCTGTCTGCCGTTCGAGAAGAGCGTGTTTATGGCCCCAATTCATCGCTAAGATACGGCAAAATTGAATTGCGCGCGCGTTCGTGTGCAATGTAATCGCCAAACTCCAGTGCGCGCGCAAACTCGTTCAAAAGCGTGCCTATAAGCACGCCCACCGCATGACGTCATGTGCGCCCAGCAGCGAACTTCAAATTTTTTAAAACAAATCTTCCCTCTATATGCTCTCGCTCGCCCCATGTCCGAGATCTATTTTAAAAATACATTTCTATAAATGCTCCATTTAACCGTTGTATTGAATCGTCAGTAATGTGCTCGAGCCCAACCAACACTTTGCACACCATCATTCACAATCAGTTGCAGCCTCTTGAAAGCAGCTGGTGGTGCCGGATCGATCTGAATTGATAATGGACTCGTACGGATCGAATTGAATCGCACGTTTTCGTCATCAGCTGGCTGAGCTTGGGGTTCAAGCTCAATGGAATCGCATGGAGTTTGTGCACGAACTAAACCCTCCTGTTTCTAATGCAGAGAGGGAGGGAAAGAGAGTATCTGGCCGGACGAGCATCATCTAATTACTCACGCGAGAGGTCCAGTTTCGAAAAGAACAATAGCTAAATGGACAAAACATTGCCACCAATTACGTTTACTCACCTAGGTTCACGTTAGAATGGGGTGTAAATTTAAACAATACAAAAGGGCAACTGCACTCAGATCAATCCAATGCGGAGCTCGCAAAAGCCGACACACAACCAGCCCATGAGCAACCCCCCCCCCTCGTGCCTGACCACGGGCCAATAATGACGTCCGGCTTGCACACTGGCCACGAGCCCTGAAGATGATGAAAGGAAATTGACGCCCCATTTGACACGTGAGTTGTATGTCCGCTCCACAAGCGACTTCGTACCAGCTACCCTGCCGCCCCCCTCGGGCTTGATCGCCATAGCCACACCCATCCCTCAAATCAACCTCCCTCTCTCGCTTTCGATTGGCAAATGGTTGCTCTGGTGGGCAAAACAACTGCAATCATAACAACGGTCAGCTCGTTGTCTGACCATTGACCAGCAGTCGCCCGATTGGGTGTCCGGTCGTGTGCTACATAAAATTCAGAGCAGATGTATGGCAATCAGTCGAATTGCAAGGGGAAAGAGACAATTCGGAGGTGCCGAGTCTGAGTTGTTCGCGCACTTCCGCTAGAAACTTCTGGTGCTCGTATATCTCAATCGAGTGGTTTCAGAGCTCAGAATGGGCTGAATTCAGATAGTTTGCGCAAAGTTAGCGTTCAAGTTGAACTCAAAACAACTTGAACAGCTGATAGGCGACTGTAGCTAGCTCTTACGTTCATGCAACATGCAACCATTACGTTTTGCGGGTCGAAATTCGATCGCAATCTGCGACTCGAAAGCTAGACAATTCTTTCTGGGCTTATATCTAGTGGCAACCAAACTTATTTTAACAATTAGTACTTCGCCTCTGCTTCATTGTTTTTGGGATCATTATTCCAGTGCGATTGATCATCACATATCGCGACTTATAACAATTATTCAGCCACAAGCAGTTGGTTGCATTTTATGAGCATGGTCTTGTGATCCCCATTAGCGCTGTCGATTTGTGCACCGCGATATAATACATTTTGCCTAGTTTTTTGTAACCACCAGCCAGTCAGTATTCAATTACCTTAGTATCCCGTGGAAGCCACAGCTCGCGGATGTGAGCAAGAGGGCAGGAAGAGGAGGAGGAAGTGCGGGCGGAAACAGGGCGGTCGAATGGGAAGCTGGACCGGATTTTAGAGCGGCCGACTTCCTGCGATCGAGTCTAGTTCCTCCCGCACATCCGTCCTAGTTCCCTCTGAGGGGCGCCTCTAAGCTCGGTTTGCCTGGATGGAGCAGGGTAAAGAGTGGGAAAGAATTAATTTGTCTGCTTGTGACAACACTCGAGTGTCCTACTGTTATCCTATTAAAAGCTACCTGCAAACCAATGTACTAATAGCTTAACTCTCAATCCCTCAAAACCAGGCACTTCACTGGATCTAGTGCTGCGTCCATGAGCGACCCGATTACGCGATCTTCCAATGAAACTCGCTGATGAGTGATGGTTAACCTAGTCACAAGGAGATTGAAAATACACGTTAGATTTTTCGGTCTGTACGTTCGTCAGGAAGAACTGGGGTGTTATACCTGCGAGCAAATGAAGGGCCATATATATAACCAATAGAGCGATTCTAATCAAAACGATGCCGGCCTTTCGGTCTGATCATGACATCCGCGTTGAGCATGAGGAGAATTCTTCGGCTTATTGATGGAATTCTGTCAGATAGAAAATCGGCTCAATCTGAAACGCAAGAGAAAAGTTTATCCTAACTGAAATAAAGTGCTACATCAATAATTCGATTCTCGATCTGGTGTTTCAATTCGTTCTCGTAATGTGCGTGGCGCCATCTGGGGGTGGCAAAACGATCTGATATTTTGGAACCTCGTGACTCTGTTTTGTTCGAGTTTGTCCTCATGATTCTCATGTTCAAAGAATCGCCCCAACATTAGTTCCAGCAACTCATGGCTGGTCAACTAGCCAGAAATTCCCTAGAAATATTAGGTAGGCAATACATTGCAGACAGTCAAACTAATGTCACACCAAGGGTGTTGGAATATGTTAGTCGACGGATCTATGAAGAGCGCAATAGCCCATTGTTCCTTATTAGCCAGAGGATCCGGCACTTCTTTAGAGAAGGATGTTCAAGCGGAGTAGGTTATAGTTTTGACGAATTTACTTACGAAACGCCGGTCGTTACCCTTGAAGACAACTTCGACTCACTCCTCATACCTAAAGATCATGTTTCACGGTCCAAGTCCGACACCTACTATGTGAACTCTGATCACCTACTCAGATCCCACACTTCAGCTCATCAGATGCACTGCCTCAATAAAGGTTCAAAAGCCTTTATAAGTATTGCCGACTGCTATCGTCGTGACGAAATCGATAGAAGCCATTTTCCAGCCTTCCACCAGTGCGAGGTGTTTAAATTATTCAATCATAAACAAGTGCTAGGTACTCATGCTCGAGTGTCAGAACTATTTGATAGCGCTAATAGTGAAAACAAGACGAAGCAAGGCTCTTATTCTCAGGAGGCTAGTTTGTTTGTTGAGAGAGAACTCAAATCTTGCGTCGAGGGGTTTGTTAAGAATTTGCTAGATGACTCTAATTTACAAACAAGGTGGGTAGAAGCCTATTTTCCGTTCACGCATCCAAGTTTCGAATTGGAGATTCTTTGGCGAGACAAGTGGTTGGAGGTGTTAGGCTGCGGAGTGGTCAGAAACAAAATATTAGAGAACGCCAACGTTACGGATCATATCGGTTTCGCAGCCGGTTTTGGACTCGAAAGATTTGCAATGCTAAAGTACGCGATACCAGATATCCGGCTATTCTGGACCAAGGATACGGGCTTCTCGCACCAATTCGAAAACAAGTCGCCATTCGATATTATCAAGTTTAAGCCATTCTCAAATTGTCCACAATGTATCAATGATCTGTCATTCTGGCTGCCAAATCATCAACAATCAGAATCGTCGTACAATTCGAATGATTTCTATGACCTATGCCGCTCAATCGGTGGCGATCTTATCGAACAAGTCACCCTTATCGACAATTACGTCCACCCAAAAACGAAGCGATGCTCTCACTGCTATAGAATCATCTATCGAGCCGCGGATAGAGTATTGACGAAAGAGGAGGTGAATGTTATCCATGGAAAGATAGCGGAGGCTTGTAGAAGTCGATTTCAAGTGGAGCTCCGTGTCTGATTCAGTCTCCTCACCAATTGGCTTTTGTTGTTATCAATTGTTTGATGTCAAACCTAGGCAATTTAATAAAGTTTCAAGTTCAACCTCGTACGATGGTAAGTCCGCAATAAAAATCGGTGGAGCGTTGATCACGTTAGTCGATTCGAGTCACATGGTGTTCTGGTTTGGCCAACCTCAAAGGCCCCAGCCTGCGCTCAGCAAATATCCTCTTATCAGTATCATTGAAAAGGGTGAGAGCTGAACACATGACTAGGCGTCTGTGCTTACCAATTAACCTTAAATCTTGATTAATGATAAAGCTGTAGACCTCTCTCAGAACTGGTCTTATCTTTTCGGTGATGATCCCGTGGCTGATTTGCATCGCCATCTACAATGTTATCATCGTTACAAGGCCCATGACTGGTGATAGCTCCTACTGACTTTAAACAAGTCGTTTCCAGCCGCAGGATCAAAGCGGGTGCTGACGTAAGACCATCTATCCCGCTTGCGACGGCGGATTTCAGTTACAGGTCTCGACTCGCGAGAGAGACAATGCTGCGGACAGTCCCCGACGTTAAGTGACGTTCGAAGGGCTTTAAACGGGGTTAGATTCCGAACGAGGAGACATGGGACCCTAAACCTGGACTCGAGCTGGAGGCGTGAGCTAGTTCGCGGCGATTGTTTCCAATCGGACTCATAGGCCACACAGTCGAGTGACCTGGGGCCAGAGTGGCTACTGTCGAAATGGCCGGGCGCTTGCGAATCACCCACTGGAACTGTCCTCTCTCACTTGTGCCATGTATGAAGGAATTATCTCCAATGGTCTGGCTAATGCTCGTTGACGCTGGCATGCAGGGTGCGAGCGACATGAGCGTGAGCGGCAAAAATTGTGCGCCCGCCCAGCAGCTCTCGACTTGCGCCGTGTGCCCGATAGTAATAGTAATCCTCAATAGTTATCCTCGGGCCGCAAGAGTTCTGAATGCTGGCCTTAAGGATAAGTATTACTATTAGTATAACAATGCAACATGATGTGAATGTTTTTCGTCCGCATCCAATCGCGCTTGGCCAAACGGTATCACCTGAAGCAATGGCTGCCCAATTGTAGCTTTGTGAAGAATTTCAGAACTCCCTTTGAAAAAATCCAGTGAATCTAGGAATATAATTATTATCCCTCAATTACCTGGCAAATTCTAGACGGAAAATGTTTAATTTGTGACAAAACTTGAACGACTAAAACAATTTCTCCACTTAAGTAGCCACACTATTGTAGCCCATTGAAAATCTCGCAGAATTTCTGCCTGAAGTGAGAAGTTAGTTGTTTTTTATTAGAATTCTTTTCCAGTATAAACAAACTCAACTTAACCATCAGATGAATTTTAGACAAATCAGCTGACACTTCGCCTGGCTAGGAGTTGTTGTGTTTGCCTGCTATTGAACTGTTGTAAGTGTTCACGTAGTAGCGCCTATAGCCTGAACAATTTTTTCGCTGCACCATATGAGAGAATAAACAAAATGAGTACCGACGGCTACGAGACCGACCACCAAGACTACTGTGAGGTGTGTCAACAAGGCGGCGAGATTATATTATGTGATACCTGTCCCCGCGCTTACCATCTGGTCTGTTTGGATCCCGATTTAGATGAACCGCCAGAGGGGAAATGGAGCTGCCCACATTGTCAGGGCAAAGGCGAAGACCTTGACAATCAAGAGGAGCACGACGATAATGTTGAGGAAGCCAACAACGATCATCACATGGAGTATTGTCGAGTCTGTCGTGATGGGGGAGAGTTGTTATGCTGTGAACAATGCCCTTCTGCCTATCATATCTATTGCCTCAATCCACCTCTAACACGAATACCAGATGAGGAGTGGATCTGCCCGAGATGCTCTTGCAGGCCACTCAAGGGTAAAGTTGCCAAGATTCTCACGTGGCGATGGGTCGATCCATTACCTGCCGTTGATCCGTCTACTCTCGTCAATACTAAGAGGAGCGCAAAAAAACATGCCGACCCGCAGGATGATGACGACGATCAGTCCGATGCAAAGACTGATATTGACAACGACGAATCAACACGGGATGCCTCTCTCGACGATGCTATGGAAGTAGATGGTCAAAATACCACCAAGGAGGATGTTGCTTGCGGTAGTAAGACAATTGAAACGAGAGGTGAATCTAAGGAGGCAAAGAAGACTGATGATAGGATGAGTCTTGATACTGGAAGGAGAGAAATCCCTAAGCGGATCGTCCAGCATCGAGAATTCTTTGTCAAATGGCATAATATGTCCTATTGGCATTGCTCATGGATCTCAGAAATTGAGCTGGATGTGTTCCATCCGCCATTGTTACGGAACTACTTTAGGAAGAACGACACTGATGAACCACCTAACTTTGATGATGTCATTGAATTGAGTAATAGGAAGCACAGGTTACATGAAGTTGATATCGATGATGATGAGGTTACCGCTGCTACCGGTAAGCGAAGAGCCGAGCGTAGGAGAGCTATGGCAAAAAGTGGTCAAATCAACTTGGAGGAAACATACTACAAGCACGGCATAAGACCAGAATGGCTGCAAATCCATAGAATCATCAACCACAAAAACACCCGTAAGGGTCCTATGTACTTGATTAAATGGAGAGAACTGCCTTATGATCAAGTTTCGTGGGAATATGAGAAATCAGCTGATGGGGTTGTTATTGATGAACTCCCGGAGGCTATCAAGACTTATCACGCTAGAAGAAAGGCTATAGAAGAGTCGTACGCAGATATCGAAAGAGAGCGCCGATCAAGTCGCTCGAATAAGAAAAGAAAACGTCCCCATGATTCATATTCCAAATCATCGTCAGACAGACCCACGGTCGACCCAAAGAAGAAGTACGAGCGTCAGCCCCCATTTGTCGACGTTACTGGTATGGAACTCCATCCCTACCAACTTGAGGGTATCAATTGGCTGCGTTTCTCTTGGGCAAATGAGACTGACACAATATTGGCCGATGAAATGGGTCTTGGAAAAACAATACAGACAATTGTATTTTTATACTCTCTCTACAAAGAAGGACATTGCAGGGGACCGTTCCTTGTATCTGCTCCCCTTTCGACAATTATCAATTGGGAAAGAGAGTTCGAGGTCTGGGCTCCGGATTTTTACGTTGTCACTTATATTGGTGATAAAGATAGCAGAACAGTCATCAGAGAACATGAATTTAGTTTTGATGATAATGCTATTAAAGGTGGTCCGAAGGCAACACGTCTTAGAAAGGATGCCATGATAAAATTTCAAGTATTACTGACATCATACGAACTCAACTGTATTGACGCTGCGACTCTGGGTTCAATTGATTGGCAGGTGTTGGTTGTTGATGAGGCCCATCGATTAAAAAATAATCAATCAAAATTTTTCCGAATTCTCAATTCATACAAGATCCAGCACAAACTTCTATTAACCGGAACACCCTTACAAAATAACTTAGAAGAGCTCTTTCACCTGCTTAACTTTTTAAGTCCCCATCGATTCAGTGACCTCCAAGGATTCCTGAATGAATTTGCCGATATTGCAAAAGAAGAACAGGTGAAGAAGCTTCACGACATGCTAGGACCTCATCTACTCCGCCGTCTAAAAGCCGATGTTCTTAAGGGTATGCCTTCCAAAAGTGAATTTATTGTTCGAGTCGATCTAGCAGGTCTACAGAAGAAGTACTACAAATGGATCCTGACCAAAAACTTCGAGGCACTCAACTCAAAAAGCGGTGGTCAACAAGTGTCGCTGATTAACATTATGATGGACTTGAAGAAATGCTGTAATCATCCATACTTGTTCCCCTCCGCTCAGAATGAGGCCCCGAAGTACCCAAACGGAGCGTACGAAGGTAACGCTCTTGTAAAATCATGTGGAAAGCTGATATTGTTACAGAAGATGTTGCGCAAACTATACGAAGGCAAGCATAGGGTTTTAATATTCTCACAAATGACCAAAATGTTGGACATTTTGGAAGACTTCATGGAATTTGAAGGGTACAAATACGAGCGTATCGACGGCACAATAACCGGTCAGGTGCGTCAAGACGCGATTGATAGATTTAATGCTCCTGGGGCTCAACAATTTGTGTTCCTACTATCCACCAGGGCCGGCGGTCTCGGAATCAATCTGGCGACTGCTGACAGTGTAATCATATACGACTCGGATTGGAATCCACACAACGACATTCAGGCATTTAGTCGCGCACATCGTATCGGTCAGGCTAACAAGGTTATGATATACCGTTTCGTCACTAGATCATCCGTCGAAGAGCGAATCACCCAAGTTGCCAAAAAGAAGATGATGTTGACACATCTAGTTGTGCGTCCAGGTATGGGTGGTAGGTCAACAGCACTCTCCAAGAAAGAGCTAGATGACATTCTCAAATTTGGTACAGAAGATTTATTCAAAGAGGAAACTAGTGAAGCTGAGACTGCAATCCATTACGACGATGCAGCAATTGACAGCCTTTTGGATCGAAGTAAGGAGGGTATTGAACAGAAAGAGATGTTAGCCAACGAGTATCTTAGCTCTTTCAAGGTGGCCTCTTATGTAACCAAAGAGCAAGACGAAGAAGAGGAGGAAGTCGAAACAGAGGTGCTTAAGCAGGAAGCTGAACAAGCTGATCCAGCCTACTGGGAGAAACTACTCCGTCACCATTATGAACAGCATCAAGAGGATATGTCAAAGACCCTTGGTAAGGGTAAACGTGTGAGAAAACAGGTAAACTATAATGACGCGATGGGCTCGCAAGAGGATCAAAATTGGAAGGACACCAATAACGGATCCGATAATAACAGCGATTATTCGCTACCTTCAGACGACAACGAAGACGATGACGACTTCGAAGATCGTGATGACGGTAAAGATATCAGAAAGAGGGGAAGACTTGATCGTGAAGAACGCGATCGGCCTATGCCACCATTGTTGGCCAAAGTCAATGGATCGATCGAAGTGTTGGGCTTTAATGCAAGACAAAGAAAGGCTTTCCTCAATGCCGTGATGAGGTTCGGTATGCCACCACAGGACGCTTTCAACTCTCAATGGCTCGTCAGGGACCTCAAATGCAAATCAGAGAGAACCTTTCGTGCTTACTTATCTTTGTTTATGCGTCACCTGTGCGAACCTGGCTCAGATCATGCGGAAACCTATGCCGATGGTGTGCCTCGCGAAGGGCTATCTCGTCAACATGTACTTACTAGAATTGGAGTCTTGTCCTTGATACGTAAGAAAGTTAACGAGTATGAAAAGATAAACGGCAATATGAGTATGCCTTTACCAGAGTTTGATATGCCAAATCCAATCTCGGATTCTCAACAACAAAGTGCAATCAACGACGATATTCTGGTTGATAACTATACTGATGGAGCCGTAAATCAATCCGGCAACTCGGCGTCGAGGACTGGTGAATTTGTTCGTGACGGGTGCAGAGTTGGAAGTAGATCAACGGAGAGAGAAACTGATACCGGAAAGACCAGAAATAGCGAGAAGACGGACGCTCCAGATGGGACTTTGAATGGCGAGAGCGATCAAGATAAAGTGACGAACTCAGAAATCGAGCCAACTATTGCGAGTGATACTGAAACCAATAGAACAGATCGCAATGAGGATAAAATGGAGGTTGATGAGCAAGATGCAGGCACAATCGATGGAAGAGATCGGGAAGGTGAGACCGGAGCTGCATCGACAAGGATCGAGAAAGAGAAGTCCAAGTCGCCAGAGGAGCAATCCAAGACACCCGAGAAGAAAAAAGACGACAATAAGACAGTCAATGAAACTACCACCGGTGGCGAATCGCCTAAAAGAGACTTTTCTTTTAATATAGCCGATGGGGGCTTCACCGAGCTTCATACCCTTTGGCACAATGAGGAACGCGCAGCCCAAGGTCGAATCTACGAAATTTGGCATAGAAGACATGATTACTGGCTTCTATCAGGTATCATGAAACATGGTTATGGTAGATGGCAAGACATCCAAAACGACCTCGCTTTTTCCATCATAAATGAACCTTTCAAAGTTGACACAGGCAAGAGCAATTTTGTAGATATTAAGAACAAATTTTTGGCCCGTAGGTTCAAACTTTTAGAGCAAGCACTTGTTATTGAGGAACAACTACGAAGAGCTGCTTACTTTAATGTAACCCAGGATGGGTCAAATCCTCAGGTACACTCGCTAAATCAGCGATTCGCTGAGCTGGAAGCCGTTGCCGAATCCCAGCAGCAACTCACTAGAGAATCTACCTCAGGTAGCAAACCGGCGAAGATGGTACTTGCAAAAGTTTTAAACCAACTAGATGATCTCCTAAACGATATGAAGTCTGACGTAAGTCGACTGCCAGCCACGATATCAAGAATACCTTCGGTGGCCTCGCGCCTGCAGATGTCAGAGAGAACAATCCTATCCCGTTTGGCCGTTCAAGATCAAAATCTCATTCAGCAGAGACAACAACAGATGCAGCTTCAGCAGATCCAGCAACAGCAGCTGCAACAATTGCAGCAACAGCAACTACTCCAGCAAACTCTGAACTTGGCTTCTCAGGCTCAAAACGGAATCAGCAGCTCAGAATCTTGAATTCAATGGGGATGACAAGATAGGTGTGCTAAAGACTAGCTAAATAAATAAAACTAGCGTTTCTAGGGCTTTTAATCATAATCCAGCCATCACCATCCGTGGTTGTACCTGATATTGCTCATATTTCACGCGTTATAGCTTGGATTGTTTTGGCTTGTTGATTTACAATCGAGAACGCTCTCGACCTGATTCAACCAGCAAATATGGCTGAGCAATTCTTGAGCAAACATTCCCAAGGTAGCTCCCGTCTTTTGCAGTCTTGTTTCACATCTACCAGCTGTAACTGACAGACGAGTCTTGTCGGTGAAGACCTGCATCGTAGTTTCCTCGAGTAGGATCGCAGTTGTCTGATCACGCAGATCAGAACCCAGACAGCTATGATGGACTATAGGTGTAAGTTTCCGATCGTCCTTGGATATTTTTGACTATGCGCGCAAACAGCTTCCGTGGAGGGGCTGTCGAAATAAATCAGGTTCACTGGGACCACCAAACAACCGATGAACTTTCGAGCCGAATAATTGGTTGCGACTGGCTCACGGGGAAGAACCTTGGATAGAGTGGGCATGGTTTCGTCTGTTATCGCCATGGTCCGTCTAAACAAAGCACCATGAGCTCTCCATAGTACCTCAGTGGGTCCTAGAGGTAGTTCAGCTTATAAAGTCGGTAAGATCGAGCACTCACTCGATGGCGCATCGATCAAAATTTGGACCTTCCTTGGAGATTCTAAAGAACGGCCTCCAGGTGGCGCGCGCGTCTGTTTGGCGCGAGTGCCGGCGCATGAAATGTATCTGCGCAGTGTTGGGTGTTGATTGGCATTAAAATGTTCCTATTCGTTTGTAATGTGCGCCACACGCAGAGTGATGTGTGTGCGCAGTTGATGCGCGCTTTTGGCAGCGAAAAGTAAGGCCCGGCCGTTTAGTGTCTATCCTGAGCTCAATCGGATAAGATCTGAGGCATTGCTCGCTCCTTGTTAGATTTGAACGAAGGGATTGAAGGCTCTCGGTTGCGCGAGATTCAAGAGTTGCGACTGAGCGGGCGAGCAGGCAGTATAGTGCAGGTATATAGATTGAGGGGCCCGTGGCGTCAAGACAAGAAGCTAGTGGGCTTGGGATAGAGCGAGCGGGCTAGCGAGAGATAGGTGAAGGAGGGAGAGAGAGAGAGAGAGAGATAGCTCATGCAAGTGGCCAGGCCAAGTTCAGCACTCTCGGCAGCAGTCGGCACAACAAACTCAAGCTCCTCAATCGCAATTGCAACAACAGCGGCAGCGGCAGCAGCGGCGGCGGCGGCGGCGGCAGCAGCAGCCTCAGCCTCAGTCACCTGCCCGGCACCAGGAATGCCAACCGGCGACACAACCATGACCCAGCTAATCCTCGACCATCCCCTTTACCCTCTACTCCAAATGGTATTCCAAAAGTGCGAACTTGCAACCAGTTCGCCGAGGGACGACGAGAGGGTTTCGCATCCGGAGACAGTCTGTACCTCCGATTCGTTTAGTGAAGATATTAGAAATTTTATAAATGAATCAAGATTGCGAAACTTGCCACTAACTACTGGCGTTCATGATGTTGATAAATTTATGTTAAAATCAATTGAAGTGTTACGAATTCATCTGTTAGAGTTGGAAAAGGTGCACCAATTATGTGACAACTTTTGTCAGCGTTACATAAACTGCTTGAAGGGGAAGCTGCCAATTGATTTGGTTGTGGACGATGGCTCAAGTCGGGATACAAATTCAGCTAGTCGAAACGGAAGCAACCAGCAAGACGGGTCCTCCTCGAACCAGAACAACCAGAGCAGCAACAATTCAAGCGGCAACAACAACAACGGCAGCGGCGGCGGCGGCGGCGCGACAAACCAGAACAACTCAAGCTCGGCGCAAAACGGCCAATCGAATCCAAGTTCAAACCCGAACGAGCAGCCAAACAGCAACGGCCACCACCAGCACCACCAGAGCGGCCACGCAAACAACGGCGCCCACCAGCAGCAAGAGGGGCTAGGCGGCGGCGGCGGCGCAAACGGGTACGCGGCCGGCGAGGGCTACCACCACGCGCCAGGCGCCTCAGTGGGCGGCTACGGTGCCTATGCGGCGGCCGCGGCCGCTGGCTACGCGGGCGCCCAGGAGCACCGAATGAACCCCTACGCGGCGCACCATGCCGCCTATGCAGCCTCGGCGGCCGCCGCCGGCATCCATGGGACGCCCCACTACTCGGCCGCGGCCGCTGCTGCTGCTGCGGCGGCTGCAGCAGCCGCAGCGGCCGCCACCTCAGCCGACCACCAGCCAAACCTGAAACAAGAGCACCACAGCAACGCCAACCACCACCTCCACCAGCACCAGCAGCAACAGCAGCAGCAGCAGCAGCAACGCGAGCTCACCGCCTCCTCGGGCTCCTCGTCGGCCTCGTCCATCAAGATGGAGCACGGGGGCGGCGGCGGCGCCAACGGAGCCTCCTACGGCGCCGAGACAAACAGCGCCACCTCGGCCCCAGACCGACAGGTAAGCTGCGGGCCCGCCGCAACCAGAGCCTCCCTCCTGCCAGCCAGCCCACTAACCTCGCCTCTCCTCCTCCTCCTCCTCCTCCTCCTCCGCCGCCAACTCATTGCCGCCGCCGCCGCCGGCAGCAATTGCACGACGACGTCAGGTCGCCCACCGGCTCAACAGGTAAGTTGGCCCTCCGCTCCTCTTCCTTCCCCCCGCCTTGAGCTCCAAAATTGGCTGCCCCTGCCTTTGCGCAAGAGGCCGCGCGCTCGGCGCTCATTAACCGGGCGCCTCATTCACTCGCCGCCCGCTTGCCTCGCGAGGCGCTCGAAGCGGGCGCCTCATTAGGCGGCCGCCAGACGAAGAAGCCAAATCCTGCCGCTCGCCTATCGCGCCTCAGATCGGCCGAGCCGAGCCGAGCCGGCCGCGGCAGGAGGAAATATTTGCACATTTGCGGCTCTGCCCGCGCAAGAGGCGGCGGCGGCGGCGGCCCGAGGAGGCTGGCCGGCTGTTTGCGCGCGAACCAGCCAGCCAGCCAGCCGACCTACCTGCCGCTCCACCTTCAATTTTTCCCAGCGTAAGCGGCGCCGTTTTGCTCGCCGAATCGGGCGCAAATTCCGCCGGCCGAGTTGGCCAACTGAAGCCAACTGAAGCAGAGAATTCTTTTGTCTTCGGCTTTGCGAGGCGTACGCGCGGGGCGAGCCGCTCGCTGGCTGGCTGACTGGCTGGCTGGCCGGCCGACTGGCTCGCCTGCTCCAATCAAGTGGCCGGCGGGCGCTCACCTGGCCGGCGCAATTGGCCCGCTTCCTCGCGCCATCAATGTAGCGAAAAATAATCGAAAACGCGCATTCATTAGAATACAAAAAGATGCGCTCGCTAGTTTGACTCGCACTTTTGGCCAGAATGGCCAACTGGCGGCTCCATGAGGAAGCGAGAGATGGAAACTTGAACTTGCCTCTCTCTCCCTCTCCGTCTACCTGTTCGCCTCCTCCAGCCAACTGAGGCGGCCTTTGTGGCGAAAACAAGCGAGCGATAAACACAACCGATCCAGCTTATTTAGACTGGGCCGAGCGCCGAAATTAGGATCAGAAATTGGCTTGCTCGGCGCGCAATCGAGTTAGCCGAGCGCGGTCAAGTTTGGAACAAGTCGGCCGGCTGCGAGCTTGCCGGCGCCGGCCACTGCTGCTGCTGCTGCTGCTGCTGCTGCCACCACCATAATGAGCCTCTCGCCTGCGCCAAGCCGCCTCTACCTGGCCGCCTGTTCGCCGAGCTGCGAGCTTCGAGCTTCGAGGAGAAAATATTAATAATTTCAGGCCCAGATGCGTCCGCCTGAATGGCTTCCAATTCAGCCGGCCGCCGATTGTTGGCCGCCAGCTGACTGTTGCATGAGGCCGGGACTGGCGGCAGCAAGAACAGAGTGTTTAATCCGCTTGATTTGCCACTCTGGCCAACGCCACTCGAACGCTTCAAGCCGCCGTCCAAAGTCGCTCGTTTGCGCCGAGCTCGCTCACCTGGCTCGGCCGCTCATTAGCCCATCGGCTCGCTAGTCGCGCGAGATTGTTGGCCGCGGGGACTGGCAGCCGGGCGGCCCGCTCCCAGAGCAAGCAACCATCACGTTTTTCTCCCACTCGCCTCCAATCCAAATCCGAGGCGTTGCAGCCGCGAGAACCTGTGGCTCTGCTCGTCCGCGGCGGCCAAGCTCGAAACAAGGGGCGGCTGATTGGCAGCGGCATCGGCGGCGGCGGCGGCGGCGGCGGCGGCGGCGACAGCAGCCAGCTCACACAACAGCTCGCCTGTGTGGGGTGGCCAGTCGTCACTTTGTTGCTGCACAACCGCTCGGCTCGGTTGCATCGAGCCACTCTGGATTGCATCCGATGGGATCCGAGCCGGACGCGCTCCACTGGCCACCTGATCCGGCCTCCAGCCAGCCGGGCGAGTGGGCGCACTCGAACAATCGTCGAGCGCCACAAGTGGGGGCCGCGGTGTCACCTGGCCGGGCGCGCGCGGCCAGCGGAGGAGGAAATTGCGGCCCGCCGTCGTGTGTCGCCCATTAGAGTTTCCCGGTTGGCTTGGCCGGCGGCCGCTTGGCCAAGCCGGCCGGGGCGGCCAATTATCGCCAAGGTGGCCGCCGGCGACGAGCAGCACGGAGTGGCAATTCATCGCCCGCTTGGCTCCTCCCTCCGCTTCCGGTTGTCATGGATAAGCGGCTGGCGGCGTAGGCGGCTGCTTGGGCTGGTTGTCAGGGCGACCGGCGAGCGAGCGAGCGGACGAGTTTGGCGGGCGACTTGTTGAGGCGGCGCCAACGAGCGCCGGCCGGCTTGTGAGCAACAGGAGGGAGGATGGTGGACAAATATTTGAGGTGCGCGAGCCACCGGAGTGAAAGCGAAAGCGAAAGCAAATGCAAATGCAAATGCAAACGAAACTGCAAACGCAGAAGCAAAAGCCAAACCAAAACAAAAGATTTGGCTTCGGCGCGCAAACAACAGGAGCTCGGCTTGCGGCCGCCACAAAGCGCTGGCCAAGCGCCCGGAATGGCCGCTCCGGTTCCGGAATTGGCAACTCAGCCGGCCGCTGCTGATTGGGCCGCGCGGAATCTCGCCCTGAGCGCGAATGGAAGCGTGAAAGAAAGGATTGGCCCGCGGAAGTTGGGGGCGGCGCTAGCTGCGCGCCCCCGAGTTGAGATTTCGGCCGCCAGCCGGGTTGGCCGCGCTCGTCAACCTCGGGGCGGCTGCTCGCCGGCAGCAGCCAAGCGGCGCGCGCCAACTAGCTTGGGCCAGGTGACGTGACCAATTCAATAACGGAGCCCTTATTTACCTTTCGCGCGCTGCACTCGCCTGCACGCGAAAATTGATTCCAACTTTGGGGGCCAGTTTTGTCTTGTCTGGTTGCGCGAGAGTGAGTTTCATTGTTATTGTTGTTGTTGTTGTTGGCGTCGTCGTTGGTTTGCGCTGTTGTTACGCAACTGGCAAGCGGCTGCACGTGACACTTTTGTCATCGAGTCTGAGAACAAACCGGAAAGAGAGCGGCCGCTGACTTGGGGCGGCCGCGCTCGGTTGGCCGGCCGCCAGCCAGCCAGCCAGTGTAATTACACGGCCGCCCGCAAGCCCCAATTGCGGGCCGCATAATCGTCTGTCTAATTATTTCGCCCTTGCGGCCTCCAACTGGATGGCCGCTCCAGTTTGGGCCATCCAGCTGGGGCGGCGGCGGCGGCGGCGGAAGCGGCTGGAACTTTATGGAAATGGGCCGCGGCTCTTCGGTCCGCGAGCGGCCGGGATTCGTTTTGTGCGTGCGCCGCGCGTTTGGCGCCAAAATATTTGAATACGCGGGGCCAGAAAAATTGTACCAAAGCGGACGCGCGATTGACGGAGCGCGCGAGCCTTTTGCGCATCAATGTAACCGCGCGCTGGCCGCCGCCGCCGCCGCGAACAGCGCGATGGGAGCAAGAGGCAGGAACAAACTCGAACGCTCCAACGCGAACGCGCACCAGCGCACCAGAAACGAGCCGAGCGAGAGGAAGCAAAAGAGCTAACGCTTGGCCAGAGCGCTGGATGCTCACTTTTGCTCTTTTCGCGTCATCGCGCACCAGCGCCAGCAGCACGTGGCGCTTAATTTGAAATTTTCAAATTGGCGGCCGCGAGGCGCAAGCGTGGGCCTCGCGCGCGCTCCCAGTTCGCGCGCAAAAGCTCGCAAGGCCAGCCAGGCGGCCGGCCGGCGGGGAGGCCAACGCGATAAGAGCGGCCGGAGTTGCTAATGCTATTAGGCGG
>ENA-UOVY01000372-UOVY01000372.1-plant-metagenome-genome-assembly--contig:-NODE-372-length-24906-cov-619.985795_pt1 | contig 24906 bp, 20 predicted proteins | sample MGYA00249840_ERZ761561 | MGnify/ENA primary metagenome ERZ761561 (study PRJEB28882, sample SAMN05720143) | plant metagenome | isolation source: Guanajuato, Mexico | place: Mexico:Guanajuato, Mexico...
ACTCCTTCCTCTCTTACATCTGCCTTCCTCTCTCTCTCTCTCTCTCTCTCTCTCTTTCTCTCGCTCGCTTGGCCTCGTTCATCCGAGCTCGAACATCCGACTGCTTGCACCGCTCTCAAGGCGCCGCCAACGAGAGCAGCGTTCAAAATACAGCCTCGCCGCCAAACTCATCCATCAAGTGCCAGAAATAACGTTCCATCCGAAGTGCATATTCAGCACTGGAACCGAAAACTTGAGTCTGCTCGCGTTTCCATCCGCGAGCCTGCCGTTGGCTCCCAACGCCTTCTCTTGCTTCCTTGCCCGCAAAAATCAACACTAGACACCTGGCTCGTGCGCGCAAAATCTAACCCGAGCGCCGACAGGAGGCTCCCGTCAACTCGATCGCGACTCCTCCCCCCTCTTCAGTCTGTCTATCTGTCTAAATATTCGACTACCCAACTATCTAACTATTGGCCTCCAATGCTGCTCGCCGCCAACGATCCACTCGATTTAATTCAATGTTCCTCCCACCAGCAAGCTCTAATCCAATTTGCTTGTTCCAACCGAACCGCCGCCAGTTGGCCACTTGGGTTTGCGAGCTGGGCCAATCTGCGCAGACTCGCGCCCCCGAGAGCCGCCGCCTCTGGTCCCATTGGAAAGGCGACGCAAGCGCGCTAGACTCGGCCCAAAATCAAATCACAGCGTTGACGCTAGGGCAGCCGATACCTTTCGATCGTCAGCCGAGCTCTCATCTCTTGGCCTTTGAGTTGGTTTAGCCAACCATCCTTAACGCTCCATTCATGTACCTTTTGAAATACAACTAAAATCGAGGGACAACCATTCTAGGCCCCAATTGTAAGCTCCACTCACTCGCTCTAGCAAACCGCGCTTGTAAGCTATCAGTCCGAACATCTCTATCGCCGTCGATATTTGCACTCGACCTCTCGCTTGTTTCCTCTCCGCTTGCTTCGGTAGCGTGCATTTAGAGGCAGGCCCACAGTGGAGTCACTAATCTAACAATACCACTCTGCTCAGCTAACCAATTGCTGGCTACCTGATCGGCTTTCGAATTTTGGCTAAATTTCTGGTGCTCGAAAGCGCAAATTTTCGAGTAGAAAATTGCTGACTAGTGGATAGGGAGGCGACGCACGAATGGACTGCTTGCTCAGGGGCAAGTTGACTCTGCAAACACAAATCGCACTTTCATCTGAAGGCCTCCATTCTAAACCGTCTAGCGAGCCTCTCTTCGCCAGACTGCCCGCGGTCATGGTCCGTCGAAGGTCAAAAGCGCGTTCACTGGGGGGCGGGCGAGGCACCTAAGAGGTGTGGGCGTATTCCTCGCGTGGCCAATGTGTTCGCCTCATTGAACTCTGAGGGGCGAGTCAAGGGAGTCGAGGCGGCTTGACCAACTACAATGGCAGCCTCATCGTGTCTTAGCTCCGCTCGGACAAGATTAAAGCAAACGCAACTAGGCTCAACCTTTCGGCCACCAGGCTCATTTCAATTGAACAAATCGATTGAATTTGCGCCAATTAGGCTTCGTGCATTCAATCTCGTTCACTGGCTAGGGAATAAACACACTTCAACCCTAACGAAGCGCGCAAACCACTCCAGGTGCCACATTTGGAGCGCCCCTAACGAGTTCATTGACACTTGAATCAAGCCGGCCCCAAGCGCGCGCTTCCCTCTTAAAACTATTACTCCTTTAGCGATGGCAAAAGCAGGGGAATAGTCTAATAGCTTGTTGAACAACAAGCGATCTCCCAAAAGACCCCAGAAGGCAAGTGGCCGCGAACAAGGGGAAGTTGGCGCGGCCAGCAAGTTTTAGGCCGAGTTTGAGCGAATGGGAGGCCGCCTTTAAGTCTAGCTCCGTCGTGTTCATTGGGCGTAAAGTGGGCGCGTCCCATTTCTTGCTCTGGCCGCTTGACGGCTCGCGTCGCCCAAAAGTCAAGATTAATGACAATAGCCGGCCCAAGGCTCAGCCGGGCTGCCCGCCCGCCCGCCCGCCTCCCTGGCCACACCCCCTCTTGGACTAGATTGTCACTGGAGGGAGGAGGAGGAAGTGCCTCTGCTGCGCGAACACTGGCAGCTCTATCTGGCCCACTTGGATCGGGTTTCAGGGGCCCGCGAGCAATCAGTCAGTTTCAGATCCACAACAAAGCTGGGTTCCGCCCAGTCCTCCCATCTAGGGCCCAAGTGTGGGAGGTCGTCGCTATTAGCCGGTCAAGCGACTGGCAGCTCGCGAGCAGTGGGACGGCTGGCAGCCAATGGCTGGCGGCTGCTGGTGGGCGCGACTGGGAGGCATCGGCCGGAATCAATGCGATTATTATTATGTCGGTCAATCGGCCGCAAACTTGAGCCACTCTCGCGCTGCCATCATCCCATCGGGCTTATCAGTCTTCTGGCCGCAGCAAACCCTCGCGCTCAGACAAAAGGCTCATTAATGGAGCCTACAAATGTGTCACCGGGTTCGCCGACTACAAGTTCAAATGGAGCTAGCTCTTGGCGCAAACTTCCGCATTGGCCATTCCTTGGTTGGCGGCGGCGGCGGCGGCGGCGGCGGTGGCGCGCGCGGGACGGTTTGTTGGGCAAGCAAACCGCTTCCTTGACAATAGCCGGCTCCAATCCATTGAAGGCGGCGCCAGGCACGAGGGTTAGCGGCTTGCGGCGCCAACAGTGGAAGGAGGAAGGTCGGCTAATGATCTTTGCATCAGCGACTCTCGCTAACTACAAAGCCGAGTAATGTGTTGTCGCTGTTTTCGACGCTCCCACTAACTGCCATGATTTAGTGTTGCAGTCTGCGGCGAGACACTAATCGATGAGAATTCGCTTGGGACTGCAGGGAGTCCACATTACTTCTGTGTTTACAAAACAAGCCCGTTTGTTTAATTCGAAACAAAAGGGTGACGAATAGTTCAGGTAAGGGGTCATTGCTCGCTCGAGTCATTCTAATGTGTGTCTAAATGGAGCTACTTTGTTTCATGGGGCCGGATTGCAGGCTCGGAGTGCTCACCATCCCCTTATCCCAAATGAACAAACGGGAAGCCAAGGGAGCAACCATATGCATCCGTTTGCCAGCTTGGAGGGGGGTGCAAATCCTACTCTGTGCAAGTCTTTTTTAGCACAACCTGCACATCCTAAACCAAAATAAGGATTATGCAATCTGATAAATCAACCAGCCCAAGGAGCGAGCAACAAACAGAATACATGTTGGCTCTCGTTGTCAAATATCTCCACTAGTTTCATCTGAAGACAATTTCGATGTTAATGGACTCTTTCACTCCCTTACTCTCCCAAATCAGCAACGAACCCTGAATCGATCCTGTCCGCGAAATCTTCTGGAATTACAAATTTCCACGCCCAAGTCACCTCGCCTTAGATCATGCGCCTCCGCTTCTACACGCCCCTCAACCAATCGGCCCAGGGATGCTTTAGCAATAGAACCTTGGTGATGCCACTTTGTGCTGTGGGTAACGTTGGTCAACTAGCTTGCGACTTGCTTATATCGACACTTCTCCACAGAGGAGAATGTAAGCTTGTGGGGCGCATTTACTCTCCAGCCTTGATGTCAGTTGTTGGACCAAACGCCTACGACAAGGATGGCCCGCCAACAACTAGTACGGAAGTTTACGAAAGCGAAAAGCACAAGCTAGTGATTATCCAACAAAGGACCTCTTATCTCAAGAACTTGAGGCATGTCTATATAGAGGAACTTGTAGAGTGGATTAAGGATTCACTCTTCGAAAGCGTCATCGTGCTATCAAGTTCCTTCGCTCAATGCAATCCCGACATAAGCCAATTAGGAGACATTCACAGTAGCTCTATTAGATCAATCACGACGAGTCTATTTCAGACAGAGGCATCGCAAATTTACCCAAGCTGGCAGAGTCTAAACGTCAAACCTTTACCAGACAGACGAAACATCAAGGTAGTTCGAGATGGTCTGTCTTTCTTACCCGGTTCTGGAATAACTAAACCTTTGATAAAAGCCTTTGAAAAAGCCAGTATTTGTGCAGCGTTCCTGATCAACTTCTGTTCGGAGGGTATCAATATTCAGGACTCTTATGAAGTCGCTGAATTGGTTGATAGGCTGCTCAACATGAGACTGAGTAATGGAATAGGATCTGAGAAACAGGCCGGTTGGGTCGAGCCTTATTCCTGGATTCAAGCTGCAGAGAATTAAACTAATGTAGCGCGATAAAGTGCCTTGCCTACTAGTTTCTACTCAGTAAAATTGTTTAGTAAAACCTACAATTACGTTATCAACGAAAAGTATTCATATGCAGAAATTGTGGAACTAGATTCAGGTTGTGAGAATCTCCTCGATGGTCAGTTATTATTAAGTTGGGTACAACAAAATTCTCCGTATTGACTTCGTTAGAGTGGATCTAGTAACTTCTGCCGAACAAGCACCAGTATTTCGGTTTTTCCTGACAGTCTGGATGAATGCATATGGAGTGCTCGTCCAGATTAGTTTCAGGTTGCCTTTTTGGTATACAAAGAGATTTGGCACCCATGAGGGGACCTGCGCAAGTCTCTGAAGAATCACGGACACTATCTCTCTTGATGTTATCTTCACAGGCTGGTCGACCACAGAAGGGAGCGATTAAAGTAAATTTGTTGTTCAGCTTTGTCAGGAACTCTGACCAATCGGTAACCTGAGCCTGATGAGTGTCCATAGCACTCTTTGCCTTCTTATACAGGGAACTCTGGATCTCCTCGAGGAGCTTGGCTAGATCTGCTACCGCGCCATTGAGGCCTATGTTGAGTTTTTCTCCAGTATCTCTTCGGCACGCGACTATCTGTGACTTTTCTAAATCCTTTGGGCCCAGTTCCACTCTAATACAGACTCCTTTCAGCTCATAGTGGTTAAACTTCCAACCGGGTGTGTTGTGATCAGAGGAATCGAGTTTGCTACGTACTCCTGCTTGAAGCAGATCTTTGTGTAACGAGTTGCAGGTATCCAGTAATTTCTTTTTAGCCTCTGGGGTTGTTGAGACGGTGATGCCGACAGGCACAATCACCACCTGGACAGGACTTACGCGAGGTGGCAAAACGAGACCCTTGTTATCACTATGCGACATGATCAGCACTCCGATTGTTCTGGTCGATAAGCCCCAGGAGTTCTGATAAGCGTATTCTTTTTTGGTGCTGTCATCAGGATTTTGGAAACAAATATTGAACATCTTTGAGAAGTTCTGGCCCAAATGATGGGACGTTGCCCCTTGAATTCCTCTACCATTTGACTCTATGTAGCCCTCGACAGTAAGGGTGAAATCTGCTCCCGGAAACTTTTCTTTCTCTGATTTGCGCCCACGAACCACCGGTATTGCCAACAAGTCCTCATAAACTGATGCATAAAATTCCAAAATTTGATCTACCTCCTCAACGGCCTCAGCTAAGGTGGCGAAAGCTGTATGTCCCTCTTGCCACAAGAACTCTCGAGTCCTGATAAAAGGTGTCGGATCCTTGAACTCCCATCTGACGACATTGTTCCATTGATTCAGTCTCATTGGGAGGTCTCGGTGAGACTGAACCCATTTTGAAAACGCTGGATACATCACAGTTTCAGATGTTGGACGAATAGCTATTGGTTCTGCCAAATCGGATTGGCCAGATTTAGTCACCCATGCTACTTCTGGAGCAAAATCTGCAATATGGTTCTTCTCTCGTTCAAGCGCGTTTTGAGAGACAAACATCGGAAAGTAACAATTTTCCACACCAATCGACTTAATCTTCTCGTCTAGAAAGCTCTGAATCTTTTCCCAGATCGCATATGACCAAGGCCTGAAGATGTAACAGCCACTGATATCGTAATATTCGACCATCTCGCCTCTAGTTATTACTTCAGTGTACCATTCAGCAAAATTCTCTTCTTTTTTCGATGATATGCCGAGTTTTGTCTGCTTGGCAACCTGTTGTGATGGACCCTTGGTCTTGGCATCCCCACCTGGCCCTTTCTTTTCGGCGACATTGTGCGCCTCTTTCTTCTTTGCCTTAGCTTCTGCCTTCTCTTTTTGCTTCCTAGCATTCTCAGCAGTCTTAACTGGATCTACCACGCCCTGTTTCTGCTCTTTTGGTGGCTTGTTGGAAGATTCTTTTGGTTTCTTTCCCGAAGAAGCGACAACGTTTGTGTAAGGATTTTTCGAGGTTCCGTCGGGTATGTAATTAAGGACGACAAGCCCAGTATCAGCGGAAAATGGATAGTCGCAGATAAAGTTACCTTTTCGCTGATATTGGACGATAGTACGAGCCTCAAATGATTTCGCATCAATATCTGTGAAAACTGGCACCTCTACTTTGCTGTCCTTGTTTACGTACGTCTTGAAGTCTTCATCCTTGGCTAGGACAGACTTGGTGATGATGTGATCATAGTAGACAAGTTTCGCTTGCTGTACAGAATCCTTATTCAGCCATGTCAATTTCAAAGTTTTCTTGAAATCTTTGTTGTCAAGATCGAGCTTTGCGCTCATGCTTGCTACCGTTCCATTTTCGTTCTTTTTTACATCACTGATGATGACATTTCCTAGACTGAGAAAAGTTGCGACATCACCGATTTTCAACTGAGCTGCATCAGATTGTTCCACTATCAGCTCTTTCGAAACCCTAACTCTTCGAGTGCCTTGTTTGGTATCTTTTGGGTGCAAAGGTATATCCAGGTCTAACTGGCCATCATATCCATCTAGATGAACTGTAACAACATCGCTCTGCTCAATAGCAGTGTACCGTGGGACAATTGGATCCAGGTACTTCTTGTTGAAAGCCCAAATTTTATCCCACTCCATGTAAACGATAGCTTTCGATGACCCCTGAGCGAAAATAAACTGCTTCAATCCTTCAACAGTGAGGCCACGTCTCAGAATACCCTGCACAGTTGGCATCCGTGGATCATCCCAACCATCTACGAACCTCTCGTCAACCAACCAAGTCAATTTCCTTTTTGATAAGATCGTATTCATCATGTTCAATCTTGAGTAAGCAGCTATGGCTGGCTTTCTAAGGCCGAGAGTATCAAGGAACCAATAATATTGAGGATCCCTATCCACGTACTCACTCGTTCTCAGAGCATGTGTTACGCCCTCAACACTATCAACGATTGGACAGGCAAAGTCATAGGTTGGGTAGACTTTGTACTTTCCACCATACCTCGGGTGAAACTCGCTCTTGCATCTGTACATGGTTGGATCGCGCAAACAACCATTCTTCGATTCAAAGTCTAATTTGGCACGAACGCAACATCTTTGTCCTTCCTTACTTCCTTCCACCATCTCGTTCCATTTGCGAAGATTTTCACTAACACTCTGGGAGCGGCATTTTGATTCTTGTCGTTTCTCTCTTTCGAGCTTCATTTGATCAGGTGGTGTATCATCCACGTAGGCTTGACCCTTCCTTAACATCTGCAAGCACTTCTGCAGAAGTAGATCAAAATGATCGGAGGTGTAGGAAAGATGGTCCCATTGTATTCCAAGCGATCTAACATCATTGAGTATGGACTTTTCGTAGTTCTCTTTCTCCTTTTCAGGATTAGTGTCGTCAAAGCGCATTATAAGTTTGCCATCGTAGACAGTTTTATAGTGGTAATTGAGTAAGGCCGCCTTTGCATGCCCAATATGGAGATATCCACTGGCTTCTGGTGGGAACCTGACTACAACCTGTCCCTTAGTCGCATTCTCCAACTCTGTGTATACAGCTGACGCCATGAGGTAAAGGTTTTAGATAAATAAGACTACTCTTTCGATAAATTGGTATCAAAGCAACAATATGGAAGGTCTCTGATGTGAGGAGGAGTTTGATATGAGAACAGACAACATATTCCTGCAATTCATTCTGCAGTTTAAATGTACACTGAAAGGCCCTGCGTGGCCAGTGGCCACGTTTCTTCACGTTCCTTAACTCGCGCCGGTTTGCCAATGAACACATTATTTGAATTTGGAATCTTATTCATTCATGGGCCCTATCAATAGGAGTTTGGTCAGCAACATTGGACTCTAAGATGGAGCCAAGCAAGGATGAGGGTCGAGTGACCCTCACGCAGATGTTAAAGGTTCTCGATAAGGACGTCTCAGGTGGTATCGAGAAGAGGCTCAAAAGGTTGTCTAAGAAAAAACTGATAGAGAAGCCTCTGGACAAAAACAAGGCTGATCAATTAGAAAGAGCTGCAGCCTATACTGCTGTCTCAAAGAACCTCAGCAAATGGGAGCCGATCGTTGACAGCTATAAGCGTGCCAGACACTTAGAGTTCCCTCTTGATGTGGAGCGCGATGTTTTACCGACGACCTCTGAGTCAGTCTCTGTTATTAAGCCCGTTAACAAACTCGAAGAGGAAGTGCGAAATGTAATTCAATCAAGCGAATCGCTACTACGCGATGACAAGGAACTAACTAAGGCTGAGGAGAAGTACCTTGAAGCTATCAGTGTCGAAGAGGCCCAAAAGCGACATAAAGAGTTGCAGAGAATGCGGGTGTTGTTGAGCAGTTATGGAGCTAAGATGAGACGCCAGAAGGCGATCAAGTCGAAGAGTTACAGAAGACTATTGAAACACGAGCGTGTAAGGCGACATGTTAAGAAAGTTGAATCTGACAAGGCTCTATTGATGGACGAAATCGAGCGCCTTCAAAGACTGCGAGCTCAGGAGAGAGCATCATTGAAGCACAAAAATACAGGTAAATGGGCAAAACATGCAAAATTTAGGGCAAAATATGACGACGAAGCAAGAAAGGCCATGCTAGAACAGATAGGTCTCTCGGAAAAGTTGCTCGAAAAGCCAGCTCTTTCAGATGAGTCTGACGAAGAGGAAGGAGACAGCATATCAGAAGTTAGTGAGGAATCTAGCAGCGAAGATCAGGAAGATAGCGAGAACAAAAAGAGGCATGATGATGAAAAACAAGCCACCCGACTGATAGTGAGCAACGAACTTATCAATGAAAAACTCAGCAGGAAGCGCAAAAGGTCGAATAATAGCGACTCGGATCGAGCCGATGGAGAACATAGCAATTCGGAAGGAGATGCAGATGCAGATGCGGATGAGGAGGAGGACGATCAGAGGAAATTAATGCGAGAGGCGTTTGCGGACGACGATGTGGTTGCTGAATTCCAGAAGGCGAAAGAGAGATTGGTCGATGAGGAGCAGCCCAAAGATATAGATAAGTTTCTTCCCGGTTGGGGAGGTTGGGCTGGACCAGGCATAAGAATTAACCGCCGTTTGAAGAAGAAATACCTGATAAAGGCCGAAAAGATTCCTAGGAGAGACGATAAACTTGGAAATGTGATAATTGCAGAGAAAGCCGACGATGCAATCAAAGAATTAATGGTAAAAAAGCTGCCCCGCGGTATAAAATCTGATGAACGTTTAACCAGAATTATAACCAGACCAACTTCGGCAAATTTTGTCAGCCAATCCACTCATAGGGAAACTGTAAAACCTAGAATTCACACCAAGATGGGAGCCAGAATTGAGCCCATGAATCGAAGCCTTCTGAGAGGTGACAAATCGGATTGGGTTTGATTAAATTTATCAACTTTCTTACTACATTACGAGTATTTTCTTGTAGTATAATGATGTCTAAGCTCGGAGATCATCGTTGTTTGTCGACCTTAAAAGGGTTGATAGGAAATCACAAGTGTTACAAGATGTAGCTGAATTAGGAGTTGGAAGTTCGAGTTTCCTACTTTCCATGAAAACACTCCTGCGCCAATATCAGCACTTGGAATATTTATTGGTCCATAAGAGGCTCCCAGGGGATCTATTCAGACGGCACTATATGATGGCCTTGCTGCATTTTGTGCCCGCGCTCCATTCCTTCGCCAGCCTCGTGTACTGGCTACTGATTGTGGATGCCGATGGTCCAGTTGCCACTATTGCTGTAGGCGAGGTTGAGTGTACTGGGAGGCGGATAACGATTGCTGTATGAATGAACCATCAGCTCCTTGATCAGGAAGAAGAGTTGTGGTGATATCGTCGTCGTCCGACTTGCTAATACTAGGCAACTTGTGAATGATGGTTTGGTGCTGGCCAGACGTTGGCGAGGGAGCTGGTGGAGAGGCTAGCGTGTTGTTAGCAAGGGAGCTTGCCACTGCCAGGGCAGTTTGGTGCTGGGAATTGCTTGTTTGTGGATAGGAGACGGGCGGCGTAGAGGCCGTTGAATGTATTGAATTAGACTGCTTGTGTAGGGTATTTGGGTTTTGTTGGTTCGAGGACGAATGCACCAATTGAATTCTATCTAATATAAGGTCTAGTTTATCGTTCATTGATAGCAAGCAGTCGGCCTGAAGGTCGAGTCGCTTCTCCAATTCAATAAATTTACTTTCTAGCACCTCATGCTGTGAGGTAATATCACTAATGATTTCAAAAACAGTGTTTAAAGTTTTCGCCATATCCGTAACAGTGTTTGCGTTGTCCATTAACTTCCTTTGATCCATTTTGACCTTCCGAAGACTGTAGATGGCGACGAGAAAGTTTCGCTGATGAGTTCTCACCTTGCTCGCGTTAACCTTCCTAACCAACTTTGTGTTCTTATAAATGAGCCAAGTTTCCCTAAGCACATTTGCGGCTGCGTTTTTAAGCCGCTTGGTTAATTGCGTGTCCATCATGAAGTTGTGGACATGTTTCTCTGCTCTAGTTAGCTCCAATTTACGCGCTATGACAGCAACAGCTAGAGCAGTGCAACCGGCTCCAGTTAAACCGGAAAAGACAGCAATCCCGCGGCCACAGTATGTGTTTGGCACGATGTCGCCGTAGCCAACAGATAGGAACGTGATTGCTGTTAGCCACATTGTATTGAGCAGGTTGGCGTGCTCCTCGTCATGGTACCTGATTAAAGTTTTGTGGCAAATTTTGGGCCACAGGAAAGAGGAAATTGCCGGGTGAATCAGGGAAGAGTTTTGTTAGCGGCTAACGAGCTAAACTGGAAGGGACAATCGAATGGTTGAATGGGCAGCGGAGTTCGAGTTGGCGGCTTAAGAGCGTGGCGCAAATTACGCCTTTGGGCGCGAAATTATTATTATCTGCCTACTAATGAAGCCGTTGGGCGGATGGCGCTGGTTCCATGGCCATGGCGAGCGCTCTGTCCGTTTGGTGCTGGCGGCGGCGGCGGCGGACATGTGTGGCCCGAAAGCGGAAAGGCCTCGGACTTTGGAACTGGAATCGGTCCCGGCGGAGGCTTGGCGCGCGGGCGTCAACACTCGTGCCAGGTTGACTGAGCCGCTCATAGTTGGCTTATTGCGATTCATTTCAATTGAATGGCGGATCCATCGGCAGCCTGCCGAACAAATTGGAGCCCCCAAAAACGTCATGCAAACATGGGCGGGCGGAAGGGGCCCAGGATTGGATTGGAAGCTGATATACATGGTAAACGAGGAGTTGCTCGCCGGAGAGAGAGAGCGGCAATTCAATTGCACGCCAACTCGCCCACCAGCCTGCTTATATCCGGCCCTCGGCTAAACTGTTGGCCGGCCAAGTCCGCTCTGTTGGCTTTGGGCAAAGCTAGTTATCTGCCGGTGGGTTTATGGTTACGCTGGCACAGTGTTATAATTGTATATGGAAGCAACTTAATGAAAATGAATTGGACCCTCCGGTGGGCGAGCGGGACGAGAGGCATCCGAGTTTGCGATAGAGAGGGGCAAGCCAGTTGGCGGCGCCTGTGCAAACACGGCGGGTAGTAAGCCATTTTTGCGCGCAACTCTCACAATGTGCAACACCGTCCCAGTGGCCGCGACTTGATGCCTGGCCGGCCAGCAGAGTGACGGCCGAGCAAACAGTACAACGTGTTAGGGGGCGGCGACAATAATGGCCAACAAACATTTGGCTTTCGTCGGCCAGCTTGGCTTTGCAAAGTCGGAAGTATGATTGGTCAGGGGCTTGTTTGGGCGACTCATTAAAGTGGAGCTCGCTTTTGAGGAGCCGAGCAGTTTTGACTCTCGCGCCATCATATGACGGCCCCATCCTTGCTGCGGCCGAGCGCCGCTAGAGCGCGAAATCTTCATCAGGCAGCTGGAGGCCGATTATCGTTTGCGCCCGCCACATGATGGAGCGCAGAGGACAGTCTTGCCCGGCGCTCCGGACCAAAATGGAGCCGCAAACAGGAAGGGGCCGCCGAGAACAAAAGGCGCCCCCTCCCACTCAACCCTGTCTGGCCCGCGAAGGGTCCAGCTAGGCGGCGAGAAGCGGCGGCGGCGGCGGCGGCCTACGTGCGCAGCCCATTAACTTGGATGAATCCAATTTACGGAACTTTGCCGCCAGCCCACTCGGCCGGCGCCCCCATTGCGGCCGGCGGGATGGGCGGGCGAATATTAGCTCCTCGCTCGCGGATACTGCGGCCAAAGTCTTGTCCTATTCGAGGCGAGCCTTGGATTTATTATATTCTTGATGCAGGCCATTTTTATTGCATAGCGAGTCAACAAAGGCCAACGCGATGGAGTTATCGTGTTGCCGGCGCAGCAGAGTGTGAGAAATAGAGAGAGGGAGAGAGGCAGGATTCGGGCGGCTTTGGGGCCGGCGCCAGCAATAAGCCTCGCGCGCCGCTTACCTGACAGGCGGCTCGCGCGCCAACGATCGCCTCCAACTGGCTGCCGGCGCTCCCCTTCATTAGGCGCCGCTTCTCGTGGTCGCTCCATTGGCTTGCTGGCGCCGACTGGCCGACAATGAAAGTTTAATGCTAGTTTGCATAGAGTTAGCTCAAGCATGGCCGAGATTCGAGACGCAAAGTCAAACATCATTACAGCGGAGGCGCCAAGTGGCCTAGCAGGGGGAGAGTCGCCTTAATCTAGGGAGATTTGGGGGCGCCACTCGAGGCCGCAAGTTGGCTTGTTAGCTGCGGCTCATCCATCAAAGCGACTTGGGCGCTCGGAAGCGGCCGATTTTGTTGCAAAGCCAATCAAGTTTGCGCGAGGCGGCCGAGACAATGAGTCAGCTCGGCGAGGGGAGTCAACTTTTGAGGGGGTTTGCGGACAAAAGGCCGAGCCAGGTGGCTGTTTCCTGGCGGAAGCGGGCGCGGTTTCAGCCAGCGCCAAGCGAGGGCCAGAGCCAGTTGGCGCCGGCCCGCTGAAGGCCTCGCAAGCTGCCTCATGCCAGCTCTCTGCCCGCCCGCCCGCAACTCTAAATGATGCCAAACTTTGGCCCAAGGAGCCGAGTCGGCGAGCCCGGCGCTAAAGCGTGAAACAAATAGCCGCATGGCTCAGCGGACTGGAGCCGCGAGCAACCGGATGCGAGTAGATGGGATTAACAGGCTGTAAAAGTTGCCGAAAGCGCTAGTAATCGTGCACAGTTTGCGGAGGCTGAAAAATCGGACGCTCGACCTGTTTTGGCCGGCGAGCTGGCCACTTTTTGGTCGCCGAAAGCGAGCGCGCAAAGTTTGGGCGCCAAGCCAGAGCCGCCAACTCGATTGTTTGTCGTGATTTATGCACCCGAGCTTTCGGCGTCAATTCAGTGGCAGTGGCAGTGGCAGCGGCCATAGCAGTCCAGAGGGGTGTTTTAGATTTTGGTGGACGAGCGGCCGAGAGGAGTAGCCTTGAGTCAATAGGGCGCCTGGAAGGGGTTTGCGCGCTCGTTTGGTGGCGACAGTTGCCGGACAGTGCGTCACTTTGGACCGGCCCGCTCGCAGGCGCCCCCTTTGTTTTGCTCGCTTGGGCCTCCGTGGGGCCGGCAATTTTTAGGGGCCAGCTCGACAATGGCGTGGCGCCCGGCGACAAAGGCATTCCGCCGGCCCGCTGACAGCTACAACTACTCGCGATCGATGGTGACAACAAAAGCCTGTCGTCTGCCAGGTGAACGGGCCGCTCGCACCTCAAAGCATCGACTCTCGTCCGCGAGCTCGCCGGCCGCACTTTGGCTCGGGCCGAAACTGCACTCTCAGCAAACTGGCCCAGTCCCATGGGCTCCTCTCTCCCCTCCTCCTCCTGCCTTTCCTTTTCCGCCGATCAGGCTGACGAGATTCGGCCTTGGGCGGCCTTTAATTGGGTCTAGAAACGTCGCGTTCGCTTGGATGGCGGCAACCGTCGACAAGTGGCTGAAGCTCCATTGATTACAAGACTTTCGGTTGGAGATGGGGCGAGCTTGTGCACTTGGCCTGGCCATCGTCCATCACGATCCCAAACGGCTGCTCCTACCGCTGATCTCATTTGCATGTCCCAGATTTGGCATTCCCATTTGCAAGATTAGAAAGCCGCTGAGAGGGGCACAAGATGCGCCAGAGCGGCACATCTTGGCCACCGGGCCAAAGGGATGGCGCGCGCTCAGTGTCTAGCTGAGGCGCCGACTTCTCGCCGATGGAGCCAGAAAGGGGCAACCAATTTTAGGCTTGCAAGCCTTGCGAGTCGTCCGCACATTGGATTCGATTTGGGCAAACGCTTGTAATTGTTCGCCTAGTGGCGTCGGGATTAACCTGGTTAAGCCGGCCTGGTTAAAGGCAAAATTTGGAGCTTAATCTTGGCCAATGGAGTTTGTCGCTTGCACAATCATTCACAAGTCTGCATTTGCCGGCTCCAAAATTAGGCCAACTTTCGGGCTGACTCAGGCCGAGGAACCATCCAAAGCGGGCAACGTGTCATCTTGCGGCCTGAGCACAAAAGGTAAGCGAGCTAGTTTGGCCGGGCGTTGTTTTGCTCCACTGAACGCAGGAGAAGCGGCTCAAACGGGCTCGACCTGAGCTTGACGGCTCCCGGCTCACGCCAATCAGGCTGCCCGCGCACGCTAGCCGGCAGCCGCTACACTGAGCTCCAATTAAGGCTCCGAACCCAAACGAGTCTCGCCTGCGCCTGGCAGGTGGATTCATGAATCTTGTTGCGCCGGCCCGTCGTTTGAGGTGGGCGACATTTGGGCGGCCCACTGGCCAGGCTGGCTGGCCGATGGACACACGCAATTGTTCGCGTGCAAATGGAACCAACTTGGGGGGGGGGAGGACGAAAGTTGATTGATATTGCTGGCTGAATCGGCCGCCACCACCAACAGGAAATCCAACCGATTGAAGCCAGGCAGCATGGCTCAATTTTGGCGGCCGGCCCATCGAGTGGTGGGCAAACAAAGTGAAGCGGGCCAGCCCAAGGGATGCAAGTTTTCCGCATTGGGGGCGCAGGCATAATGGCCAGCCAGCAACTTAAACTCGCTCCCTAGGATCACTTTCTCACTCAACACCAGCGAGCTCGGCCGCTTGCATTGGATCGAGCGCGAAATGATGATAAATATTTGCCAAGGCCAAATCGAGCAATAACTCGACTCCATTAGTGGATTGATTGTCTCCTGCGCCATTCGGCTAGACCAGCCAGCTTGGCGAAAGTTTGCCAAGACCCTGCAGACGCTCAACTGGAGAGGAGACCAGCGGCTAGATTGTCGTTGGACGCAAACAAGCGACTTTGTCGCCGAGACAAACCCCGCACTTTGGGCCAACCGAAGTCTCAAGCCTAGAGCTCGAGCTGAAGGCCAAACCTGGACCATTTTATGCATATTCATTTTCAGCCCATCTCTCGTTGGTCTACCACGCGAATGAGGCCCACTTTGTGCTTGTAATTGATGCCAAGCAACTCTTGTCATCCACAAGCTCATCCAGATTTGGATTGAGAGTTGGCGCGAAAGCTGGCACGCAAACTGGATGCAGATTTGAGCCGCCGGCCCTCGTTTAGCCGCCACTTTGCCACTCGCTTGCGATGGCCAGCCAACCTTTAAACTGAGCCCAAAATCCACCTGAAAAGCTAGGAGCGAGCAGAGCGCTCGGATTGGAGGAGGCGTTAGATTTGCGTGAAGCCGATCGCTCGTTGGCGCCCATTTGTGGGAATCCCCTCAGCAAATGGAGCCCATTGCAATAATCCAACTCGAGTTGGATCAAAATTTTTCACTGCCCACCCACCGACAAATTGAATTCCAATGAAAAAATGAGCCATTCAAATGGCAAATCGCCCATTCTTTGCCTGGCCTTTAAGATGGCCAACCAAAGCTTGGCTTCAACTCGGACTTTGGCGACCTACTGCAGCGCTCAATGGGATAATCAGGCGCTAACCTCGTCTGTCGTCGCCCTATCCTTGGCTTGTCAAAATTGCAAGAGTTTTTCATAAATTAAATTGCCGCAGTCCAGTCGAGGCTACTCGGCTCGATTTTAGCGCCGGAAAGTCAAGTTCAGCGTCGAGCTTGCTCGGGAGATCTGAGCGAGTTTGTTTGTTGGCCATAAATCAGCTGAGAGGGGGATAATTGGATAAATGAAACAAGAGTTGGCTTGTTCTTGGCGGCCAAGACAAAATCAAGCGCAAGCAGCGCAACAACAAGCTTGCTGTCCCCTTCAACATTCAGCCATTCAGCATTCAACGTTCAACATTCAGCGTTCAACATTCGAGCCAAAGGGCGGAGCCAGCCAACAAGGAGTGGCCAATCTCTTGCTTGGAAGCCGAGTGTTGGCGGCGCACCGCTCGCCGGATACATGGGGCCGGCTCGAGGGCCTTGATGGCAAGACAAACGGCGCGCTCGTTTGACGAGCCACCGACGAAATGTGCGCGCGCCCCTTTCCGGCGCCAATTATTCGGCCCCACTCGACGTCGGAAACAATTGCGCACTTTGGAGCAGCGGAGAGAAGCCAGTTTGTTTGGCTCTCCGCTCGGCCTTCCAGTTGTTTTGTTCGCCTGTCAGTCTTGGCTGAAGTTTTGGGGCCGGCAAATTGTTGTTGTTGCTGTGTGACAACTTGTTGTGGGCGCTTTTGAATCAATCAAGAGTTGGTTTTGGGTTCCTTTGGTCGCCTCGCTTTAGCCGAACACCTAATGGGCATTTTTATCCAAAAATCGCACCCATTTGGAATTCCAAGCCTGTCCAAGTGGCTGAGCGCGCTCGTTGCAGCGCGCCAATCGGAAGCTGGCGGGCACGTCTGGCCTAGTGCGCTAGGGGCGCGCATAGGGGCGCTCGACGGCCTGAGCGCGCACAATGGGCGGCTGCGAGCGCTCGGCCGCCAGCCATTAGCATGCGAATGAGCTGACAAACATTCATTCTGGCCGCCCGCCCGCCCGCTCGCAGCGCTCACGGTGAATTATGGGCGCCCATCTTTTGCCTTTCGACAACTTGAAAGCCCGCCAAGAATTGTCGCCGGAAATTGTCATCTCCTTCGCTCGGGGCTTCCATCTTGGAAGTGGCCTCCGCCGGTTCCGCTCGCTCTTTGGTTGCCGCCAGATTTGGTCATCCTCGGTGATACGCAAAATGACCAATCGAGCTGACTCCAGCGCGAGGGGCCCAAGCGCGCGCTCGCTCGCATGCACACACATACACACACACGAATGGGGCCGGATGCAGTCTGGCAAGCGAGCCGACCTGTCCAGGCGGCGGCCCTGACATGATCCCTTTGGCTGTGAATTTTTTATTTAATTTTCTGCGCGCACTGGCTCGCGTTGCGGTCGGTGGGCGGCCAAGTTGGCTGCGATGTTTGCGCTCTCCGCCGCCAGCCCGGCTTTAGTTTGGCCAAGTTGGCGTTGGAAACAGTGGCGCACATGTTCCAGTCTGATTTCCGATTTTCTAGCTCGATAAACAAGACCCGCGCTCGCCCAAAAGCGCGCTCAAAATCGGCCAACCAAACAAGTGCGGCGCTGATAGGCTCACTCTGGGCTAAACCCTCGGCCTCCAATTTATCTTTGTCCCCCTGCCAGCGGCTGCGGGTCGTCGGCGCCTCACCTGCGCCGCCCGGCCGCCGCCAGCTCGCAGCAAGAGGGGCGCCCCAACTTCCGGGCCAAAGTCTGGCAGCTGGAGCGAACGTTTCGTCACTCGGCCCCCTTTTGGGCTGCGCCGCCCGTCGCCGGAAACACGGCTTGCGCCCCATTCATGGGCCAGTCAAATGGGTGGAAAATGGAGAGCGGCCACCGTTTAGTCTGCGCGCCGGAAGCGGAAGGGGAGCCTAGAGCGCGAATTAAATGGCCAAAGCGGGCAGCCGAGAGCCTTATCTCTGGTCGGCCGACTCGCTCGCTGGCGGCGCAACCCGCCGGCTCCAATGATCGAAACCCTCGCCCTACATGGGGCCCACTTCCGACCCACGAGCTTGGCCCCAGGAGCGAGCAACAACGCGCTCGCTTGCCGGCCCAAAAGGGAACATTTGATTTTTGATGAGAATTATGGATGAAAATTAGGCGCCCGCCAAGTTGGGCTCCAAATGCGCTGGGCAGCCGCAATGGCTCGTTGGCGGGCGCAACTGTTGTGCTTATTAATGTATAATGATTCAATTTATGAATAGGCCGAGCGCGCTAGCCGGCCGGCCGCTTGCTCTGCGAGCTCTACCTGCTCGCAACAAGGAGGCCTCGTTGGCCGCCGCCGCTGCCGCCGGATGCGGAACTCGAGTGGGCGGGCGCTCGAGGATGGCGGCCAGAATCACGTGGGGCGCTCTGTTTTACAATGGCCCTTGCGCGGCCCCCACGCGGCCGCCCGTCTCTCGCAGCCTCTCACGCTCACGCTCACGCTCGCGCCGCCGCCGCCGCCGCCGCCACTTGAGCCGGGCCAACTGTGCGCGCTGCCTGACAGGCGGCGGGCCGGCGCAAAACGCCCAGAAGGCCCTCCGCGCGCCCCCAAAAGGCCGCGCCTGTCCAGCACGCGCTCTTGGCCGCCTCAGCCACTGAATTGCGCCAGAGGCTGGCCGGCCGAAGGCCACCGATCAAGATAGAGGGGGAGCGGCGCGGCAAATCGGGGATTTTGCGCCGCTCAGCACAATGGTAATGGAATTGGGACGCAAGTCGGCCAGTTGGCTAAACTGGACTCGAGCTTGGCTATTCATTTACAGTCGTCATGATTATGATAGATGACGATGATGGAAAGCGATGGGCGCAGCTCGCGCCGGCTGCCCGATGAAAGGAGATACGAGCGCGTCTGAGGTATCAGCAGCGTGGCCAGACAAAAGAGGCCAAGTCCAAGGTGCCCTTGAGGTTGGTCGTGCGCGCGCGCTTGCACGCTAACGCCAGAGCTAGCGCCACCTGAGCTCGCCAAAATGGCTTAAGTGGGCGCCCAAAGAGTTGCAAACTTCACGCGAGCTCAAAAATCTCAGCGCAAACACTCGAGTTTGGATCCAAGGCCGCCGGCTGGCTGACTTTGGGCCAGCAGCAAACTGGCTGTAGGTGGCCGCCTCTCGCTCTTTGATTGATCCTCTGCTACAATTTTCAAGCCGCCCCAGCCGGGCTCAGGGCGGCTTTCAGCTAACCCGCTTAGTTAAGCCGCCTTTTGGGGGCCATGCGGCTCCAAATGGGAGGACAGGCGCCTTGTCGCTTTGTCTTAAAATCGTCCCCCAGCGAGCGAGCGAGAGCCGCCGCGGCCGGCGCCAGGCAACAGCAAGATTTATTGCCCAAAATGTTGCCGCCGCTGCCGTTGTTGTTGTTACGGCTGCCGCCGCCAATGCTGTACCATTTTCGTTGATCATCAACGTGGAGGCGCGGCCGGCGAGCGCGACAACCGGCAAACGGGCACCAAGATGGGTGAATCCAAGCAAACCGGTTGGACGCAGTGGAGCGATTTGTTGGCAACACAACTGCCAGGCTAAGCAACTCGCACGGGCCTCTTGGCCACTAGTGCCAGCAAGGGGCGGCGGCTAGTGGACTAAGCGAGCTGGAGCGAGAGCTTTCGCTTGGACTGGACTAGATGAATGAATGAATCGGTGGACGGATGAATGAATGGAGGACGGATGGACGTAGGAATGAATGCAGGCCAATGGAAGCGCCGGCTAAGACAAAGAGAGTCTTGCCGGGCGATGATGGTTAATAGTTTCCGAATCATTGGTGGCCGGAGAGAGTTGGGAGCCATTTGCGCGCTACTCTGGCCGACTGGCTGCCAGCATTGCCGGCGCCCGGTTGCCATAGATATGCAACATGCACCTGATCGAGCCGAACACTCTCCAAAGCGCCATCGATTGTCTTAACGGATCAGCGAGCAAACGCGCTCGAATGGAGAGCGACAGTCGGCTCGCCCACCTGCCGGCTAGAGGCCGCGCCAAGTGGGCGCCGCTCCAGGAGGGCGCAACTTGAATGGCAAAGTATGGCGCAGGCCAGACGGCAAACAATCATTCAGCCTTGGACAAATGGGGGTCAAGCTGGTGGGCGCTAATTTCGAGCTCAGCCAGACAGGCCGGGCGCGCCAGCCGGGCGGGTGGGCGTGGGGTGGCGGTCGTTACATAATGCGGTCCACATGTGGCGGCGCAGAGGTGCAGAGGTGCAAAGGTGGGCCCGTTTTGGCGCCAACAGACGATCGATGGGCGCCCAAAAAAGTTGGCTGACAAATTCAATGTCGCTAAAAGGATAATGAATTCTCCATTTCACTCCAACACAGTGTTGGCCAAGCGACCTGTGTCGAGCACCGCGCTTACACTCGCGAGCAAAAAGCTCTGCGCCCGGCCTGTTTTGCCTGCGCCGACTAAACTGGCCGGCTGGCTTCAGGCCGACAACCTTGGGCGGCTCTAATCGGGACGAAACTCGGCCGATTGCTTTCACTTGATTGGATTTACGGGCTGCGAAGATCAGCCGGTGGCCGGCTTGCACGCTCGCAGCAACCGGGCCAGCTGGCTAAAGTCAGCTCGGGTTTGCTCTTGCTGCTGGCGCGATCGATTGCGTCCAGACTGGCGGCGCCTCCGTTTGCTCATCGAGCTGCTGACAGGATGGCTGCCAGCGGCTGCGAGCAGAGAGAGATGGGGGGGGGCGCGCAAAAGGGTTGCCCGCTACAAACCCCTCTGGCGGGCTGTTTATTTTAGTCCGTCAACCGAGCATTTACGCCCTCTGTGATTCACCTAAGCGGCCGAGAGGCAGACAGAGGCCAGCGGCGGGCCAATTGGAGGGAGAAGTTGGTTTAATTACAAGCGGGAGTTTGCGCGAAGGATGGAGAGAGTTGGAAAACAAATTTGCAACCGCACTGCAAACTGGCGCTTGAGTTTTGGTCGCCAATTGGAAGTGCGCGAACGGCTCTATGCGCGCCCCAAAAAACTTCCCGAGACCGCCGCTAAAACACACGGTCGAGTTCCGTTCATTTGCAAACTAAATTCGTGATTATTTTTCGCGCGAATCTCGTGCCTGACGGCAAAATTGGCGCCCATTTGCAAATTTGGAAATGGCATTCATAATGGAAAGAAACACGGTCCGAGTTTAGGACGAGAGTTGGGTCAAAACATTTTGAGCCAAAAAGTGAATGCCAATTGTGAATAAATTTCGCCCTCTCAGCTTCTCCCCTGGAGGCCACTCTCGAGCTCTAGATTAACCTACTTTGATCCATACCCTCTAGATGGTTGGGCGAACGAAGCCATCAAGATGGTTGGTTAAATCAACTTGCAATTGCTGCCGGCTCATATTGGCACTTGTTTGGTCCAAAAACAAAAGCCTATTCATTGGCCCACTCGCAGCGTCTCCATTATTTGCCGATCTTGCAACTAAGCGAGCCAGCCGGCAAGAGACTGCCGACTGTATTTTTTGTACACCTCTTATACAAATGAAAATTGCGCATATCATTTCACAGTTGCAGCAGCCAATGGCCTCTCCGTTCTAGTGTTGGGCGCGCAACTTAGTATCGCCATCTCCCTCTCGTCCAGCTAAATTCAATCCTAGCTGGATCAATCCGGGATATGCCATTCAAATGGAGCTGAAACCGTCTAGAGTGCCGTCCAGAGTTCGGCTTGCATCGTTCTTGCGTTCGGGTCTGTTCTGCGTTCGAGGGCGTGAACAGAATATGATAAATTGGCGACCATCGGTGCCAAACAAGGGATTCGAAAGAGGAGAGGGGTATTTTCACGCCCGTTTTTCCCTCTTCGGGCCAATCTCTCGCCTAGAATCGGTTTTCTGTAATTCAAAATAACGCCCTTGCAGCGTACAATCGAAGACACAAATGCTGAACTTAGAAGCTGGAGCTCTGGCTTCGGATTCAACTCAAGCCAGCTGGCTAAGCTTTTGCAACGGCCAGGAGTGGATGCGACTGGCAAACTTGGCCAGGCAAACAATCCACCAAATTCGCACCTCCGCTTAGCTGGTAGTTGGATTTGCGATGGGAAATCTCTGGTCTCGGCCAATTGCTGCTTATTAAATCGACCCGCTGATCCAGCCTGATTACTTAGCAGAACAGGGCTAATGGATCCGCAATGGGTTACGGGCGATCCATGTCTCATGCGCGCCCAACTGCAGCAACCCTGCTTGCCTTGGATCGCGAGTAAGCTGCACCAACTTTTCGAGCAGAGATTGAGCTCACCAGCTAGCTAGCCGGCCGACATCACCCCGAGCCGATACCAGTGAAACGACTTGTCTAAAGTCACATCACGTAGCCTCTGACCATTGAAGTGGAGGCGCGCGTTTTACGTGCGGCCGAGCGGGTTGGGCGGCTCGTTTGTTGACTCCACAAGCCCGTTTGGCGCCTTGTGGAGCCAACACAGGGAAGGGAGTTGGACAATTTTGTATTCTATCAGCCCTCCCATGGAGAAAGAGAGAGAGAGAGAGAGAGTGAGGGCGAGAGATTTAATGGCCGGGATAGTTTGCTAGTTAACTAGTTGGTGCAATAAATTGGAGCAAATATGATTGAGCGCACGATTGGGCCGCTGGAAGCGGCAGCCGTGGCAACAAGCAAGGCTGGGCCAAGCACACTAGGGGGCCAGGTTAACTTACCTTTCGCATAGGCGCATCGCCCAAGAGGCTATCATCCAAATTGAAACCATAAACACCATGAGCACTGTTCCTGGACAAATGGTCATTAATGTTTTAAGCACAAAACGAGTATCAAAGGAGATCCTGTTCAGGGCCCCAATTGAACGCGATGAGGCGTCTGTGAACAGTTTTGAGTGTAATAACATAACCCGGCAAATCAAATATAGACGGAAAAACATTGGCAGAGATAGAACAACATCCAATGGAACTTGGGTGCTAACCAAACGGCCGCCATGATTGTTTAAGCGAGTTGTCCATGTAAAATACAGTTCGTATGGAATCGGGTGTATTACGCATATCACTAATTCGAGTAAAATTTGGCCCAAACGTTTCAAAGTCATAGCAATACGCCAATCGTCGGCACAATTGTCTATCATAAACAATTGAACTTCAAGCGCATGATAGGCACCTATGAGGGCCAACAAGAGCACTGTTGTAACACTAATAACTGTCTTAATTGCATGACTATAAACTGAACTCTTGTCATAATAGAGAGCCGCCGATAGTTCGTTCTCGAAAATCATGAATAGAATTCCAATTAGGGCGAAGGTGAGCGCGTAATCGCTTATCCGTTTTCGCTTCTCAAACAAGGCCTTCCTTCTGCCGAGCCGGTAGCCCACATTTGGCCTGTGATAGTTGCTGTTGGCTGGATTATTGATCAAGCTAAGCGAGTGGCTGGCAACAAATTCTTGTCCATCCTCGCCCACCTGTGCAGACTCCTGCTTTTCTAAGAAAGTTGAGCCATTCCGTATCAAGCTAGCCATCGGCGCCGAGCCGCCAGCTTGATCTATACGAACAGAAAACTGCCTGCTCGCATCTACCTGCTGCTGCTGCTGGCGCGCGGCCTCCTGGCTAACGATGCTGGCCTCTCTACCTGAGGGCCGCTTGTCTGGCCCCTCTACCTGGCTGCTCAAGCTCATGGCTCTGAAACGTGGATTTGATTCGAGCTTCTGCTCGGCCACATCAAGGGTGGCGCTCTTCAGTCCAATCGCGAGGGCTTTGATGCCCTTCAACGGCGGACTTCTCGTTAACAATTTGGCAACACTGGTGGCGCCTGTCGGCTCTTGGTCCGCTGAAACCCAGTTCAGGGCGCCTCTCGCCCATGCCAGTGGCTTGTTTGGGTTCGCTTGGCTGGATTCAATCTGATGCTGAGTGCCAGTATCTTCAACTTCCGCTTTCCTTCGCTTCAGGAGGCTAGAGTGTGAATTGATTTCAGCGGAAAGCACTTGATCGATGGGCTCGCAAGAGATCGGCCCTCCATGCCGATTCTCCCTCGAAGACCAACCTTTTGCTGGCCCATTTGCGATTAACAACAGACTATCTCTCTTGGACTTTTTACTCTCACTTGCTCTCTCCTGCACTAACTCTCGCACTGGCGCCTGCTGTAGACTTAGGTTCATTGACTAAATCAACCTCGAATCTACCTGACCACTAACGCATTTCCGCCAACAAACGGGAGACATTCAGCCTCGCTATCCCTCACCATCAATTGCCTCACACCTCTACGCGGGGCATGAAATGGTGAAGTTGGCTTGGGTAGAGGGTAGATTATTGGACCCCCAAGTGAAAGAGGCCCTAAACTTCTCCGTCTTGTTGATCGCTTACTCTCTCTCTTGTTGAACCTAAGTAATCAAGGGGTAAGTTTCAACTCTCAGCTAGTCATGTTCTCCGACTGACACTTTAATCATAACATCCGTCTGCTCATCCATATTCTCGTCATTCAAGCCTCAATTTTTTCATCGCCTCAGATTCAGTCAAACTAGCTCATTGTTAAGCTTACTCTCTCTGGCTTGCGGAGAGTCTTGCAATGATGGCGACTTGCGACCTTACTGCCTGTTAATATGACAAGACACGCACGGCTCAATCTCACTATTGACAATGCCGAATTGATTGTTATCAAATGAGGCCGATCGAGGGGAGGATTGGTGGCAGAGTTAAATGCACCAAGTTAATAGTTGCTTGAATAAGAAGAACTGTATAACAGTTAGAATTGGGCGCCATCTTGGGGAAGGGCGCCAGTTGGACGCAGTCTCAAAACAGATCTCTGATCATGCGCAAGCGTTTGGTTGGAGGGAAGCAATATAAGGGCCGCTATCACACGCACTATTTTTTGGCTCGTTTTTGGTATGTATTTATTTTGGTCATTTTGGCACACACTATTCTTGAAAAGCATGGAATGTAGACTTCTCCAATGCTTATAGTGATGATACTCAACGACAGGGGGCGCCTCATTGGACTGCGACTGCCCCCTCTCCCAACATTGAACCTGGCTTGATTCAATGGGCTCGCAGTAATCAAAGTCCCCTCTATGGGACTAACTAATTA
>ENA-UOVY01000388-UOVY01000388.1-plant-metagenome-genome-assembly--contig:-NODE-388-length-24222-cov-601.011007_pt1 | contig 24222 bp, 20 predicted proteins | sample MGYA00249840_ERZ761561 | MGnify/ENA primary metagenome ERZ761561 (study PRJEB28882, sample SAMN05720143) | plant metagenome | isolation source: Guanajuato, Mexico | place: Mexico:Guanajuato, Mexico...
GAGAGAGAGAGAGAGGGAGAGGGAAGTCTCTGTTTGTTCAGTTTATTCATTCGCAGATATCGCAAGTCTTTCCTCAAATTGTGCCACCTAGCATCACAACCAGTCAGCCACAAGCGCCACTTTCATTTCATTTCACTCGGCCACTGGGGGTTCTTAATCTGGACATTTGGCCGGTGCTTAAATCCTGCACTTTGTTGCGACTCTTCTTTAAGCTCCTCTGCTTTTTCCACCTGACGAAACGCTCGTTTACTAGATCGTATAGGAACTCGTTCCAGTTTTCTGGCAAAAGGCAGACGAGAAATCCTATCATGAGGAGCAGAACTCCCGCTAGCTTCATTCCAAAGAAGGTAATTTTGTAAAATGTTACATCGATCGCTGGAATTGGTTGTTGGCCGGAGGTTGGGTGCGATTGATCAATGTCAGCGGCAAAATAGGTGGAGTGAAAGGACGAGACAGCGTTCAGTCATTCGAGTTTGGTTGACGCTTGCACTGGATGGGTTAATTTATACCAAAAACTCACCTGCCGAGAGGACGACAGCAAAGAGGAGGCCCATGGTGAGGAAGATGTCGTAGCTACAAATTGGCCCGAAGTAGGCGACGATGTTTGCAGTTAGGTGCAGGGCGCCGGCGGCCGTCAGGTGCATCCAGGGAATGTAGCGCCCTAGTTAGTGTGGTGGCACATTTTGGATTGGTTCGAATGGCGAAATTAGTGGCTTATTTCGGGCTGGCATGGTCGCAGCTTGTTAGTGGCCACTTACACACTATTAGTTCAACACCGAGAAAGTAGAGCAGTAGGGCGACTGGCCACATTAGAAAGGCATTGAAGAGGCCAATGAGGGTGAAGAAGAGCGACATTTGAGCAATGGACCAGAAGCCAAACATACGCTGATAAATAACCTGCACGTTTGGAATCCCAGAAAGATTGTTAATGGATGGAGCTAAAGCATCGGAGCGCGCAAAGCTCGTTCAAATGTTCATTGTCCTTACCTTGTAAACGGCCGAGCAAAGGGCTGAGCCCGTTACTATGAGCACGGAGCCGAGAGTTCGTGAATTGTCCATATAGGCGAGCAGGGCGATTCCGGTGGTGCAAATTATCACAGCGACGATCTATCACGTTGGATTGCGATTGCGTTGGTTTTGCGGCTATCTGTTAGCGAGAGAGCATTCAAGCGAGAGGGCGACCGCGCAAAGGGGGCTACTCACTCGAACGCCGACAAACTGTTGATGGAGCAGGACCCAGGAGAGGAGGTAGACGAGGGTTGCCGAGCAGGCGAAGAGGGCCATCACAACGGTCGCGTCAATATTGGCCAGCGAGTAGACGATCCCGAAGATGGTTGCGATCCAGAGCACCGAAAAGAAGGCACAGCGGCCGAGGAATTGCAATGTGGTGAGGCCGTTGTCCATGAACTGGCTTATACTCTCCCTGCTTTAGGTTTAAATTGAGATTTTAGGTCCCAAAGATGATGCGATTGGAGATTGAAGGTTGAAGGATGGTTCGGTCAGTTAAACTCGCGCTTCGAGGAGCTACGTTTGGGTTGAGCTTTGCATACTCACACAAGCAGCTTCTTGGTGGTGCTGTCCTCGTTTCTGAAGCAGCAAGAGCTTATGAGCGTGAAGATGGGCATGAAGAGGATGTTCCAGGTTGAGACGAACCAGCTGGTGAAGAAGGGCGCCCGATAGAGGAGTCCGGCCACTGGGGCGCCGCGCTGGAGTTGGCCAGCTGCCAGCACCGGCTGCGAGGGCCACTCGGACAGCGAGGGCTCGCGCTCGTCGGTATCCAGTTGCTCCTGCGGCTCCTTGCCCCTCAGCTCGCCGCCAAATTCGAGCGCGAACTCGGGAGGCGTGACCGTTGAACTCCGCCCCCCATCAATGGAGGTCTGAGCAGAGCGCTGCTTTTGTTGTTGTTGTTGTTGTTGTTGTTGCTGCCGATGCGGCGTAATGCTGGGCACATTCAGGTGGGGCGTCCGTTTCGGTTGCACCTGGCGCTCTAACCAGCTTTGGCTAGCGCTGGTTGTGGCCGTCGTGGCCAGCTGAGCGCTGAGTAAATCACTGTCGGTTGGTATTTCACTGTCATTATCATCCTCCTCGTCATCATTTGTCCGCCTTTGGAGCGCTCGCCCGACCTGCAACACTTGCGCCTCGCCCCTGGCCAAGCCATCCCTTCTCTTTGGTCCCCGGCCGCGCAACCTCTGCGACAAGACCGCGGCCGCTGGAGTTGAGCTACCCGGCTGCAGCCGCGCCAGCTCGGCCTCGTTGCCGATTGGGGGCGCCGAAGAGCGGGGCCAGTTGGGGGCCGGCAGTGGGACAGGTGCATCCGCCATGCGGCTAACGCGCAGCGCTGGCCCATCCTCCTGATGGGCGGCCGAGCCAAGCTGCTGGCTACGGTGATGGTGGAATTGCTGCATCCTTAGAGCCTCAAACTCGTCGCCGCGAACTGCGATCCATTTAAGAGTGTGGATGATCATGACCCAACAAATTGCAATTATTGTACCTAAAACTAGACTAAAAAATAGTTTCTTCATTATCTGGAGGCAGCTTGGTCGATCCTCGTGCTCTTGATCGTTGCACTGCTCTGAGCCTGTTGTTTGATCGTCTTGCCGAGTGAGATTTGTTTGTTTGCATTGAGCAGTTTGAAGTTTGCGCAAAGTTCCCAATTGATTGTTGGATGGACAAGATTGGACAGGTTAGCTTTTGCGCCCATTGATTGGATTGAGTGGCTGGCCGCTGAGCGGAGGAGGCAAGGTTTTGGCGTTATGCTCGGCGGCTCGAGTGGGTCGAGAAGTTTGCTCTGGCCTGAACCAAGTCCATATGCTGCAAGCATGTTTGCTCCAGTTGGAAGGAAGAGCAAGTTTGCTCGCCAAATTGGAGCGGCCAAAATGGAGCTTGGGCGTGCGTTGGCTGGCCGCCTGACAGGATGCAAACAAATGGCACATTATGAATGCACGTGAAACATGTTAAACTTTGCGGCCAGATTTTGGGCCGAGTTCACGAGAGTGCTGCCGAGCGAAGGTGAGCAAACTGAATCGAACTGAGCTCCGCTTGGCGCCGGTCGCGTCCATTGAGCCCGCGAGCATTAACACTAATTTTTGTTCGACTTTGGCGGCCGCTACAGTGGGGGAGAGAGAAAGAGAAAGGAGAGACCCTCTAGCCAGGTAATCATCATTGGCGCAACCATTAGGGGGTCCCAAAGCAAACAGGCCAGTTGGGTGGCCTTGCCGCGTTGTTGCTCGAGCGGCCGAAACTCGGACTCTGGAGCTGGCTTGTCGTTATGGAAATTTGCTCCAATATAGTGACACTTTGGTCTGGCTCCAACTGGCCCAACACCAGCTTGCCTCTCTCTCTTCATTCCTCTATCGCACTCGCGCGCGCTTCATTCCCAAAACAAGCCCGGCTCCTTGCTTTGGGCCCTCCAGGGCGAGCAAAGTCCCTGCCTCTCCCTCTCTTCCGAGCCCACAAAATCAGTCAAACTAAATCGGACGGGATCACTGGAGGATCCTCGCTTGAGCCGCCAGTCTATCAGGTGCGAGCTGCTCAAGACTAGCAAGCGAGGCCCATAAAAGTTGTGAGCTCACTCGCTTTTAGGGGCTGGCGGCCGCCTGTGCTGCTGACGCGCCAAAAGCGAGGCTCCCCCGAGACGCTGTCATTCAGCCCCGCGTTTAGTCGGCTTCGCATTTTATTGTCTAGCTCGGAGCCGACTGGTCGGCGACCTCTGCGCGCCGCCGGCTTACAACAGCGCAACCCTCACACTTCGGCCCCCTCCGCCCCTAGGCCGCCACGCAACTCGGCCGCTGCGGCTCAAAGTCGCCCTGGGGGCGGAGGGGGCGCCGAGTGGCCAATATCGATCGGCTGCTCGCTCGAGACGGGCGGGCTCCATTGTTGCTGCGTCCAGATCGGCGGGCTCGAGTTTGCTCTCTCGCCAACCAAAATCGACAGCCTCAAATGGGAGCGCACGACGGCTGCCCACTTGGGCCGCCCGGCCATCGGCGGCGGCCACAAAATGGGCCAATCATGTCCGAGCGGCGCATCCAGGCAGAGGAAGCAGATAAATTGGTTCTAAAGCAACAGCAAGCTTTGGGCTGGATTTGGGCCAGAGCCGCGCTGGGCCGATATTGATTTTGCGCTCTTGGCCGGCGGGCGAAAGGAGCCCCTGAGCCGCGATTGGGCCGGCTCCTTGGCCGGCTCAGCACAGCCGCGCTGGAGGTTCCACCAGGACGGCCGCCAAGTTGCTAGCGCTCGCCCTCCAGCCGCAGCCAGTCTGACCTCCATGGGGGTCAGAGTGGCCTCAGAGGGGATGCTTGTGCCGCGAGCGTGTCCGCGCCCGGCGGCCAACCAAAATTGCGCGAGCCTCCCGCTCGGGCCACTCGGGCGCAAGGCGTTTGTGGCTGCAGCTGCGGCGCCAGTTTGCGAGGCGAGACGAGACGAGACTAGGCGGGACTAGACTAGACGCAAAGCGCGGCGCAAACCTGCCAGCGCGAGCAGAGCGGATGCATGGGCCCCATTTGGATGCTTACTCGGTGCGCTTGTTGAGGCGTCGGGCGTGTTCGTCTTTGCGCAGTAAGTCACTTGAAATGCTTGCTGTTGCGGTTGCGAGTGTTGGAAGAAAGTGGGCTCTTGTTGGTGGTTGTGGCGCTGGAGTTGGTGTTGGTGTTGGTGTTGCGGCTGGGAGTGGAGCTGGAGTTGGAGCAGCTGCTGCTGCGCCCGCCGGCTGTAGGCCATCGAGGCCAAGTCCGCGCCCTGCTCGTGTGCAGCAACGGTGGCGGCGGCCGCCTGCGGGATGTGCTGGTTTTGGACGAGCAGCAGCATGTTCCTGCTCGGCTGCTGCAAGGGCCGCCTGGCCGCCACCTTGAGTTGGCCCGCAGACTTCGGCTTGGCCTGCGCCGCTTCGGCCTGGCCGCCGAGCTGGCCCAACTCGTGCGCCGATCTGAGATCCTGCAACGAGCTGCCGGCCACGTTGACACTCCTCGAGCGCCTGAACGCGGCCAGCCGGCTCCGTCTGCCTGGCGCCGCCCGCGAGTGTCCGGTTGCAGTTGCGGCAGCGGCGGCCCCATTGTTGTCGCCGGGCTCGCCCTTGTTGTGCTTGCCGGCGGCCTCTCTGCGCTCGCCGCAGCCGCCAAGAGGGTCGCCCATTGCGAGGCCGCAACACTCGAGCCGTCAAACTCGATCACAACAGGCCAAACTCGATCTCTCGCGCTCCCATTCTCTCCGCTGAACTGGACTCGGCTTCCAAACGCACCGACCTCTAGCAGTGAGCAACCTATCTCGCTCTCCGTCCGTCTCGCTCCCTCTCCGCATCTGTCGCTGTCTCTCTCCCTCTCTCTGTGCTCGCCGCTCGCCGCTCGCTGCGCTGGATCAGCTGATCCGGGTTGAGACTTCAGGCGGCCGGGCGGGTGGATGCGGCGGCAGGCATTAGCCAAATGTGTCCCGATTCCAGCGACTCGTTGACACTTCGGGCCGACCGGGCGACGGCTGGCTGGCGGCGACTGCGCGCTTATGGCGGCCAGCACGCAGCCAGCCAGCCTTCGTTCCCCCCGCTGCTGCGGCCAGCCCGCGTCAAAGCTCAGAGGGGGCGGCAGCGGCGAGAGTCTCGCCTGTGCGCGAGTCTCTGGCGCCTAGCGCCGTTCGCGCACTCGCCGCCGCCGCCGCTGCCGCCACGCAGTTTGCGCCCTCCGCTCGGCGCCCTGAGCCAGCCTGGCGCCGCCATCGGGCCTCAGCCACTGGCCGATCGCCGCCAGACCCAATCAAGTCCGCCCCCTCTGCCGGCGCCCTCGACCGGGAGCGCGCCAGTCCAACACTGCTAACCGAGGCGAGCGAGGCCGCCGCTGCCGAGGAGGAGGGCGGCCGGATCTGAGCACTCTGCAAAATGTTTCAGCTCAGTGATAAACGATCGGCGCCAAATTAGACTAACAAGAGCAAGTTGCTTTGGCCGCAGACTTGCAAGCAAGAGTGTAAGCTAGATTGCCGGCTGCCTGGCTGCCTTCTTGGCTCTTGAGCGAGTTGGAGGCCGCAGAGGGAACGGCCAAGCGCTCGAAGCCGACAGAGTCAACCTTTTTCGCACTAATTAACATGGACGACTGAATCCCCGCGAGCTGTCGCCCTCGAGTTGAGCAAACGAATGCGCATTTCCTCGCAAAAGCAGCCAACGAGAGCTCGCGGCGGCCGAAGTGCGAGTGAACCTGCCGCTGCCGGGCCTCAGCCACAAGGTCGAGCGTTGCGCTTGTTGCGCCCCAATGAAATTGCGCTCAGCCTCAGCCACTTAGGCTCGATCCAAGCAAGCTTCGTTCGCCCTAAATCTGCTCGCCTCTCCTGCTGAAAACTCTGCCAAAGTGGAGGCGCCGCATTAGCAAGACTCTAGAAGGCGGACTCCAAATTCTAGTTTAATTGACACCAAGCGAGCGAAATCCGCTGATGGAGATCTGGATCCGGATTTAGGTTCAGATTTGGATTCGGATTCGGATTTGGCGCCAGAGAGGGGCGAGCGGCCGGCCTAAGTGCTCTTCGCGGCTCTCGCGCAAACCATGGCCGCGCCACGAGCGCGCTGAGCCACTCGCGAGTCCAAGGGGCTCCACTCGGCCGGTTTCGCGCCAAACCGACGCTCGCAATAATAATTCATCGGAGGATCTCTAATGGAAGGCAGAGGGGCGGATCCATTTGGCGCTCAAGGCCAGAGTTGGGCCCCCTCGGCGAGCGCGCAAGAATCGCCCAGCCGAAACTCTCGGCCGCCAAGACAAAGGCCGCGAGAGCAAGACAACTATTAGACCGAAAGCAGACAAGTGGATGGGCAAACAGACTTTGGCCGCCCACATCCTCTTGTCGCGCGGACATAAATCATCCGCAATCCAATTGCTGTCATTGTTTTTCGCACTCAGGGCGGCCGCCGCTTGCACGTTCGATTGTTTAATCATCGCACTCTTGCCGTTGCCGGCAAGCCAAGCGGCCGCCACATTGGAGGCTCCCCGATGAGGCCAATTCGGGCGCGCGGAAGTGGCGCCGCAAACGGAAGGCTGGACGGGAGGCCCCAAAAGTCAAGGGTCGGCGGTTGGCGTCGTCCTCTCGTGTTCGCGTCTCCGTTGGTTGTTGTGACAACCAACGCGCGGCCAGCAAGCCGCCAAGATAAGGGAAGACCAGGGAACGCGATCGGTCAGCACGCTCGATTGGCCAGCGCGCGCGACCAGAGGCGCGCTGGCCGGCCTGCTTGCTCGCTTGCGGCCCCGTTTGTGGGGACACCTAGCGACCGAAGCCGCTCGCCAAAACCGCCTGGTGGCCGCCCCAGCCCACAGATGGCGCCACCCTTGCGAGCCCATCACGCGCTCTCCGTGGCCGAAACGGAGTGGGCGCCCCCAGTTTGCTCGGCCAACGGGCAGCCCCCAGCGCCGCCAAGTCCGCAGCCATTCAACCTTGGAGCGCCGCAAATAATCCGGCCCATATCTTCTCCTATTACAGCCGATTGCCTCCAATGGACTCGGCGGCCAGCCAACGAGTGAGCAAGGGAACAAAGTGGCCAGCAGTTGCAACTAGGAGGGCTCACTTTGTTTTGCGAGGGGCAATATGAGCGCCCTCCATCGCGGACAGGTTAATTGAATGACACGGGCGATCTTGTTCAGCCGGCCTAATCCTGGCGCCGGCCGACGTGTTGGCCCCAAATAGGCCGCTAATCTTTGGGCGATCAGAGGAAGGACAGGCGGAGCTTAGAGGACAAACTTGCCAGTCCAGCGAGCGAAGGGCGCCACTCGTTTCGAAAGCAAGCAAGCGAGCGGAACACAATTGGGGCCGTCTAGACGCGTGCTGTTGGCGCGATTGCAGCCAAATGGGGGGCCTCATTTTGCTAGCAACAGGGAGTCGCCATTTAGGTGGAGGATTGGGCCAAGGCGGATGATCGGTGGAGTCGGCGCAAAAGTTAATTTATGTTCGCGGCTTCTGCTTTTGGCGGCGACGAGAAGACGCCAGTTCCAGGAAGACGAGTCGCCTTGATGATGTTGCGAGTTTGTTTGTTTGCCTTTGGAGCAAGCGGGCGCCGAGTTGGATGCAAATGGCCCAGCCAGACTTGTCGCTGACTCAGCACCAGGCAGCGACGGCGGCGGCGGCGGCTGCAGAAGCGGCAACGAGGACAAGCGCCTCAGACGGCCGAGCGGAGTCGAGCCGGCCGGCTGACTGATCGCGGCAGCCGCCGGCTCATCATTGATAGTGGCCAGCCCGCCGGCCTCTATGGGCCCAGAACACGCGATGAGCGGGCCACATCCGTGGGCGATAATTTGCCTGCTGGCTGGCTGGCCGACTGGCTGGCCGGCGACTCCGAGGAGCCGTTGCAGCGCCCTGAGCGGGCAGAGGGGCGCAGATTGGCTGGGCCGGGAAGTGAGCCGGTGTTTGTGTTGATCCAGTTTGGCGTGGACTAATTTTGCGCCACTCGTGTGCACTCGATTGCTTTCTGCTCGAGCTGGCCGAGGGGCCGCCGCCAGTGCAGTGCAGTGCAGCGCAGTGCAGCCGGCGCAAATGGACAGACGGAGCTTACTTGTAGTTAGGCGAACAGTTCGTGTTGCGACTACTAATGGCGCCGCTCGCCGGCCTCCCGCTCAAGCTCTCGCTCTAGCCGGCTTCAATGGCGGCGTTGAACCGCCAAGTTCCGCCTCTTTGACCCTAGATGCTCTCGCTGCTCCCCAATCGAGCAAAAAAGTTGGCCCGAGCGAGCGCGCACTGGCGAGCTGCCGCCCAATTGAGCGGCCGACTGCGGGGCCGGGCCAAGGCCGGACTCGCGGGGGGCGAGCGGCCGGCTTGCTGGCTGCACTTGTTAGCTGGCCGCGAGGGCGGCCAATCCATCAAGTTGTCGCTCTCGTTGGCGCGGCTTGCAGGTGAGCCAAGCGCACAAAGGCCATTGTGTGCCGCTCCAGGTCGAGCGCTCTTTGGCGAGCTCTGCCGCTTCCGCTCGCGAAAGGGGATCAAGGCAACGGCTGGGCCGGCTGTTTACTTACGTGCGTCGAAGGAGAGCCGCGTCTGGCTGTGGAAGGCCGAGTCGATTGAGGGGCGCACATTTGAGAGGCGCCCGAAGAGGGTGATGTCGGCCCAGGAGGCGCGGTGGGCGGCGCCGGCCGCCGAGCCGCCGGCGCCGCCAACGAGCGGCGGCTGGCCGTACAGGCCGAGCAGGTGGGGCGGGATGAGCTCGTTGTTTGCGTATGGGTCCTGGCCGAGCATCAGGTTGCTCGCGAGCTGCGGCAGGAAGAGCTGCGAGAGGCGACGTCCGCTCGAGCTCGACAGGTGGCGCAACTCGGGCTCGTGGCCGGCGAAGGGCGCGCGGCCGTCGTGCTCGCCCCCGGCTGCAGTCGCCGCCGCCGCCGCCGTCTGCTGCTCCTGTCTCGCCTGGTGCTGGGGGCTGTCGATTGAGGTGGTGGTTATTTGGATGGGCGCTTGCTGCTGCTGCTCGCCCGACTCTTGGTGGCCGCTGAAGAGGCGTCTCGCGAGCCGCGGATGCTGCAAGGCGCCCGAGATGGACGATAGGCGCGAACGGAAACCCTGCGCCTGATTTGTCTGCTGCGAGCTTGCAACTTGCAACTTGAGCACGCTGCTCGACGATTGGCGCTGGCTCTCCTTGAGCCGCTGGCGCCGAGTTTGTTGCTGCTTGCTCGCGTTTGCAGCCTCCTCTTGCTGCTGCTGCTGCTGCTGCTGCTGCTGTCCCGTCGAGCCGGCTCCAATCTGGGCGGCCGGCGAGGGAGGCGGCAATGTGGCCGCCTCGCCGGCCGCCGCGCCAGACTGCGAGCTGGCCACCGATTGGATGGACGGAGTCTTGAAGTAGGCGCCCGTTTCATGCTTGTGCATTCCCTCAGGTAGACACGACTCAGTCGAGTTCCAGGTGACGTTGCGCCACATTTCTCCCAAAACTCTGAGCTTCCTCTCTCGCTCAATTCCACTTGAGCTCCACCTCGCTTGCGCTCGATCTCAAGCCCAAACTTGGCTGGCACTGCCGGTGTAAACTCGCTCGCCTCGCCTCCTCCTCCTCGTCGGCCGCCGAGTTCATGGCCTCTGCGCTGGCCCACTCTCGCCTGCACCTGGCCTCGCCGCCGCCGTCGCAAACTCTCGCCTCGCCCCTCGGGCACAAATTAACCCGCTCGCTCGCCACTCACGGAAGCGGCCGGCGCTCAAAGGTTAGCCCGCTTTTGTACGCTCAAGCTCCACGGGCAGCTAACCAAAACAAACAGAGAAACTTGGCCCAATCTGTTCCCACTTTCGAGCTCAATCTCCTGCCCGCCGCTCCACTTCGGCCCACTTTTGCGCGCAAGCCTACTCTTGCTCGGTGCGGCTCGAATTGGGGCTCGAGTGAAATGGCTGCAGGTGGGATGGGCGCCAACTAGACTGGCGCCGCCGCTTTTAGCTGGCAAACTCTCGCAAACTGCAGCGCTCTCGCTATCACAAGCTCGCGCCTCTCGAGCGCGTTCGCCGTTCAACTCTGGCGGCGCGCCATTTGACTGAGCGGCGCGCGCTCGGTGCCTAGCGCCGTTCGCGCTGTTTGGGGGGCGCATGCGCGCGGCCCGGGGGCGCTGGCTGGGGGCGAGTGCGCGCGAGTTGGCCGCCGCCGCCACTCGACCGGGCGCTACAGTTGCTTCCTCCCCCCCCCCTGCGCAAGCGCGCGCATCAACTCGTGAGCGAAACGCGCGCGACAAATCGCAAGGATGCGCAAGCCACAAACGTGGGTCCTGCTAATGAGAGCCTCTGCCTGCCGCTCGCTCTCGCTCCTAGCCAAGGGCCATGGACTAGATTAAATCTCGCCCTCGCCTTCGCCCCAGCCAAAACCGCGCGAGACTCCGCGAGGGGAGCAACAAGATCTTATCTGGCTGCCAATCAGCCGCCAGCCAGCCAGGCCGGCCGCCAGTCTTGGTGGCTGGATATTAAAAACATTAGGCCGAATTTGATATGCGTTTGTGCTCGCCCATTGGAGACGGCTCGCATGGGGAGAGTGGCGCCCGAATTCATGCAAGAGCCGGCCGGGCGCGCCAGCGTGTTTTTGGCAAGTTGTTGCAAGCGTTCAGCGTCTGCCGCGAGCCTCCAAATGGAAGACAGTTGAGAGAAGTTCAGCTTCCTCGCCTCGCCTAGCCTCGCTTAGCCTCCCCTTTGGCTCCCCTTTCCGGCTGAATCTTTTCAGCCCATTTGAAGCGAGCGAGTTGATTCAATTACATCCCTAGCGCCAGCCATTTAAGTAGGACTAGCTAGTCGTTCAGGCCCATCGCTCGGACTTGAATTCAGCGCGAAACTTGCCCGCAGACAGGATGTCTCTCCCACTGGCTCACTTTGGGGCGCCCATTTGGGGGCTTGGCGAAGGGCGCCAAACTGCGCGCTTCTCGCGGATCTCCATTTGTCTATCCGCTCGTTGGGTCTCCGTCGGCGGCCAACTCCAGCGAGCCCGTTTTGTTCCGCTTTGTTCCGTCTAATTTGAATGCGCCCATCCAAGCTCGCGCGAGCTGTCAGGCGGCGGTTTGAGCGGGCCGTCGCGCCAAGACTCGCAGCGTCCGTAACGCAAAGTTTGCCGGCCGATCGCTATCGGCCGGCGAGCTGAGCGCGCAACCGGATGATTGATTTGCTGGCGCTCGAAGGGCGCTAGGCGGCGAGCTTTGCGCTGTTTACCTAGCCGGTGTTTGGCGCATTAAGTTATCTCGCGCTCGCTGCCGAATCCGGCGCAAGATAATGTTGGCGCCCGTTTGCCCGCACTCGCGCTCGCGCTCGGCCTCGTCTGCGCAAACGAGCCCCACTTGGCCGCGCGGATGATAGATGCGCGCGCCCGCCGCCTGTTGTCATGCTAACATACCTAGCCGGCCGCCCTGCCCTCGCCGCGCCGCGCCGCGCCGCGCCGCGCAAACCCCCAATTACGTGATTGGACGCGCAAGCGAGCGGCCGGCCAGCCCGAATGCAGCGCGCACAAGACGGCCGCCCCAAAAGCGGCCACATAATTTAGAGCCGACTCTGCCGGCGCCATAATCAAAGAGTTAAAAGCCCGCCGGCCTCTGGATTCAATTTGCCATAAGTTGGCGGCGGCGGCGGCGGCGGCGGCGAGCAATTATTGCCGCCAGGTGGAGGCGGCCAAGCGGCTCAAAGGGGAGCTGAGTTTTGTGCTCGCTCGCTCGCTGGAGGCGTCTTGGATTGAGCAATCCTCTAATTGGAACTGGCGGCCAGGCTGAGTCTGGGCGGCCGCGCTCGCAGCTGGCTATTCAAATTTGGCCGCTCGCCGAGTCGATCGGCCGGCCAACAAGGGCGGCTCAAGGGGCGCTGCCGCTGGCTGCGGCGACGCCCTAATTTGATTACACGCGAACGCGCCCGCCCGCCACTCGGCCAAGCCAAAACTGGCCAGCTATCATTAGATTAGCCGGGCGAGTTGCAATCAGGAGGAGCCGAAGGGTCCAGTTAATGATAGCCGCGGCCGCTCGAGGCTTGCGCAAATCGCGCGCTCGCATCTGGCCGGCGAGTTGCGGCGGGGCGATTGGGGAGCCAGGTGCGCGCTTTCCTCTCGCAGCGCGGGCGGCCCGATCGAGCCGACGACCGGCCGACCGGCTCGCCCGCCGCCCACCAAACTCGAGCGCCTCCTTCTGCTCCGGCGGACGCGCGCTGATTGGGCCGGAAGCGGCCGGTGGAGGGGCGCAATCAGCTCGCCTCTTCCGGCGCCAACTTGGCTGCGGCCACTCGCGGCCTGAATCCGGGCGCTCGAGGTTCGAGCCGAGCGAGAGGCGGCGGGGGGAGGAAAGGGGGGAGGGAGGAGGCTTGTTGGGTTGATAGTGTTTATTTCTGTTCTGTATTTACATTCTGGCCGAGCTGCCTGCGCGCCGCTTGCTCGCCGCTGCGAGCGCTCGTTTTGCGAGCCTCGGAATTGGACTTGCGATTGAGTATGAGAAAAGCGCGTAGGTTGCGAATGAGATCAGGTAGAAGAGGTTCTGGTTTGACTTGGGCACCGGGATTGCGAACAGGAGCCGGCCGAAGAGGATTGAGACGAGCGCAACGAGCGCGCGGCGCGCCAACAGGTGCAGGTTGCCGGCCGGCTCGAACGCGCCGCCGCCGCCGCCGCCGCCCCTCTGGCTCGCGCCGCTGCTGGCGGCCTCGTAGGCGAGCCCGGCGCCGAGACAGAAGCCGAGGTAGCGGACCATCGAGAAGAAGGGCGTGGTGTCGAGGTGGATGAAGTCCTTGCTAACGCACCAGCGCATTGCCTTGTCCACCGACCAGAGTGGGTTTTGGCCGAGCAGGCGGAGGGTTGCGTAAGTTGCGAGCGCGCTTCCAAACATGAAGGCTGTTGCGAGACAGAAGTGGCTCGGGCGCAGCGCCTCCATTGGGAGCCGCTCGCTGACGAGCCGCGCAACGAGCAGTCCGAGCAGGGCGCCGCACGCGCACTGGTGCGGGAAGTGGCAGGCGAGGTAGACGCGCGACAGGCTCACCGTGAGCAGGGCCACCGAGTAGAGGCTCCAGGCGAGGGCGCTCGCTGCGGCCCCCTTGCGCGCCTCGGCCCGCTCGCCGCCCGGCCGCCGCCGCCGCCGCCCCAGCGAGCCCAGCTCGCCAGCCAGGTAGGCCTCGACGAGGATGTACCAGACGGTGGCGGTGACCATCGCGTGGCCGCTTGGGCTGCCGGCGCCAAGCTCGCAGGTGACGGCAAACTGCTTCAGTTGCGGCTGGGCCGGCTGAACATCGTCAGCGCCAAACAAGCCGGCCGCATCGTAGGAGTGGATGCCGGTGCTGAAGTTGCCTGGCCCGGCCCTCGCGAGCTCCTGGGCGCGCTCCTGCGCGTACCAGTAGGGCCGCTCGCCGGCCAGCAGCCACTTGAGGATCTGGTTGGTCCACTCGGTAAGGCTGAGCGCCACCACGAGCCTGTGCGCCACTCGCTTGTTTAGCGCGAACAGGATTGGCGCGTACACGAGGAACACGTATCTCGGGTCGAAGAGGGTTGACACGTTGATCATAAAGTTTTTGTTGTGCGGAAAGCTGATTCGTTTGGTTGGCTGTTAGTCTTTGGCTCGCTTACTTGGTTTGCGAGCTCAGAGAGTTGCGAGATAGGAAGCTTACCTCGACTGTAGGAGCTCGATTGAGGGCAGCGATCGGTCGTGGAGGGCGACCAGCGCGTCGTTGATCATGCTTGTCATCGTCCTTTTCTCCTTCTACTCTCTTTCTAATCTCTCACTTTGCTCGCTTCTTCTGCTGGGAGGCAACTCGCTTGCTGTCTGCGCTCTCTGATGGGAGTTTTAGCACAGCGGAATTGGATTATATACTCGCGCGCCCGTCTACCTGGCTCGTCTGTTCGCGGGGAGTGGCGAGCGAGCTTTGTTTACCCCGTCGGCTGGCCTCTCTCGTTCGCTGGCTCGCCAAGTGAAAGGGTTGCAGAAACAAACACTAGCCCTCGGCGGCGTAAACAAATCTTGCCGGCGCGAGGCGGGCGAGCGAGCACATGCGTTTATTGACGTTACCAGCCGCCGCTGTTGTTGTTGTTGTTGTGGCCGGCGACGTCACACACGGCGGCGCTGTGACAGCGCTCGCTCGAATCTTGGCTCCGCACTCTCGCCTAGCCTCTTGAGACTCAAGTGAGCTCCCCTTTGTCCCGCTCCAAATCAGTCAGATGGAATCTCCTTGATTAGAATCCGCTGTTCTGTAATAGCGATTCTCGCGCCCTGAATGACGAAACGCGCTCGAGCTGCAGGCAGGCGGCCACCGGCGTGCGAGTCAAGGTCGCGCGGAGGCGCCCGCCAAGGGCAAGCTCGCTCTCCCCTCGCACTACATGGCCGCCTGCCGGCCACCTGACCGCCACTGGGCCAGTGGGCGCGCTCGTCGCCGGCTCGGCTAATAATAGGCAAGCAAAGCGGCTGCCAAACGAGAACATAATCCGCGCCCAAGTTGACAGCCGCCTAATCCGGCCTCTTTCGCCCACGAAGAGGCCGAGCAAGCTTCCAGTTTCCAGACCGCAACTGAGCGGCCCGTCGAGCCTCCGGTGGCGCCGCCACTCTGCCTGCCAGTGACGCAGAGGCCGGCGCCCGAAGCGCTCGCTGGCCAGCCCCTCAGCCTTGCAGCGCAGGTGGGCTTATATTAATGGATTAGGCCGGCTCGCCCGAACGCCCAATGCAGCTGGAGGCCAATTATATGAGCAGAGCCGCCATTGACTTTATTTATATAATTATACAATCGAGTCTGCTCGCTCGCCCGGCGGCCCACTCAAGTTCACGCCATCCAAACGGCCGCCCAACGAAGCCAGCGAGCGGCCTCCACTCTAAACGCACCCATCCAAGCGGCCCCCAAATCCAGCTTCCGTCCGCCGGCCCAAACTAATTATCCGCCTCAAATCGGCGGCCCCTCAGCGGCAGCCATGCGCCTAGCTCAGATCGATCACCCTTTTTGCAGCCGGCGCCGCCCAAATGGGTGCCGCAACTCGAGTTTGCGCGCCAAGCTAGCGCAAACTTGATCCACTCAAATCATGCGCCGGCCCACTCGTTAGCTAGCCGGCCGAGGAGACTAGCCCGCCTCATTAGCCTCCCCCTCGCCTGCTCGTGCATCCTCGCTCGGGATGGCCCCAATCTCGGGATCAGCGCCTTGATCGGCGCGCTGAGCCTCGCCGCCGAGCGAGCAGTTCGCGGATGATTTATGGCGCCGCCTCCCCGGGGCCACACACTGCAGCCCGGCCGGCCAGCCGAGTGCCCCGCAAACTCGCCCCTCCTCCAGGCGACAAAAGTTCCCCTCGCCCCGCACTGAGCCCATCAATCGGCAGCCCGCAGCTGGTCCCGCAGACAGCCTGATTGATTCCAAGTGCTAGCCACTCGACGCAAACCCAGAGTCCAGCTACAAATAATAAGCCCAAAGTGGCGCTGAAACTCCAACTCGGGCCCATCAATCCGGGCGCCAGATGTGCGTCAGAGGGCCAACCTTGAGCCTCCACTCGCTCGCTCGCCATCTAGCTCGGCCCTCGGGGAGCCCAGCTAATTGGCCCACTCGTCGGCCCTAAAACTGAGAGCAATTTGGAGCAACTTTGGCGAGCGAGCTAGCGAGAGCAAATGGGCCAAAGTTACGCAAGTGGTCCCGCTCGTTTGGAGCCTAAGAGTTACGCCCACTTGCTGTTCCACTTCGCAACTTTGGCCGGCCGTCTCGGCCAGGTAAACAACAGAGAAGTCAGCTGAGCAAAGTCAAACACGCCCGCCGAGCGAACTGTTTGCGGCTCATGTTTGTCAAGCTGCTTGCTCCTACTTTGGTTGCGCTCGCAAACCTAAAACGAGCCTTCGCCCGCTCGAAAGGCTTGAAAGGCAACGAGAGAGAGAGAGCAGCCCAATTTGCTCTTTGTGCTGAGCCTTGCCCGCCGACAAGACTCACTTGTTGTTTATACCTGTAGCATCGGTTCGCGCGACTTTCTGACGCGACGAGAGGCCCAGATCGAAGGCACGCACTGGAGTCTCGTCCTTATCATCACCTAGACAGATCGGCGAGCCAGCGGAGCGCCAAGACCACCGGCCGGAGGAGCCAAGAGCCGAGAGCCAGGAGCGAGGGAGCCTCTCGGCCAGATTTGATAGCCAGCGCTCGGAGGGGCGCGCTTTGCCTGCGAAACTTGGCGCCAAGTGGGCTGGCGGCCGCGCGTCAACCTTGAGCCGGGCAGCTTGGCTCGCGACCGGTGAGCCGTTCAAACAAAACAGGCTGGTAACGAGTTTCACATTTCGGCATTGATCAAGCGACACCAGACATTTGAATGAACAATCGGGCAGCAAGCGAGCAACAAGCCGGCTCGGCCAAATACTGGCTCCATCGAAAGCGCGAGGAGAGCTGCAGCTAGCGGGCTCTGTTGTGTTCAGTCTTTGGGCTTTGAGGCGGGCGAGCAGGTGGGGAGCTTAAATCAAGCCTACACTCTCCCTCCTATTGCTTTCCGCCAGCTGAAGCCGAAAGCTGTAAACGGCAGCTTGAACAACAGGAGACACGCTCAACATGGTTCACTCGCTGCTCGCCGGCCAGCCCAAAGCGGAAGGCGACAAGGGAGGCAGAGCGAGTCTTACAGGTGGCGGCCAGCAGAGATTCGAGCAGGCAAACTGTCTGTTCAGCTCGACGGAGGAGCTTTTAGATTCGGGTTTGGAGTTTGAGCCGAATTTGCATAAGCCATCTGGGAGCCAGTTCAAGCGGCCGGCGTCTTTTGTCGGCAATGGATTCTCGATAGACAGTCAGGAGGATGAGGAGCCGAGTGAGAGTTCAGCGGCCGCAAATCGGCACTCGTGTTGTTATTGGCTTTGGAGGAAGATCTGCAACCCGCTTAGGTGGCCCACGAGCGGCCAGCCGAGCAGACTACTAAGGATGGCCCTCAGGAGGTATTACCTGGTGCTGGTTTGCCTTACGCTCATCATGGTCAGCTGCCTGCTGGCCTCGTTTGCAATAAGCCGCAGCGTTGGCGAGTTTGAGCCGGAACAGGAGCGGACGGGAGGAGAGGAAAGCGAGTTGAGGGCGCAACAGCTCAGAAGGGAGGAGGTGGAGGAATTGGAATTACGAACAATCAACTTGGTTGACCTGACAGAATGCGGCAAAACCTTTGCCTACACAAAGTTCCAAGTTCAAGTGAGAGTGCCAATCTCTAGTCCAGCCTACAGCCAGAGGCCAGCCTTTTTAACCAGCGAGGGTTTGTCGAGGCCGCTCGACAGCGTTGAGCAGCCGCGCGGCCAGGAGCTAGCGCCCACAAAGTTTGTTCTAACCAGCACAGCAAATGGCAACCGGGAGCTAAGTCCGCAGATTGATCCCGCCGACGAGGGAAGCCTCGAAGTGGCGGCCAGCGAGTCAAGAAGTATAACGGGCAACCCGCTTGCACTGACTGGCGCTGATAGGCCCGCAGAGCTTCTCAATGCGAACATTAGGCCTGTCAAGCTTGAGGTGCCAGGTGTGGCCAATCGAACCGGGAGCGAGGATGGGCCGCCAATAAAGGAACTAGCTGCATTGTTGGCCCTAACCACAAGGAAGCCGTCAGAAGCGAGTGTTGGCGCCGCAGACGAACAGTCGCAACTAATGCTCGAGCTCTGGGGCGAATCCGATCGGTTGGATCCACTTGAAAACGCGCTCAGCTCAATGCGACTAACTCAAGACTCAATCAACAAAACGATGATCGACTGCTTCGTAGTTGATATCGACAAACGTTTCGATCAGAAGACGAAACTGGAGGACAAGTTCAGACAGGTTGCGAGCACTCGCAAGGTTGCCTTCAAGAGAATGCTCTCAACCATCATCGACTGTCGCCGGCTAACCTGGTCCAGCGTGTCCAAGTTGGGCGCGAGGACGGAAGAGGTTGAGGGGCCAGTTGTGTTGATGAGCAGCCCGTCCGGCGACATTATCAGGCCCAAAGAGGAGCAGCCTAGCTCGCAGACTGGAGGCCAGCACGACTTTTTCGGCTCCATGCTGGCCGATTGGTTTCATGGCTCGCCGCTCGTTGGCCAGCAGCAAGGTGAGCCGGCCGAGGGGACACAATCGAGACAGGAGAGCACGAGGGTGGCGACGGTGGCGCCAGGCAAACAGGAGCCGAAGAAGCAGAGCTCCTATTTCAACATGGGCCTCTCCATGGTCACCGGCATAATTCCAAACACACTCTGGTGCGGACTCGGCGATCGGGCCTCAAACTACTCGGAGTTGGGCGCCGAGTTCAACGTAGACGCCTGCTGCCGCGCCCACGACCACTGTCCCATCAGACTGAAGCCGTTTGCAACCGACTACGGACTTGTCAATTGGTCCGTGTCCACGCGGTCGCACTGCGCTTGCGACATTGATTTCAACGATTGTTTGAGGGCCGTCAACTCGACCCTGTCGGACGTAATCAGGGTCCTCTACTTTCGCTTCGTGGGTCTCCAGTGTATAGACGTAGAGCGACTTAGGGCGGATGAGGCACAGTGATCCCAACTCGACGCCACGAATCTCGTTGAGCGAGCCTTTCGATTGTTGTTTTGAAAGAAGACAAAGGAATGAGAGATTTATGAAATTTAAGGTCTTAATAGAATAGAATAGAATAGATTAAGTGATAAGAGTGGAGGCTTGTTGAACGTTTCAATTTTCTCCCCTCTCAAGTTGCTCGCTTGTTCTAGGTCATGTTGCTGATAGTTTTTGGCGAAAAGGAGGATAAAAAAGACGAGTCTCTTCTCAGGCCAGATCACCCTGAGGAGCATGTCAGCCTGGACAGGTTCTCCAGGTGATACAATGCATCCGAGAGGGTCGCCTTGCGTGTCCCCGGCGCACTAACGCCCACCATCCAGTTTCGCAGCTCACCTCCTGCGCCGCCACCGCCTGCGCTCAGGTAAACTTTGTCCCGTCGGCAACTAGTTGGCGGCGTGATAAAAAATCCCACTTACGGAAACTTGAAATCCGGTCAACTCTTCAAACCTTGGACAGAAATGCAAGGATTGTCAGCTCGCCAGCTAACCTCGGATGGTTAGACGCAAACCAAGTTTATTATCATCACCTCAACCAAGAGAATTGCGCAAAAGTATTCACCCAAACTGAGCCACCTCGGCCGCGTTGAGGTCACTTTTGTCTTATAGCCAAAGAGGGTGGAAATTTACACCGAACTCAGCCATGTCAAATCAGCAACCACTAAGTGTTGAACACTTTAGAAATATTCTCACATGTGAAACAAAGAATCTAAACCAATTATGCGAAAGATGGGCTAAAATACTCGAATCTCGGAGCGCAATCGAGAGCCAAGACGTCGAGGAAGAGATAAAACGTGAACATGAGGAAACCTTAGGAACGATTCGAGCTACAATCGGAAAGGCCAAGCTGCTCATGTCTCAAAGATTCAAGCAATTTTCGGATCTTATCGATGACTGCGAATTCAACACCGGCCAACATCCCACCAGATTAGACGATCTATTGGGCTTCTGGGAGATGATCAGCTATCAGGTGGAGGATGTAGTCCGCAACTTCAAGTCTCTCGATCGGCCCGACCAAGAGCCCTTGGGCTAGATCTCATACCTCTTGGACGGGAAGCAATCACCAATTGAAAGGCAATCATTCTATCCTGGACCCATAAGCCAGATATTTAATGTCTATCAAATATATTTATTAACAGCGTAATTCACAAATACAATAGAAACTTCAGTACCTGCCGCCTCCCTGGCCGCCGCCCATTCCTTTTTGCATCATACCTTGCAACATGCTGAGGGGCCCACTTACAGCTTGTTCCAAATGGCTATGCACCTGTTGAGCTGTGTTTCTAACATGACGGCTCAATCCCTCAAGGTTCTTCTGCATATTTTGGCCCATATTTCCCATCGAGCCTTGCATAGAGCCCACAATTCCCGCCATTGCCTTGGTGTTCTGTTGTAAGCCTCCCTGGATTTGTTCCATAACTTGTTCTCCAGTCTTGTGCAGATGGTCCATAGTTCCAGAGAGTCCGTTCGACAAGGTTCGTGTGATTCCTTTCGCCTGGTTCCTTACATTTTCGCCTATTCCTTGCATACCCTCCATTCGGCTCATGTGCCCTTGAAGGGATTGTTTCAGTTGCTCCTGGATTTGGGATGCACCTTTCATCATGGCCTCCTGTGTTGAGGCCATCATGTTTGATGCCCCAACCATGGGCCCGCTACTTCTCGCACTCATGCCCTGTAGTCCGTTTTGCATCATACTCCTAAGCCGCTCGCCAGCTTGCACACCTCTCTCCGCCTGGCCCATGATGAACTTGTTTTTCTGTTGGATAGCCCCGTGCATCATTCCGCCCAAACTCGCAATTGAGGCTGGCATGGCCGATTCGAGCGCATCCATTCCTGGCATACGAATGTTGCCACCGTTTCCGCCCGCCCGCGATATGCCCTCGGCCCCGCTGTGTAAGCCCGAGCTTATCCGAGAGATGCCCAAGTTGGCCATCTCAATTCCGCGGACTGGGAGCCCTCCAATGGCCGTGAGCGCTGGCTGAATCGGACCATCGGGCGCCAGGTATCTGGACATTCCGTCTACTGATGAGGCGAGAATACCGGTTGCGGTTCCAGCCCCCGGAATGCTTGCTAGGGCTCCACTCTCTTGGCCTCTCGCAACCGCAACCAGAGCTGTGCTAGCGATCGCAAGGAAAATGAGGTTTTCAGTTAGTCTTGAGGCCATTGTTCGATGGTTGACTTAAAGCTTTGCTGCTCGACAATTTGTTTGACTAGTTGAACTTGTTCGCGAGTGTTGTTTCCTGTTGCATCCGATTTACTTTGATCCTTGGATTTCGTTGGAGGAGTTCTCGGTTCCAAATCTTTATATACAACTGGCGAGTGGGGCGAGAATCCGCGCGGGCACCATACTACCTCCGTCCCAGTGTCTTTTCGGGCGGGCGGGCGCTTTTTTGATAGATGAGAGTTGCGACATTATGATAGAATCACCTGCAATCCCATAGCTAAATGCGTGATAGTGAATCTGCTGGCTTGCCGATGGGCGTGGTTTGGCCCTAGCAAACTTAGCTAGCGCGTGTTGAATAATCAAACAAGCGCGTGATTCACCTTAACTCTTTTTGTATCCTATACTGTGACGTGGTCAGCGCTCGTCGCGACCAGATCCCATTTTAGCTGGAGTAATTTATACAGTTGCACGCCAAGTGTGCGTAAGTGTTGTCAGAATCGTTGATGGGACCAGGTGAGCATTTGCTGTCCCGAGTGCTGGCGAGGCAGGAGGGTTAGTGTAGTTTTCGAGATTCCCTTTTGCAATCTAGTGGGCGGGAGAAAAAGTATGTGCCGAAATTCCTTCCTGCGGACGATAGCTCGATTGGCCAACAGGTGACGGGTCGAGTTATCCCAGACTTTATCAAACTGGTGCACTCAGGACGAGCTCTCTTTCTCGTCAGGAGCAGCGATGAATAATTCAACAGATATTACTGCTACTTTTCAGAAGCCACCAATTCCGTAAAGACCACCAAATCTACTCCAACATGATTCCAATGGATGGGGTGGGCTGAGTTGATGAAAGAAACTGTATGTAGTCACAATCTGATTAGGCCCAACCGTCCAAGGTGTTGGTTGCACCTCACAGAAGAATAAGCGAAAATCACGTGATTTACCGGTCCGACTGTAGGAAAGCTCGAGCGAGCCATCTCAAAACAATCATGGCCGGGGCTGGTTGGTTGGTGTGCGGCGGTGGAAATCTCTCCTCGGCTCTATCTCTCCGTGCTCTATGGCGAATCTCACCAAGCTAGACCAACCACCGTTGCCGCCTTAAGTAACGCCTATTCAGCGCGTTGACCGTCGGCCAGCTTGCACTACCATCAATGGACGGTCTGCAATTCAAATCGTTCAAACAAAGGGACCAAAACGCTTGTTATTGTTATTATTGTGAGTGCTTGATTTGAAAATAACTTGTAGTTGTTAAATCAACAGCAACAACTACAACAGGTTTGCGCTCACAATTGCTCGGCTACACCTTAACATCTGAGGGTTCATTGATCTTCGGTTTAGATCCCACTGAGACGCTGAATGACATTAAGCCAACTTTCTTACGTGTTCAGAGGATTCTCGCTTTTACACGGATGCTCTTCAGGCGCCATGTTGAGTATCTCTAAATAAGCTTGCAAATCGCCATTCAGACTCAACACTCAAAAGTCGAACTCGAGAGACTCAGGTAAAAAAAGCCGAGTATCCGTCAGAGACTATGAACTATCCAGTTTTTTAATCTTAATTTACAGAACCAAACCGTCAATTGACAGAAGGTTGAAATGAGCTTGGCGAGAAGCTTTTGGCCACGAGCTTGGAGCAGGCAACTTGATTTATTACAAAAGTTTGTGCCTTCAATTGAGCCCGAACCCTTCAATTGAGCGAGCGCCCAAACTGAAAGATACTCGACCTTAGAACTATGATGACCTGGAACTAGAATGGGCTGGTAACTTGAGCGCACCTGGCGCGGAACACAATCGATGATTGTTGGCAGAGAAATGGCGAGTTGATTCTCCAAATGCACCGCTTCCATCGCCCATCATGACCAGTATGATCTTCAGAATAAAGCTAGCAAAGTGACCACATGAACATGAAGGCGCCGCACGAGGTGAGAAGATAATCGAGAGAGTCTGATGAGATCGATTGAATGACCGGCGGGGTCACTTTGGAATGTTCAAGGGCAAGTTTTGGCGTCCGGGCAGCTGTTTCCCAAATGTAAACTTTGCCGTCCTCTGAGCCGGCAGCCACACAAGACTCGCCCAGAACAAAGGAGCTTTCAATGCGAAAGAGTTTGTTTTCATTGCCCTCGTACTCGTTGAGTATTTTTGATTCGCTTCGTTCAATCAATAGGCTAGTGCCTCGGACACAACTAACGAGCACCAAACCACCGTCTCGGCTTATTGAGACACAGTTGAGCGGTTTGTGCATTGTATCTACAAACATACAACCCTTCCTCAAATCGTAGGTCCGCAGACTCTTGTCCAAGGAGGTGGTGAGTATCAAGTGCCCTTGAGACTTGCAGCATGTGACACTATCGCTCGCCTCGGTTAAGCTTTGTATGGGGTCCCAGGCATTGAGTGCCCTCAGGTCGTAGATTCTCACTGTACCGTCGACCGAGGCGGCCAGAGCTGTAGATGACTCGTGGCCATAACAAACTGAGTTGAAAGGCGCTAGATTCCTGAGTCGTCTCAAAATTTTGCCGCTCTCCACATCCCAAAGGATAAGACTTCTATCGTTGCTGCAGGATATGAACTGTGAGCTGTCGTGGTTAGCTTGGCAGTCAGTAACATCAGCCGAGTGACCCTTGTAGCACTTGAGCTGCAATAGTTTGCTCGGCCTCCAAAGTTTGATGGTCCTATCCGAGCCGCAAGTCATTGCATACTGGCCATCAGCTTGAGTTTTTATGGGATCGAATGAGTATTTAGGGCTTGAAATGGTATGGACAGTTTTCTTTATACTTACCGTTGAATCTGATTGTTCTGATCAGATTCTGTTTGCAGTCTACCTTGATCTTGGGTTCGGTTCTAACCTCCATCTAAACTGTTGCAAGTGGTCACACCTGCGATTTGCCATTTGTGACAGAATTCGAGCCCACCAGCTGCTGTCTTGTTTTCTCTGAGGTATATTGATTCAGTTGAGGTCAGGCGCTCGGCCATTAGATGATACTGTGACTCGATAAAACAAGGGTTATGCTATTGTATCTTGAAAAATAAATGGAAACTCTGGGGGCGCTAATTTCAATTGCCAAATGCGCTCGCATAGGCATCTCTCTTGCATCGATATAACTAAAGCACGACCAAAGAAGACGCTCAATGAGCATTCAAGCTTGTCTTGACTTGATAGGAGGTCGGCGACTATACGGATTTGAAAATACAATTTGTAA
>ENA-UOVY01000390-UOVY01000390.1-plant-metagenome-genome-assembly--contig:-NODE-390-length-24184-cov-604.802271_pt1 | contig 24184 bp, 20 predicted proteins | sample MGYA00249840_ERZ761561 | MGnify/ENA primary metagenome ERZ761561 (study PRJEB28882, sample SAMN05720143) | plant metagenome | isolation source: Guanajuato, Mexico | place: Mexico:Guanajuato, Mexico...
GCTCTCCTCTATCTGGCCGCCATTAATCTTGGCTGGCCGGCTGCGAGCGGCGAGCAGCCAAGAGCGCGACTGGGCCGCTCAATCAAAGGCGGCCAGGTGAGCGCCAGGCAGGCCGCACGCGACGGCCAGCAGAGCTCGGCTGAAACGTGATATCCGAGCTAATGAACTTTTCATGGGGCTCTTTGGGCGGCGGCCATTACTGTTTGATTCGACACGCCGCCGCCGCCGCCAATGGAAGCGACAACGACGACAACAACAACAACAACAGCAGCAGCGCCAACACAAACTCGAACGGCGACACCCAGCAGCGCAAACTGCGGCCATTGGGGCCCGCAATTTGTCCGCCGAGCCGGCAAGGCGCCGCCCGGCCAACGTCGAGCCATTAACGCGCGCCAGAACGGCCGGCCCAATTGCGCGGCCACGTAATCTGGCTCACGTATCTCCTCGGGCCCAACAGATCGGCTCGACCTGTTGACTTTGGCGCATGATGGATGAGCGAGCTGCGAGCAGATAACATCTCCGCCGGCCGCCCTCCATTTGAGCCGCGCGCGAGGGCGCTGAAAACTCCATTGCGCCTCGCGCGCGCAAGCCGCCTTGCCGGCCCTCTTCCGGGCCACCAATTCGAGCAACATCTCGACTCGGGCCACTCGAACACCTTGCAAATGGATCTCTTATCGCGTTCGCTGCGAGGCGAGGCGAGGCGAGGCGAGGCGAAATGGGCCGGCTCAAATCTACTGCCAGCTTAGCCTCTCCGCTCATCCCCTTGAATCTCGGCTCCTCGCGCCGGCCGAGCGGCTTTGGCGGCCAGTTTGCTCTCGCGCTCGGCTCGCTTTCGCCCATCGGCGGCCTCTCCTCGCAAACAATAAATTTCCGCCCGCTCTGCCCGCTCGTGCAATAAATAAAATTTGACTTTCTAATCTTTTTAATGGCTTACAAATCAATTTGGCGCCACCAACGTCAAGTGGGCCAGCCGAATCCAACTTCCGCCCAATGGAGGGATGGCGTGAGTTTTGGGGGCGCTCAAACTAAATTCAGGTGTAATTATTGTCACATCGGCGGCCGAGCATCGAGGTTTGGGGGCGCGCAAGCTGGCGCAAGTTTGGGCCGAACTGTGAGGCGCCAGCGACGACAATGGGCGGCCAGTAGAGCGCGGCTGATTGTCTCCTTGGCGGCGAGCTGCGCCAGGAGCGTTGAGCTGGGAAGCCAATCTGGCGTCGGAGCAACTCGAGCGAGTTGCTTTCCATTACTTGCGGCCGCCAATGCGCGCCAACCCCTTGAGCTTGGCCACCGGCGGCCGAGTCCCAGGAGGCGAGCGCCGGCCTGAGCCATTCATACCAATTTAAGTTTGCGCGCCAACAAACTTGACTCGGCCCACCTGGGCCGGCCGCCCGAGGAGATGATGATTTATGGCCGAGCTGCGTGCGCTTGCCCTGGGCCGCCTCGAGTTGCCCGCTCAGCCGCCGCCAGCGAGCCCACTCAAGTGGCCGGAAGCCAAGGGGGCCCCTAATTGATTGGGGCGCCGGATCTGCATTCTGGCCGGGCGGCTTGGACGGGCGCCCGCTAATTATCGGCTTAAGGGTTGGCGGTTAACGATGCCTGATGAATGCGTCCGATTTGCCGGCCCAGCGCCGCCGCCGCTCGGCTTAAAGCGGCCAAGGCGACAGGATTGAATTATCAGGCCGCCATTTTTCTTCCCTCAAGTCCAAATAATTGGCTCCCATTGTGCGCCGCCCGCTGCAGCCGCCCGGCCAGCTCGGCGCCCGAGTGGCCGGAAGCGATAATCTGGCCGGCGAGGCCAGTTTATCTCAATGGACAGACTCGCTCGCCGCGTCTCCGCCTCTGCCTCTTGCATTTGGTCCGCCTTTTGGGCGCTGGCTGCCAGATAATGATGATGATGATAGTAATAAGACAATTACTGCTGTCGCGGCCAAGCAAACGCTGGAATGGGCGCCAGCTCTGGCCGGCAACCAGTTGGCCGCATTGAGAGCTTTGGCCGGATTGAGCTGTCGCCGTTGGGCCGAGACAAAGGCCAGTTTTGGGTACATAAATTCGGCTGCTTTGCGCAAACTTGGCGGCCCCACCATGAGGTCTCTGGCGACAAAGTTCACCCCAGCGTCTGCGTCTTACCTCGACTTCGGGTCCGCCTTCGAGGCTGAGGCTGCGGGTTGCGGGCGGTAATTATGCCCCGGCCGCGCGCACTCGCTCACGAGCGCCCGGCTTGATTTACTTAAGCTCGCGCAGGGCGAAGCAGGTGCGAGCGCGCGGCAGAAAGCCAGCCGACTTTGCACCTTTCCAATCCATTTCTTTGCCCCCCCCCTTTGACTGGCCCCCTTGCGCGCCCGAGTCCAGCGATCCCGAGATTAGATCTCGCAGCTCTGGCGCCGGAAACGACGACTCCATCGCCCTTTATCGGCAAGGCAGAAACATTATTAATCAATGGCCGCCCGCGCCAAACCCGAAAACAGGCGCCACCTTCTACAAGGCGCCCGCTGGAAGCCGGGTCCGCATCGCTTGCAATGGTTCGCACTGGAACGAGGAGTCGGTTAGCCTGGTGCTCTGGTTCAAGGGAACTGTGGAGCGCCACTCGGTTCCCATCTACACGGTCGACGCTCGCCAGCGGCCCCTAAACTCGGGCGCGCGCCACTTCGTTGCGGACGCCTACAAGGGGCGGGCGCGCTTTGTGACCGCGGCCACGCCCCCCTACTTGGACCTCGCCCCCCTGGAGCCGGAGGACCAGAGCGAGTACAGGTGCCGCATCGACTACCGGGCGAGGCCGCGCGAAAACTTCCTCGTCATCCTCTTTGTGCTCGGTAAGTCCGCCCAAGATCTCCACCTCTCCCCCCCGCATTGTCCACCCTTGTCGGTGCGGCCCTGCACCAAGACTGGCAGCAAGAGCAAGGCCGCCGAGCCAGAACAAACCAGCCTGACCCTCCATATCCGCCAAAACCGAAACCAACCAAACCTAACCGGCCAAATTGGCCCCACTCGCCCACTCCAGTGCCGCCCAAGAGCGTCCAAATAATGGACTCCAATGGCAGATCGTTGGAGCAAATTTATGGTCCATTAAGCGAGGGCTCGGATTTAACATTGTTGTGCCTAAGCAAGGGAGGTAAGTTGAATTGTGTAATGTTTAAACGGCGCCAGCTCGAGTACGAGCCCCAGTGGCCAGGTCCGCCCATTGGCCGCCCAATGGCGCCGAGCGCCTAAACGCGGACCTTTCCACCTCATCTGTCACATGGGTGGGCACAAACGGAGAGCATCCATCAATTTGCGTGTCCGAGTTCGAGTGCACTCGGCCGAACCCCTCGGTGGGCCGGCCGGGTTAGTTTGCGCCGAGCGCACACAGAATGCAGATGCTCCGCGGCCCGCGAGCGAGGGGCCGTCGGGTGGGCGGGGCGCTCCCGCCCACCCCGCTCTACTCCGCCTCAAACAGCGTCAACTGCGCAAAGGCTAAAGCAAACCACAGAAACTAAACCAGCCCTCTCCTCGCCCAACCATTCCGCAAACTGGCCAATCAAATGTACAGGGCGACCTGCGCCCTCAGTGATGTGGAAGAGGGAGGAAAAAGTGATAGATGATTCCTACTTGACTCTGGCCGACTTTCTCGCCTTGGAGCGCGCGGAGCAGCTGGAGCGGCAGGCCGGCGAGCTGTCGCCGAGAGCAAACCTTTTTGGCCCAAATGATAACAATCAGGGCCGAGTTTTGTCCGACAGCCAAGCAGCAGAAGCGAATTCAATTAACGCGGATCCATCATTGGCCGAGCGTCCGTTTGTCTGGCGCGAGTGGCGCTCTTGGCCGGAGTTCGAATTCTACTCGCGCCAACTAACAAACTGGCCGCCCGGAAACGACTCCTCCCTCCAACAAGCGCGAGCTCAAGCGCCGAGCCGGCCGCAGCTCGAGGTGGCCGAGTTGCGCGCGCTAGCCGCCGACCAGGAAGCCGGAAGCTCGGCTGGACATCTGCACGGTCGTGCGCGTTTGCAATCGCAGTCGCAGTCCCAGTTGCAGCCGCAGCCGCAGCCGCAGCGGCAACGCCAACCCGCCGGCCAGTTGCTGTTAACTTTGCCCGTCCACGAGTCAATCACAACGGCGGTGAACGTGCTCAAGCTGGCCAACTTGGGCGCCGATTGGAGGCGGCAAGGGGCGCGCGCTGGCCAGCCAAGCCTCGAGTGTCAAGCCTCGAATTTGCATTACGACCTGAGGACGCTAATCAAGCTGTTTGCGCCGCCCTCGCTAGTTGGCGAGCCGCCCGTTTCCGGGCTCGCGCACCGCCCGTCCAGCCTCGGCCAGGGCTTCAGTTTTACCTTCAACTTCAGCTCCAGCTCCAACTCGACCTGGCCTGGCCCCAAGTCGAACGCGAGCGGCCAGCTACAGCAGCTCGTGGAGGCGAGCGAGCGGGCGCTGGACGCGGCGCTCGCAACCAGCGACTGGCTCGCCGGCGCCGCCTCCAGTGCCGCCGCGCTCAACGGCTCCTCGGGCGCCCACGAGTACGAGCAGGAGCTTGAGCAGGAGCACGAGGAGCGGATCCGCTCGGCGGCCTCGCGACAAACCAGACTGGGGGCGGCAAACGGCAGCTCGCCGCTTGAGGCGCCGGCCAGCGCGGCGAGCCTCATGCACCAGCTACAACTGCCGAGGGCCCATCAGCTGGGTAGCCTGTCGATGGAGGCCGAGCAGCAGCGGCAGCGGCAGCAGCAGCAGCAGCAGCTGGCCGGCCAGCAGCTCGCGCGCAGCCAAATAATTGCATTAGACGTCTATCGTAAGTAAAAGGAGGCGAGATGAGCGATTGAGAGTGGCCGGCGGAAGTCAAGTCCAGCTAATGGACCTGGCGAGCGGAGTGGCAAGTCTGCGTGACCCCAACTTGGCTTTGCCGGCGCGCAAAACACAATGCCAGCGGCGGCGGCGGCGGCCAGCGAGGAGGCCGCGCAGACAAGTATATTAATTATACGCCTCCTTTGCATAGCCAGCGGCCGGTTGTAATCGATGACTGCTAACACGAACGCCTATGAACCCAAACCGCCCGCCCCCCAGTCCGTCCGCGAGATGTCAGGATAAGCTCGCCGCAGCGACCCCTGTCGGCGGGCCAGCTGGCCGAGTTCAGCTGCATCAGCTCGGGCTCGCAGCCGCCGGCCAGGCTAACCTGGCTCAAGAATGGCCAGCCCATCGAGGGGAAGCTGGCGCGCCAAGTGAACGAGCCAAACGGGAATGGAAGCCAGAGCAGGTTGCGCCTCCAGCTCGAGCAACAGGACAACGGCGCCCGGCTTGCGTGTCGGGCCGAGAACGAGCTGCTGGCGAAGCTCCTCCTCGGCCAGCCCAGCGCGGCCGCCCACCTGGAGGACTCGCGCGCCCTGACCGTCCACTGTGAGCAATCCCGCCACTTGTCCAACACTAAAACTAAACTACACCAAACTAAACTAAACAACCCAAAAACCCTCCAAACCCGGCAGATCCGCCCAAGCCAAAGTTGGAGCTCGGAAACAAGCTGTTGAGCAGCTCGATTCGCGAGGGAAGCGACATCTACTTCGTTTGCGAAGTTGACGCCGCGCCGCCAATCAAGGAGCTCACCTGGCTTCACAACGAGCGCCCACTGAATGAGACGATTGCTTTCGAAAGTGGAGGGGGCCTAATCATGAGCAATAACTCGCTTGTTTTGCAGCGCGTTAAAGTTAGCCAACGTGGCCACTACGCTTGCATGGCCTCGAACAGCGAGGGAGTCGCGCAGAGCAATTGGATTGAATTGCGAGTTTTACGTGAGTTCCGCTTTTCCGCCAACCAGTTTGCTTGCCGCCGTTCAAGCAAACCGCAACTTTTGCGCCGCAACCGTTCGATCACCTGACCACAAATTGTCGCCCCCCGCTCACGGCTCGTGCAAATCTAACCGGATACAGATGCGCCCATTTGCGCGGCCAAAAGTGGCGACCAGGAGCGAGAGGGCGCCGAAGGGGAGGCCCTCCAGTGGGACGGCTCGCCAACTGGGCCAGCGGCCAGGTTGGTGAGCGCAAACAGGCTACCGGTGAAGGCAAAAATCGCTCTCCTTTGCCAAATGGACGCTGATCCGCCCGAGCTCGAGCTGAGCTGGTACCTGAACGGGCGCTTGAACGAGCGGCGGCCCCTCAGCGCCCATCGACGAGTGTACGAAGGCCACGAACAGAATGGAAGCGAAACCAAGTGGAGCGAACGAAGCCCATTGGGCGGCCAGAGGGAGCAAAGTCCAATGGGAAAGCGTAAGCCAACCACAATCACCTCGCAATTAAACTACCAGGTGGAAACAAATCTCGACTATGGCCGATTGTACTGTCTAGCTAGGAACTCGCTTGGCGAGCAAAAGCTAGCCTGCGCCTACGACATCAAGCCAGTTGGTGAGTAAATCTCGTCCATCTCCTAAGCTGCGCAAGGGCGACTACTTGCTCACTGCAACATGCGCTAATGACAACCTACAAAGGGGGCCGCTGCAATGTTTACTAACTAGCTATTATCCTGGCCTCACGCGCTTCTCGGCCCCTGAACTCTCAAGAAGCGGACGAGGAGGAGCCATTGTTTGGCTGCTTGGCGGCCAACATAACGAGCAGCTCGGCTTTGCTTGCCTGCGCTGATCGCGTTGGCTCCGGGCAAGCCGAGGGGACTCGTCTGAGCTGGCTGGCCGGATTTGGGCTGCAGCTCTACCGGCTGCCCGAAGCTCGAGCCTCCATGACCGCGAGCCAAGAGGATTCGGTGGAGCTCAAGTTGGAGTTTGAGCGCACATTTGCCGGCCAAAACGAGCCACTGTTCGTCTTGAACAACTTGGAGCCGCAGACAAGCTACCAGGTGCGCGTTTACGCGCTCAATCCGCCCCAAACTAGCTTCAGCCTCGAGCTTGGAAGGCTCAAATTTTCAACAAGTCGCAGCGAGGAGTCGCCCCAAGCGAGCGGCGGCTCCTCGTCCGAGTTGGGAGCCGCAGCAGCACCGAGAGTGGAGCTGATGGACAAGCTGCAGAGAGCGAGCGCGCTGGCTGCAATAGCCTCCAGCTCGGCCCAGTGGAGCTCAGACTCTCGGCAAAACTCCAGCCATTGGCTACAGTTCAAACACCAGCACCAACACCAACATCAACACCAACAACAGAGCTTGCTCGAGGCAGTGAGGGGCTCGCTGAGCTCTGCAATTGGCAGCTTGTTTCAAGTGCTAGCCGACGAGAACCAGAATGGGAGCCGCTCTAGTGGCCAATGGAGGGCTCCGAGTGGCGGCTCCTTCGCTCAAGCATCGAGCACTAGACAGGCGGCCGGCGTTTCAAACGGGCGGCGGAATGGAGCCAACAATCGGCTAATGGACATATCAGACACCCTCTTGATGGCAGGCGTTACCTTGATTCTGCTGTTGTCGCTCGTGCTAGCGCTTTACCTGCACAGATATTCCTCTAAGGGAGCGGCGCTTGCGGAAGCTGGCCGACGAGCCAGAAGCAAACTGGAGGGGCGCTCAAAGCTTCGAGTTTGCTCGGCGGAGGCGAACTTGGAGGAGGGAGGAAACGGAAGCTCGAGCTTGGCCAGTTTTGTTGGCCAGCCGAGCGACCGCGAGGAGGGGGAGGCGAGCGCAGAGGAGGGGGAAGGTCAAAGGTACCGTTTAGGTTCGGTTTGCGAAACGAATCAATCAATTGGCAACTCCGTCTCCACGCCCGACTGCCACGGAAGCAACTCGGCCAACAGTCCAGCGAGCTGCTTCACCACGAGCACGGCAACCACAACGAGAGCTGGCCCAGTCTGCGGCCGGCCCGACATGGAGCCCGAAGCGGGCGGCGTGTTGGGCTTGGCGGCGGCGCCAGTGTCGCACCTGCAGCAGGTCAACTCGGGTCAGCGGCAACACCGCTGGAACACGCTCGACCATCGGCGGCCAAGCGGCAAATGGGCCCAAAACTCTCTCGGCCGGCCGCAAGCAAGTTGCAGCCTCTCGCCAAATATAGCCTCTAGCAGCTCAAATGTGAGCAACGCCTGCAATGGAGCGCTCGCAACAGTCACCTGCAGCTCGCTCTACGGGCCAGCGCCGATTCGGGTAAGCAAGTCACGCTCATCAGTCTGCTTCGAGTCGCTGCTAATGGGCGGCGAGCAAGCCGAACCCAAGCAGCAGCGACTCGTCCGCCTGACCGACATTGACCAAAGCTTAATTAGGGATGCAAATTTCGCGCCCAAAGCCAAGCGGGCCAGAGATATGGAGGCCAATTGTGAGCCGGCGCCAGGATGGCAACTCTGTCGCGCTGACTTACTCGCAAGCTGCAACTTCAACCATCCCAATCAGATTGCAACGGACCAACCCGCTGACCAAGCGGCCAACAAGAAGCAGCTGTCGTTGCTGGACCAAGTTGGCTCAGTTTTTAGCTTGGCGGCCAGCAAGCAGAGAGCGGAGGGCCTCGCAATGAGCCACTTGATTGAACCTGGCGAGCGGATGGGTTTAATTCAAGTTGAATCCAGACACTTGCTTGCTGGCTCAGGTTTGTGCCAAAATCGGCCTCTAGCTGGCGGCTTGGAAACGGAGACAAACTCTGCCCTCCTTCCGTCCATTGTTGACTCCATGGCCAATCCAACGCTAAGAGAGCAACAATCCGAGAGTAGGCTCAACGGGCTGGCCAGTCGCGACTTAAATGGACCCAAGTGCGATGGGCGATTCTACGGGCAAACGAATGCGGCAGGAGGGCTCCAGCTGCTGGAGCAAATCTCAGCTCCAGCTTGCAACTCGTCGTCCTTGATTAGCGACGAGTCAAGCGATTCGAATGCACATTGCGCCTTGTCGTTGCCTCGAGCTGAACATTTTGACCCCACTCAGGTGCAATTCATTGAGCTCAGACCGACCGGCCAAGCCGATTGTCTGGACGTGAAACTGATGGGCGAGCTACTCGATCCAAATTTTGCCTGCTCGAACAAGCGGCAACATTTAAACCATCTTCAGGCAAGCATCAACCAGTCGATAGCCAATGGAATGCATCCAATGCACCTCTGTCCCTCCGTCACTTCCTCCTCGATCTGCTCCTCGTCCACCAGAGACCAAGCGGCCTCGTCGCCTCTCTCAAACTCAAACACGAGCTCCTCGAATCAAGAGTCCCTGCTGAATGCCAATGGGAGAGTCAGAATGGACTTCGACCCTGAACCTAGTGATACAACCGATCGTGTTCACTCGAGACGGAATCAGGATTCCGCCCGAACTCTCAACGGTCCCGTCTCGCTCACCTCCATCCTCAAGAATTCCAGTCTGAAGCAGCGAAGGCCGAGTCAGTCCAACTTGCATCAAACGGAGGAGAACTCTTGCAGTTGCAACGGAAAGGAGCCCAAGGCAAACAGAGAGGTCCACTAGGTTAGTCATGCAAATTTAGTGGGGCTCAAAATAAGCTGGCACCAAGTTTGCGCGCAGTGTCTATCAACACCACACACTTTCCATTGCCGAAATATTTGCCAAGACTCAGGTGCAATATTTGGAGTGATTGACAGATTGAAATTTAGGCTAGCATTGACAATCCCTGGATAGTTCCAAAATGCGCCGATCAATCTGAAATCAACATTTCGCGTTAATGCGTAAAATGTAAACTTTGCTAACTAGCTGTGATTCATCATCGATATCGCCTGTTTAGATTGAGGTATATTTTTGTTATCCATGTTACAATCAGTAAACTTGGAGCTCTACAACAGTTTTGTCTGCAGTATCACCATCAATGGCCGACCCCAGTTTTTAAAGAAGATGGCAGCAAGTGGCTCGTGTGAATTCCTCATGAGTCATGGCTCAGCTCGATGGTGTTCAATCGGACAAGCAAATCTGTCCAATCCATGGCTCCCAAATTGACGTCTAGATAAAGGACAGTTGACTGAACTCGATTATTGACACTATTGGTCACTGTACTGGACCATTCGATTTTAAGCCTATTCGCGCGCGTTGCATAGATTCTTAGCATTGTCAAGGGTCGCGTACAATCGAATCAATCGGTTACCTCAAATATTGCCCTCGAATATCTCACCTGAGCTCCTCGATTGGAGAGATTGAGGTGTTCCCCGCACCTCTAATTGAGGTGCGGTGTGTGTCAATAGTCTATGCTCGAATCCAACCCAACTCAACTTAAAATCTGTCCCAAGCAAGATTGAGGTCTCGCTCTCATGGACAATACTCATCGTCTTGAATAACCGCCGAACAGGTGATGAGCATTTGCACAGGCACAAATGCGATGGATATGATGACACAGCAGTCTAGTTTGACTAATTTTGGCTCGGATTTGGCCCAGGTTTAAAGTGTCATCGCCCAACGGTTTGCATACCACAAGGGTGGGAGTTCTCACTAATGCTCAATCATTCCCTTCTCAACCTGATTTTGTCTGTCTTCAACTAGATGTCAAAGTTGACTGCTGAACCTTTGTTACTGTGAGATTAGCGCAACGAATAGGTCGCAAACCTCGCTTGTTGGATCCCAAATGTCGTCTACACTTCCCATAACATTGTTTGGTCACTATAAAACGCCTACTCGCCAACGTCGATTTGGATGTTCAGAGTCCGACCCGAAGTTTGAATCTCAGCCCAAGCGACCCTACGATGACTGGACATTTAAACGATCGATATTTATCGGGACAATCTGCTCGCATTTCAACAATATTGCATTGACATCTCTCGTGGATGCAACCAACCTCTAGCCCTTGAATGCAGAGAGACTGTAGAAACTGGTTGAGAAAACACCCCAACTTCCACCAATTGTGCTCCCATTACTGATGTTTTTGTAATCTTAACGGCATCTCAGACTTGATTAGCCGTTTCGAGGTTACAGATGCATCTGGGGAAGGTTATGATGGCAGGCAACCGTAAAATAGTTAGCGTAGTAATGGATGGTGACTTGAGCTCTCTTGCATCCACAGCTGAGGATAGTCATGAAACTCACATATTCTAGAGCTTACGGTGATGAAAAATGAAATTTTGATTTGACATCAATACATCTATTATCCTCTTCAACGCATCTACCCATCACGAGTTTCCCCTGCCTGCTTGAATGCTCATCTTTGACTTGCAATACGGATTTCTTCCATAATTTTTTCGTCTATCGGAAGTCCTTCACACTGTTTTACTCTTGTATCAAATCAGATACATTCGGGTTGGAGTCGAGGAGAAATTCTAGAGTCCCCAGTTTAAAGCTTCGGTGGCTGATTAAAAAAAGGTTTCATGCTGATACGATCCTTCCTAAGAGCTGAAGTGAGGGCCGAGGGACATGGGCTGCTTCCAAAACTGATTTGGTGTAAACTGAGCTTTAGGTCGACTTTACCTTCAAATCCAAGAACTCAAGAACGTGGACTCTAAATAAGTTCAAGTTGTGATTCCATAATAATATCATTGTTCGAACAAACTGTGATAGAATGGGAAATATTTCGCAGGAAGTAATACACGAGTTTGAGTCTAGCGCATGTTTGAGAGTATCTATCCCTAGTCCAAAGGCTACCGCGCAGCGTAACTCTTGATAGCACAGCCTTGGTGTTCCAAGGAGTCCAATGGCAAGTATCGGACTTTTGGTTACTAGGAATGGTTCTGAGCGGAAATCCGCCCTCAAGAATGGATCAAAACTTGAGGAAATTTCGTCCCTATCAAAATAGGCCTCATAAGAGCTGGAGATCTGTATGGTGGCCGCTCAACTTGGTAACCCGAAGATCCTTTTCACGGTACACCCAAGGAGTACCTGAGCAGTATCTACGTGGGCCGATCATGGAGATTTCAAATAAGGATCGACGATGAGCCAGAGATCTTTGAACTTCCGAAGATTCACCCAATGATTGATCATATCTGTTCCAACCTAGAAAATACAAAAATCCCTCGTGAACGTTTGATTCGAACCCTTAGGCTCCCTGATCAGGTAATGATGCGCCTTATACTCAGAGGCTAAGACTCACACACCAGCTACACTGTAGTTGTATCTGAATCGTGAGCCTGTTGTGAAGAGAGTATCTGGCCCTCTTCAAGGCTGCGAGTTTGATGAGATTCGGATAGATTGGCGCCTCAAAAGTTGCTATATGTTGATTGAATTGAAGACGAACGAGATAAACTGACAGGTCGCGCAACTATGCTCGGCTCGAGCAGCCACTAACCAAACCAAGCAACAGCTAGTTCTAATTTTCGAGATCTTTCATTTCTACTTTATTCAGCAATCAATCGATGACGTCCGCCGAGAAGCAATACGAAGACTCGAATTTTCCTCCAAGCTAAGCTCGAGCGAGCAGCTCGACTGACCGGCAGAAAGGCATTGTTTAGCTGGGTTCTTCACGTTGAGGTATCTTATCTCGACCCCTAAAGCGAACGGGGCGGCATAATGAGCTGATGCTATCGAGACTCGCACCACCCGCTACCCACTTTGCTCAACATTGAGCGAGCCATAAAGTGTTCAGCGGCTCCAGGCAGGGACAGTTGGTGGGCTCCAATATATAGTCTACGTTATCTTGCATTTACCTCAATGCCGCTCTACTGAGGTAAAGATACTTATCAGACCAGATTGCCCTTGTGTCGATTGGAGTCCGGGGCCGAGATTGCGTACTGCGCGCTCGCGCGACCGACTTGAGCCGGGCGGCCAGTTGTTTGGAGAGTATTTAACAGGGTGACTGAACAGCTCTGAACTGAATTGGTTCCATCCATCGTGGTTACTAGGCTAGCTACTTTCGCGCACCAATATGACCCATTTCAGGCGATACGAGTTCAAGAAGCGCCGCTATTGCTCTACGCCAGCGGTGGCAAATTTGCACGATTTTAGCGACTGTTTTGTGGAAGAGCTCAAGGTGAGTGAAAGGTTAACTCGTCCGAACGCTGGTTTAACCAGGCCAAGTTCAGCGAAATTAACCCAGTTCCGGTAGAACAAAATTCGCACTGAACAGTCAGAGTCGAGTGGTGAGAAAGAGAATAGCGATCGTAACAGAAGGAAGCGCTTCACTTCACCAATCAAGGAGGTCGACGACGACAACGAGGAGCTCGATGATAGACTCTCCAATAGTGTTCGCATAACAGATGATGCCAACGACAACAAATCCGGCGGCCAGTCCGCCAGCAACAAGCTCAGGGACCAACGCAACCTGGCTGGCTTGGAGTCGAGGGGCGCCCCTGGCGCAGGTAAGGAAGAGGCGGTTTTCAAATCGGCTAACTGGCTGAGCGAAAGCGAGCTCATATTCTCGCTCAGCAACCAGGTTGGCGGTTTGGTTAGAGCTCTTCGCATATTCCAAGAGTTGGACATTGGAATCAAGCACGTTGAGTCGCGAAAGTCGAAGCGACGCGACTCTGAGTTTGAGATCTTCGTCGATATTGATTGTAGCGACCAGGAGAAGATGAAGAAGCTGGTGCATCATTTGAGGTAAGGGCTGTATGATTTGGAGCCCGTCTTGTGTGGGGTCACAAGACGGATGCAAACCTAACCTGTCGATCCCTTCGCCAAAAAGACACGAAGTGAACTGTCTCACCAAGGAGGAGTTTGAGAGATGGTCAAAATCTCCATCCTTGGCGAGACAGAACAGCCAAATGCTATCGCCTCTGAGTAGCAGCTTGAGCTTCAACGAGGTTATCAAGGCCCCGGAAGCTGGCGACAACCTTGCTGGCATGAAGGATGACAGGACTGACCATGAGAACAATAATAGGGCGCTTGCGTTGATGGCGCAACCGTCAGTTGATTACGGTAAGTCAATATACGCGACCGATTTCCATTCACTTGGGGGCCAAATCGATTCAAGCTATTAGGCGGAAATAAAATTAATAACCAACACAAATGGCAAATTGAACCATTGAAATGAGTTAGAGATGCTTATGGAAGGCATGCCATGGTTTCCGCGCCATATAAGCGAGCTTGACCAGTCAGCAAACAGGGTGCTAATGTACGGTAACGAGTTGGATGCCGACCATCCGGTAAGTAACTTCCGCCTATTCTATCGAGCCAGCTCGTCGGCCAGCCAGCTGGTCTGCTCCAAACAAAGATGAGCGCTTTGTCTATCGAGCAAACCTTCGCATACCAACCGGCTTCGTGTGTAGGGTTTCAAGGATCCTGTTTACCAGAAGAGGCGCAAGGAGTTCAGCGAGATTGCGTTCAATTATCGGCATGGGACACCAATTTCGCGCATCGATTATACCAAAGAGGAGACCCGCACTTGGTCGGTTATATTCGAGGAGCTAACGAAACTCTACGAGAAACATGCTTGCAAAGAGTTTAACGAAAATTTTAAACTACTAAAGCGCTACTGCGGCTACAGGAAGGATAACATCCCCCAGCTTGAGGATATATCGCAGTTCTTAAAAGCACGAACTGGTTTCACCATAAGACCAGTGGCCGGTTATCTATCCTCGAGAGACTTTCTCGCTGGTCTAGCTTTTCGTGTCTTCCATTGCACCCAGTACATTCGCCACTCGAGCGATCCATTCTACACGCCAGAGCCGGACTGCTGTCACGAACTCCTCGGCCACTGTCCCTTGCTTGCGGACCGGAGCTTTGCGCAATTCTCGCAGGAGCTCGGATTGGCCTCGCTCGGTGCGAGCGAAGAGGAGGTGGATAAGCTAGCAACTTGCTACTTTTTCACCATTGAATTTGGCCTGTGCAAGCAGGGCAACGAATTGAAAGTTTATGGAGCGGGTTTGTTGTCTTCGATAGCTGAACTCAAGCACTCAATGTCAGACAACGCGCATATCATACCCTTCGATCCTGTCGTCACATGCCAAGCAACTCCAATAATAACAGCGTTTCAAGAGGCTTACTTTGTGACCGATAGTTTCGAGGATGCCAAGTTGCAAATGCGAGAGTTCAGCTCAACAATTAAGCGACCCTTTGGATTGAGGTACAATCCTTACACGCAGAGCGTAGAGATCCTTAGCAACACGCGCAGGATAATGGCCTTGGTCAGTGAGCTGAAAGGCGAGATTTGCACCATACGCAACGCAGTCAAGACCTTGGACGACGAAGCCTCCGACGAAGAGAAGAAGAAACTCAACGATTTGGAACATTTGATTGCGAGTCCGTGAATTGAGGTCCCTCAAAGACCACCATGATATCTTTATTTGTTCTTGCAACAAAACAGAACGTTATCACTTCCAATAACCACTATGACAAACTGGCCTTTGACAGGCTGTTTATGTGGCGCTCAACAAATTGTAATGCATCCATTTGAGCGTTAAGAACCTGCTCGATCTGATGGATTGGATTTGAATTGTTTTCGTCGTCTGAGCGAATATCGTTCAACCTGACAATGAAGCTTTGCAGATCTTCCGACAAGGAGTGCAATTCATTTTGTACAGTTTCAACCAAGTTATACGTCGTTTCCCGCTCCCCATTCGCCCCAGTGTCGAGCTTCATCTTTTCGAGCGGCTCTAATACCTTTTCAATCTCTCTTTGTTGCTCAACTATGAAATCTAATTGCCGGTCGAGCTTAGTGTTCTCAACTTTTAGTTCCTCCACGTTCTGATTGATTTGGAATATCTTAACAGCATTGTTCACTAGGAGGGAATCCCAACTATTGATCGCCTGAGCTTGTTGCTGGAACTCCTGTTCGAGCTGACTCAACTCTCCTAGCCAGGTGTTGACATTATCCTCCAGTTGTCTGAAGGTCATGCTAGGAGGCTGAGGTGGCTGTTGCTGTTTCGGCTGCTGCTGTTGAGATTGTTGAGGCTGCTGGGCCTGGGTGGCGCTCGGCTGTTGTTGCTGTTGTTGTTGCTGTTGCTGCTGTTGGGGCTGAGCTTGTTGTCGTTGAGGCTGCTGAGACTGTTGGGCTGACTGATTTGGCTGCAGAGAGGATAGAGAGAACAAGGAGGGAGGATGCTGCTGTTGTTGCTGCTGCTGTTGATCCTGAGTTTGGGGCGTCACTTGCTGCTGCTGCTGCTGCTGCTGCTGTGGTTGCTGCTGGGGTGTCTGCTGTTGAGGTTGTACCTGCTGTTGCTGGGTCTGTAATTGGGGTTGCAACAGGGGAGCTAGTGGATTTTGAGATTGTTGTTGAAGCTGTTGTTGTTGTTGTTGTTGTTGTTGTTGCTGCTGCTGCTGCTGCTGTTGCTGTGGCGGAGTCTGTCCGAACAGAGAGGGGCCTGTACTGGTGCTTTGCCCAAAGATCGACTGGGTTGGAGTTGACCCAAAGATGGAGGGCTGTGTTTGCTGCTGTGGTTGGGGCTGTTGCTGTTGTTGTGGCTGCGAGACAGCAGGCTGCCCAAACAATGAGGTCGTGGACTGTCCAAATAATGATGTAGACGAACTTTGACCGAATAGTGATGGAGCTGGGTTCGAAGTCTGACCAAATATCGATTGGGTTGGTGTTGATCCGAATAAAGAGGTCTGACCTTGTGGCTGAGGAGTTTGACCAAACAGAGTTGGAGCGGGAGTTGATGTTTGTCCAAATATTGGCTGGGTAGGAGTTGAGCCAAAGATGGAGGTTTGACCCGGCTGAGAGCTTGCTGGTTGTCCGAACAGCGAAGTGGTCGATTGTCCAAACAAGGAGGTGGTCTGTTGGTTTGGTGGATTCATTCTGGTCTGCTTTTACAAGAAGATTCGGTTGATGCAAAATATATTTTTGGTTGATATAAAGAGTTAAATATTGTCCAATTTTGGTCAATTAAACCTGTGGTAATCCACGTTTTTGATAGCCGATGAGTGACTCGCATTGTGCTAGAAGCAGCGCACAATGCGTGCTCAAAGCCAGCACTTTTGGCGGCGAATGTTGGATGCTGCACCAGATCCTGAACGTGCAACGGGATCTTTCAAGAGCCCCGACCAAAGGGTCACAACCGATAACATTTCACAACATCATTGGAGTCAAGCCCAGATCGTTGTACTTGTTTTAAGGTACATTATCGATAGATAGAACTGAAAAGCAATGGGTGACATCATGGGAGATTTTATTGATTTTGCCGACATAACAAACCAGATAAACCGACGCGAGATGAACCGTATATATGAGTTCAACCTGATGCTCGTAGGGATGACCGGTGTCGGTAAATCGACTTTGGTGAAATCTCTATTCCAAGGCCTGATTAAACCAGAAGATTCAGCTCAAACGGCTAAGCTAAATGAATATACCGAACTATTAGAGGAAAATGGGGTCAAGCTCAATCTCCATTGCATCGAAACTTCAAACTACGACAATCACCATAGCGGCGATTATGTCAGCTACATAGACGAGCAGCTTAAAAGTTATTTCAAGGCACAGCGACGTCACTCTTCATGGAATATCAAAGATTCGCGAGTTCATTGTTGTTTATATCTCATTCCCCCCTATGGAAAGATGAAACTTCGACAGGATGACCTGGACTGTATGAAAGCCTTGCACGAGAAAGTAAACTTGATCCCAATTATTGCAAAGGCTGACACATTCAACCAAGAACAACTCGATACATTCAAGGAAAATATTATGACCGATTTACAATTAAACGATATTAAGTATTTTAAGTTCCAGCATGACGATAAGGAAGATGAGGAGAGATTTAAAGCAGTCAAGGTTGAGGCCGAGCGATTTCCCTTCGCCGTTGTGGCAGCCGATGAGCCAGTTTTAGCGAACAAGAGAGTCCATTGGATTAGGAGCACAATTTCGGGTCAGATTGACATTATGGATAACAAGAAATGTGACTTTGACGCTTTAGCCAAGCTTCTCATTCGGCATTGTATGTTGGATTTGATCGACAGTACACACGTTAAGCACTATGCCAAATTCAAAAGTGAACTCTTGGAGACAGCGCGAGCCCAGAATGGTAAGAATCTCAAGGCTATGGGCTTGGAGCCCCATGAAATAAGGAGAATCGAGTTTGACACAAACCCAGAGCTCAATACTAGAACTGCCCGAACTCTGACTGACGCGCAAAGAGTAGCTATGGAGAGAGAGCTCCAGACGCTTCGGATGAAATTGAAAGCCCTCAAAACTCATGTCCGTAATCCACAATTTGTGTCGTGAAACTATTTATCCTACCCTTCCATTTGAATTGACCTAATAAATTCTCTTAACTAAAAGTGGGCGGAATAAGCAGGATCCTAAATATCTAATCGGGTGCACACGAGTCGACCAACGAGCTCTGAGCGACTTGCTTCGAGGGTCAGGTGCTCGAATTGATCGCCACTCTTCACTGTCTCCAACATGGATAAAGATCCAAACCTCTCCAGAAATCCTGGATCCCTGACCAGGGCCCACAAGCTTGTCCTTGGCAGAGAACTGAGCTCCATCTACACACTCGAGCATTGGCGCTCTGAACCCAAACCACCGGTGAGTAGAGGGAACGTGCGTCGGCACGAAGCCGGTTTCCTAGCGGGAAAAGCAAGACTTATCTTGGTCAAGACACAAGAGTGTGCATTGAACTTTCTGATCAGGTGGTTCCTCCTTGAGGAAGCAGAGAAAACTGAGAGCTTGTATGTGTGTTCAAACGATCTAGCGAGAGGATCTTATTTGCGATCAAGGCAGAAGAAGAAAACAAGACCAAGCTTGCTGCTAGATAACGTCGCTCAGCTACATGATAGACGTCTGGCCACCGTAATCAGGTTCATCTTTTGGCGCTGGCTCACCTGGACGAACGTATTTGAGTTAATCTTGATCGTGCTCCTTCTTTCTTGCTGCCTTTACCAGTGTTATGAATTGTTGGCGGAGTATTATCAATATCCAACCTACGTCAGTGTTTACAAAACCATGAACGACAACTTTCGGACTGACCTGCCTGCTGTGACCCTATGTACCAACAACCGTATGTCCAAGAGGATGCTCGAAACAAACTTTCCAAGATTGAATGCGACACATCTGATGGCCATTTCAATGGGCACCTTTTACTCTTACGACAATTTCACCCTAGAAACTCCTCGTTCGAAAAACATCTCGTCATCGGAGGACTCAATTGGCCGGGACCAAGAGATAGCGAGAGCAGACAAGCTGACGTCCGACAAAATTGTTTGGTCGGAAGTTGCCGATTATCTGAGCAGGAAAACTCCGCGCGGAACTTTCTCCTTCTTGGCCGACGACGAATTCATAGACGACATCGTCTGTGCAAACATTTGGGGCGAAAATATGCCTTGCAAGAACTTGAAGCGCATTGAAACTGTGCAACTTGGCGCCGCTTGTTTTACCCTCTTCATGGGCGCAGTTCTATGGGATCAGAGCGATCCCGCCGTGCAAGAGCTCGACCGAGCTTTAAGCATGAATCCAGGTGTTGTTAGATTCGGAGATGGTCAATTGTTGGGCGAAGATCAGCTTGTTGAATTCAGCGACCTACGAGAGGATGGAGGGGGAAGGCAGGAGCAAGGAGAGGTGGACATGGGACACATGGAGATGCTGAGGATCAGGTTGAACTTTAAAGCGGACGACTACGCAAACAATAAGAGCGAGGTGGGCGGCTTGTTTGCAATTCACGCGCCCAACGTGCTGGGTATCATGTCCCATATATCCTATCAAGTTGAACCAGGCTACTGGTACAATTATTACATCGAGCGTTTCGAATACAAGCGCCTGCCGCCGCCGTACAAAACCAACTGCTACGACTACGAGCGGAGCAGGCACGTCTGGAAGGAGCGAGAGAAGTGGATGGCCGAGAATTGGGATCGCATCCTGGAGTTGATCCACGAGCAGGCGCTAAAACCTGGAAGCCTCGTACAGGAGTATGTTGAATACCTGCGCAAAAGGTCTCTTGGCATGGTGAGTGGAGTTCAGTTCAGTTAAGATTTGGTTCAGTTTGCCCGCGGAGCCTCCCGTGATCGCTGGGCCAACTATTTCAGCTTGGCCTGTTGGCGCATCGAGGGTTGGCTCTATCTATTGAGGGCATCTTTCTCTCTCTCCGGGCAAGTATAGCCCGCTCCTGTCCTGTCCCATCCAATCCAGTGCGGCGGCGGCGGCGGCCTCGCTGTTGGCCGGCAAATTCGCCACCAGCAACAGGTTGGGCACGACCCACGGCCAGCGCACACCAATCAATCCCCTGATCGAAGGATGCTAAACTCATGTAGGCTGGCCAACTTGCTGAGTGTTCGGCTAAAGAGCGGGGAGATCTGTGAGTGCGTTTTGCTGTTAAGACTGATCGGCTTATATGTAAATTTGTTCACTCTAGGCCGAGCGGGCGGCCCGCTCTCCACGCCTGTCCAGTCCAGTCCAGTCCAGTCCAGTCTAGCCGAGCCTGTTGTTGTTGCCGCCGCCGCCGCCGCCGTCGCTGACAAGCGCAAGCCGAAGACTTTTCATGATTATGACGGCGCTTGTTGAGCGTTAACAAGATTCACGACGGAAATCCTCTCGATCCTTATCTACCCGTCAAGCGGCCCTCTCAGCCGCTGCCCATATGATTCTGGAGCGAGCGCTCTCGGCCCGTTGGCGCTGGAAGTGGCCAGGGGGCGAGCAGGGCAGCTTGCTCGCTGGCCAAACACTCAGTCGGCCAGCCAGCCGACCCGCTGAACATCATTAAACTGAATGCAAATACCTATGCCGCTCATTAGAGCATTAGTGAGCTCACCCCCCGCTCGCCCGGCCGCCCTATAATCTCCGGCCCGCCGATTGAGCGGCGCGCACTTGTCGGCCGGACTCGGCGGGCCGGTACATCACCGCCTTATAGTAATGCCGCTTGGCACGCAGGACACGACTGCCCGGCGGAACACAAAATTGGGCGTCCCGAGCTGGGCCAAGCCATTGTTGGCCGGCCACAATGGGCCAAGAGCGGCTTTGGCGAGATTGTTGTCGCATTCGAGCTGGCCGCCTACCTGTCGGGTTGCCGATCACGACGCTCGCTGGTCGTGATTGCGCGAGCCCACTCGCCACTTGAAGGAGAGGGCTCCTCACTTGGCCCGAGCAAATAACTATATCATTGTTTGCCGCCCTCCCAGTTGGCCAACGCTCGTTGGCGTTGGCCGTTTAGCTCGCCGCCGACGAGCGAACCCCCGCCGGCCGCGCCGAGAGGGGGCGCGCCGAGCGCCGACCTCTCGAACTTACCTGCGCGCCCGCCTCCCCCTGCTCGGCTTGGGCGGAAGTGCGCGCGCGCCCACCAACTGCGCGCGCCCGCCGGCGTGGCGGCCAGGACCAACCTAATTGAGTTATCGGAAACGAGCCAGGCCGGCGGGCGTGTGTGGCCGCCGCCGCCGCCGCCGCCTCACCTCCCATTCAACCCCCTCGCCCTAAAAAGCGGCCCCAGCTCAACTATAGAGGGGAAGCCCCAACTTATCATTACCATCATCCGCCACGCCAATCGGACCCCTCCTTTGGGTTGCCGCCCACTTCCGGCCGCCCCACTTCGCTCGAACGCAAACACCGAAACTAATGTCGCCGGCGAAGAACGAGTGCATGCACATCTGCCTGACCGAGCTCGGCTCCTCCAAGTGCAAGTGCTGGCCAAGGGGCAACCTCTATCCGCGCTTCAACACGCTCGACGTCAACGGAACCATGAGCTGGTGCGAGCTCGACCAACTTCCTCTCGAGCAGCCGGCCGGCGCAGGTAAGTGGGCGCCAGTGTCCCAGTCGGTTGGCCGCTCGAGCCCACCTTTGGCCGGCCAACCGGGACGCAGAGGCGGCGGCGGGAGCAGCCTTAGCGGATACGCTTTGGGTTAATCACGCCACTCGCTAATTGAAACATCTGCATGAACCTAACTCGAGCAAACTGCCCCCCACTATCTCTTTCGGCCCGCCGCCTTCGCCTCCGCTAAAAACGGCCACTCGCGTTAAAACGGCCGGCAGCTGGCGACGATTTGTACCAGCAGTTGTGCGCAAAGGACTTCACCGCCGACTGCCTGGCCGCCTGTCCGGACGAATGCCAGTCAGTTGAGATCCACTCCACTCCACGCCCACTGCCGCAGCCGCAACTCCACCTGAATACTAACCAACACCAACACCAAACCCAACTGGCCAGCTTCACGAGCTTCGACGTCACCCCGCAAGCGAGATCTTGGCCGTCGCATGAGTCCAGGGTGAGTATGCGACTCCTTGCGCGCTCCCTCCGCCTTTGGGTGGCCGTTCGATTTGCTGCTTCCGCGTGGCCGCCCCAAATCATGCCCGAGCGGCCAACACAACCAGCTGGCAAGGCTGCCGGCGGCCAGCTTGCGGCCAAGCGACAGTGCTTGCGCCCTAAAGGCGCTCGGTGAGAGTTCAGGTTGGTGCCGCTCTCAGCTCGGCCGAGTGGGCGAGCCAATGCCGGCTGGCGGCCGCCGCCGACCGAGTTGCTGCTCCTAAGTGATTAGTCGGCTGTCTTGCGAGCGCTCGCTTGTTGCCTCCTGCCGCCGCCGCTGCCGCCGCCTCTGCTGGCTGGCTGGCTGGCTGGCTGGCCGCCGACTGGCCGGCGCCAATGCACAGGTAAGGCAGCTGATGAACTCTTCCAGTCATTAGCTTCAGCCCGCCGAGCTGCCTCTGGTGGCCCAACTCTGCGGCCGCCTCCAATTCCCTTCCAGCGCCAGCTTATCTATATGAGCGCGGCCCTCCGACGGCTGCGCCAAGCAAACAGAACAGAAGCGGCAGGAAGAGGCTAATTAGAGTGGCGAGGGAGCCTCGAGTTAGCCTTCAAGTTTCGGCCCAGCTGGTTTGCCTGCCCCTTTGCTCGCTTTGCCTGTCCGAGTGGCGCCGCTTTGTCGGTGGCGGCATGGCGGCCGCCGCTTCGGTCGCTGGCTCAGCAAAGCGACAAATTGGACCACTGAGCCGGCCTCAGAGGGCTGCCGGCGCTGATTATAGATCCCCGCTCCTCGTTGGTCGGCGGCCGGCGAGCAATTGCTCCTGAGCGCGACGAGCCCTTTGCAGAGGAGATCTCGGGGTGCAATCGGACTGCGGCGGCGGCGGCGGCGGCGGCGGCAGCGGCCACACTGAGGGCGAGCCGGGTCGCTTTGCAGCCCTCAATGGGTCGGCCCAATGAGAGCAATAATGGAGCTCCCAATGGGCTGCCCAATCGGCCGTCTAATCTGCCGGCCGGCTCACCTGCGCTTGCACTCGCGCGCAAGCACAGGCACACGTATATAGCAACAACTGGCCGGCCGAGCCGATGGGCGACCATTTGTTGCCGCCAAGCTGGCCACTTGCCGAGATCGGCCGCCTCGCCGGCCAGCCAACGGTGGGCAGCTCGCAGCGCCAACAAACAACAATGGCTCTTCTTGGATTCGCGCCCGCTTGCAAGCCAAACTCTCCGCCTCTAAAGTTCACGACTCGCCCAGCCGAGCGGGCCGCTCCAATAGTCAGCCCGTCAAGTGCGGCCGCCTTGCTGGCGCCGGCTCTTGCGATTGGAGCAGCAGCAACAACAACAACAACAACGCAGCCAGCAGTCAATAGAATGGCGAGTGAAGGGCGAGCGTAGGAGATTTGCAACAGCTTTGGGAGGGAGGAAGTGGCGCTGGCGCTGATCTTTGGCCAGAGCACGAAAGCTGCATTCCACTCGAATTGGCCGCCCAGCTGGCAGGCTCGTTTGTAGTGGAAGAGAGAGCCTCTCGCCGAGACCATTCGAGCAAAGAGAGGATATATAGGAATATTTAGTGCCCATTGCGGCCATTGTGTCTGGCCGCCTCTCCTGCTCTGCTCGTCTCCCGTTCGCGTTCATATAGAGAGAGAGGCTGGGCGAGCCGGCCGTTTTGTAGGTCGCCGGCGAGCGGGCGGCAAACCCTAGGCTTGGCGCAAGCCGAGAAATCGATTGAGCGTCGGGCGGCGAAGGACAACGAGGAGGGCGGCGAGACTGCGCCACCTGAGCACTGGCATAACAACAGCAGCAGCAGCAGCAACAGCCGCAACAACAAAAACGCAACTCCACCGGAGAGATTGGTGCACTTGTTGGCGCAGTGTGAGCCCCCCGAGCAACAAGTTGCGCTGGCCAACTAGCTAATGGTCAGGCGAATGGGATTGCGTGGCTAAAAAGCGACTCCCTCGTCCATCTTCACTTGTTTGGCCGCCTTTGCTCGCTTGTCGGGCGGCCGCCGCCACTACCACCTTGCGCAGGAGGCGAAGAACAAGTGGAAGGCCACACAGAGTCGGCCAGGTGCGCCGGCTGCTTGGCGCTCATTGGAGCGGCTTGGGCGAGCCGCTGCCAACTGCTATCTGGTGCGGCTCCATTCAGCCGACTGGTTCTGGGAGCAGTTGGAGTTGCAGCCGGAGCGGCAGCCTAAATTAAGCCATCAATTTGGCTCACACACACACAAACACTGGCTGTCAGGCTTGCTGGCCAGCCGGCCGGCCGGCCGGCGTGTTCGCCTCGCCGGCTGGACACGCCGCTCGCACGGCAACCCGGAGATCTTGGCCAGGCCGCCGCCACGAAGACGGCCGGCCGGCCACACTCTCCTCTGCCGCCGCCGCCGCCGCCGC
>ENA-UOVY01000392-UOVY01000392.1-plant-metagenome-genome-assembly--contig:-NODE-392-length-24059-cov-609.741168_pt1 | contig 24059 bp, 18 predicted proteins | sample MGYA00249840_ERZ761561 | MGnify/ENA primary metagenome ERZ761561 (study PRJEB28882, sample SAMN05720143) | plant metagenome | isolation source: Guanajuato, Mexico | place: Mexico:Guanajuato, Mexico...
TTTATTGCCGGTGTCAGTTACAGGCCTTCGTTTGATGCTGAACTCAAGAGTAACATCTTCGAATTCCTATTCACGTCGCACAGCAAGTCAAAAAGCTTATAGTTTGGATTTCTCCAGCTAGATTGTCAATAAACGTTCCCATCTAGAAAGCATACGACTGTCATGACTGGCCGGCCATTTCCGTCTTGCGAACGTTCCTACTCAAATCTGTAACAAGAGCATCAAGTTTGTGGAAAGCCCGAGAGGTCTCACAATGTGGACGAATGCTTGAGTCCAGGACTCGTCTCATTCTTGAGAACAGTGCCATAGTTATCGGCAAGCGAATTTTAGACTGGGTCGATTCCGACCAAAACCGGATCTCAAACTATTCGTTAGTGACTCTGAGGTCTATCTGTTATTAACTTTGGCACATCCGTTTGAAGGAGCTTTCACCTTGTGAGCCAACAGGTTCGAGTGACAGCCAAAGCTACGATATTTAACACGCGCGAAGGTCTTTGCAATCGTCAACAGAATAGATTATTTGCGATCCAATGTCGGCTTGACTCTGCATCCTTGCTACCGATGCAAACAACTGATGCTGTCCATCTCCACTCTAGCCGAGCATATCGCCCTCTAGTCCGATACAAGGAAAGTTCGAGAGGGACCTCATCGCCATCCTTTGAGGAAGAGAACGTCGTCCATCAACTTGATTTGGGTGCGAGATTTAAACTCGCTCGAGCGCTAGGCAATCGCTTAGAGAGGTGGTCACCTAGCAAACGGAGATTGGAGGCACTAGCAATGGTTTTGGCGGCAAAGATGCGTAATCGTACTCACCATGGGAGATCATTGCCAATCCTGCTTAATGCCTGCACAGGGTATGCGCATGCCTGAGAGGCCATAATTCCAATATCGTAAACGCAGGTCTATGAAATTCAAAACCAAAATAAATACGACGTGGACTGGAAATATTGTCATCATTCCCAAAACAGACTGAATTTACCGTCCTCGCGGAGTCAGAATTAGACTTAATATGATTATTGCATTCATTCCTACGATGTTGTGATGGTTGGTTGAAGTAAATATTGTAACCTAGAGGGTTGATCCCTCCATGTCTATGACCACCAAACGGAGCAACAGAGTCCATCAAAACAAAGATCTCATACCCAAACTTTTACATATACCTGTCTGAGGGATATATGTCTACATCTTAGTTATCGTAGGCGAGCTAATCAACCTAAAAATGGACCAATATAAGGAAGAGCTTAAGATGGACAGGGCCAACAAGCAGGCCAACGATTTGAACCTGCTCAATATGATTGAATCAAGGATAATGGAAATTATTCAGATTGAAGACGAGTGCAAACGAAAACTACCAAAGCTCTACCATCAGCGCTTGCCCAGGTTCATGCGCCGCCGGGCAGCATCACATAATATGAAACGATTACCCAAAAAGATGCGACCAAGCGCGAGCTCGAAGTTTGGTTCCAAGAGTAGAAAGAGTTTGCTGAGCTTTCGCCGGAAAACTAGATTTCAGAAGCATAAAAGAGTTCTCAGGAAGCACTCACGGCACAAATATAATGAGCCTTTCAAATCTCTTCTTCATAAATGGTTCGCCAAGCGATTCAAAATGGGCGACGAGGGCGCCATGAACTACGTGCCCATGTATAACAACACCAAAAATCAGAGGAATCTCTATAGGCAGACACGCTATGGTTGTGCGTATTTATCTATGAACCACCTGATAGCAGTGCAACTTGTACTCTGTCGACCAGAAGAATATCATCTGGCTGTTCAACTTGAACAGCTGAACAGGATTTCGTGTCCAGTGTCCGGTTTCACCTTTTGCGCTCAATCAATCGAGAAAGGTAAATACGAAGTTGTGGTTCATCTTTATAAATTGGACTCGTTGCCGCGAGAGTATATTTGCCCTGCTATTGTGGAGATCAAAGGCGCCCAAGAGGGCGATAACATGGACCCCCTCTTGACAATGTGGATTCCTAGAAACAACTACCAGGAGATTCTCAACTACCTGGAAACAATCTCGAGAGACTGCACCAAGCAATTTAAAATCAGTACGATCTATCCGCGAGATTGGATACGAGTTCGGCTTATTGGTCCAAATGCGCGCGACGAATGTTGCAAGGTTGCGTTGGACAAAGAGCGCCACAAAGCTGCCATTGAGGACGCCACTTTACGTTTAGACCAATTTGGACTGACCATAGGTAGACACATTGAAGAAAAATCAGCCAACTTTACCTACTATAACACGGATCCGATTGTTGCGGACATAGTATTCAAGAAACAGGCGGGTCGAATGTTGTGGCATCAGCTGGTTAAGAACAAGGCCCACCTAGTGGGCGGCTTCCGCGATTTAGATCGACTTTTGGTCGCTGATTGCTTCAAACTCGTGCCAGATTTTTAGTGATAACAAAAGAGATTGAAACGAAAATTTGAGGACCCCAAGAGGGTTTATTTAAGGGCAAAAATAGAATAGGGTTGCTACATTAATTGCTATTATACCAATACAAAGTTTTTACAATTTGCAATCTAGTCTTAATTCTTGTCAGTGTTAAGGCGGCACAAACAAGCTGGGTTACTTTCAAATTAACACATCTACCAGACTGAACATTTTTTAACTGGATTCAATGGAGCTCCAACTGCACAGTTGAATGTTTCACTGAATTCCTTCAGATTTGAGAGGGGGCCGGTGATCCTGAATTGGGCAGGACTATGTGAGCCGACCATGACGCGCATCTTCAGTACCTCAGGCCGGTACTTTCCGCACCAAACATTTGCAGCACTAACCCAGAAGAGTTGCTTCTGAGTTAAATTTAGACCTGGCAGAGTTGGCTCAACTCCATTGCGTCGAACCCACTCGTTGTAGGCGCGGAAAGATTCCTTCAGGCCGCCATTGTCGGCGATATTCTCGCCTTGAGTATTGATTCCGTTCACCTTGAGTCCATTTTCTGGAACTGTATAGTTGCTATACTGATCAATAATACACTGTGCCCGTTCCTTGAACCTCTGATCCGTTTCCGAATTCCACCAATTGCGGTTGTTTCCATCCTTGTCAAACTGTCTTCCACGATCATCAAAGCCGTGAGTGATTTCGTGACCTATCACAAATCCGATGGCTCCAAAGTTTAAATAATTTGGCTTCGACTTGTCAAAGAAGGCTCCCTGTAGGATTCCTGCCGGGAACTCGATTGAGTTGTCTAGGGAGTTGTAGAAAGCGTTCACGGTTGCTGCCCTCGCGTGTTTGCGCCAATCAACCTTGAGATTTGGCTTACGCAATTGATTGAATGAATAATCGGTGGACCATTTGCGCAGTTGGAGGATATTGTCAAAGTACTGGCCTCTCCTCAATTCTAATCCAGTGTAAAGCTCCTCAATGAGTGCATCATCGAGCAGCTCGTCTGGGTAGCCGATGTAGGAGGAGATTGCGTCCGCTTTCTCTTTGGCCTCCTGTCGCGTTTGGTTGTCCATCCAGTCGACCTCGTCGAGGATGTTTGCAAACTCGTTCTTAATGTAACCAACCATCTCCATTGCTAGCCCCTTTGAGTCGGACCTGAAATGGTTCTTCACGTACATGGACGAGATTGCAATGCCAAGGGTGCCAGTGAGCGAGCTTAGACATTGTTCCCACCTCGGCTCCTCTCGTTCCTGGCCAGTTATCACGGCATTGTAGGTTTGAGCGAGCTCGCGCCACTTCTTGCCCAAAGTGGAGACTGACTGGAGCACAACTCGCCACATCATGTAGTTAGCGAGCGTTCTAGTTGGGCGAAGATAAGCCAATTCGAGGTGAGTTTTGTTGACATTCGTTAGTGCCGAAAGTCAGGCTAGAATAAGGTATATGCGCGCTATAAGTTGGTCAATTACTCACTTTGAGTCAACCTCCAGCAGCAGCTTGTCCACTTTAGCGAAAAATGTCGGCACATTAACGATAATTTCCTCATCGTCGCTTAACGGATCGTCGAGCAAACTAGTCAGGTACTTATTCCAATTGATCTGTTTTGTCGGTAGAATCGTGCATTTTGTTACACATTTGGAGACGAGAGGGCGAAGGGAGACGAGCAGGTTAAGAGATTTGGATCGAGCAAAACGATGGAGCCAAGTTTGGTCCATCAATCACGAACACTTTGGCAAGCTTTGCGCATCATCCAGTGGCCAGGCGCGCGCCAGTTTGGAAGGGATACACGCTGATTGCAACCTCTCATCGCGTTTTAGGCAAGCCTCTTTGCTTGCGGCTCGGGCAAGGCTAGCTGAAACTAATCAACTGGCAGCTGCATCAGAGTCCCAAGAAGCGAAAACTTTCCATGAATCTATTATCACTCTCTGCGCCTCGCTTTGCTTGGAGCCATAATTTAAGCGACGAACGAATGTAGCCCACTGGCCAGACAGGTAAGGAGCAGGTAAGGGAGCTGAGCCGGAGGCTACCTTTTTGTCTTATCCCTCCGATCGCCTTGCTTCGGCCGCTCGAGAGTTGGCTTCCTCTCTCCTGGCTCGCCAAGCTGGCGCCACCACCAATCCCCTCCGAGTATTATTATTGAGAGAGACGATGATAGCATCAGGGCCATCATTATGTTGCTCGCTAATAAAGGGGCGCAATGCCAACTATCAACATGCAAACATCTCTACCTGTAACACTTACGTTTGGCGCAACTGAGGATAATTGGCTCAATTTCATCTTATTGTACAGGCTGCTTATGTTCCTTCGTTCCTCGCGGGGCAACGAGTGCTGAAGGGAGGATGCGTTTTTATATAAAGTCGGTCAATTGGTTTTCGTAGGGTGTTGATTGGGTTGTTGTGGTGGTTGTATTCATTTTTGTTAATTTATAAGGTTAGTGATCTTTTTCGCCCATCAAATGGAGGAGGAGGAGGACGACGAGGTGCCGTTTTCAATCGGAATTATTAATGAACGAGCCGATTGTTGAATCCGAGCTGATGGCCTCCAGGTACACTCATCGGCGATCGGATTCTCCCGCTCCCATTTCCTCTTGGGCCAGCGGCGGCACAAACTCATTTGTTGCGAAATATATCATTGCTACTCACATTCGCTAACTGGGTCTCGAAGGCAAGCGCGTCCAGCATCTGAATCTCGGCCTCGCGTCTATCGGCGCCCAAAATGGTGGCGCTCTCAACCATCAGGTTGTAGTAGGCGGCCACGGCGGAGTCGTTGAGACCTTGGGATTGGGATTAATTTGAATTAGAGGGGGCTAGTTAGCTTGGGGTTACAAAATTAGCCCAAAGCCTTGGGGAGGCCAGCTAAAAGGGGGGGCAAACTGGTTGGCGCCACCAGTTTGGTCAAGCGAAATGGACCATCGATTTTGGCAAGCGATGCTCTGGTTGAGAGCTGCGAGACGGCCTTTCAACAAGCGCGTTAGTAGCCTCCCACTTTCGCACGGACGCTCGCAATGGACGAGAATTTCGGCCAACGCTGATCGATTTATCTTGCTCGCCGCCAACTTCCGTCGTGTTGTCAAACACGAAGGCCGCTCGCAGACAGGAAGCCGCAAATCGAGCTTGTCAGCCGCTGGGCGAGCTATTTGCATAAAAGTAGCGGCAAATGGCGGCCGCTGGCTCACTTTGGCCGGCCACTGGAAGTTGCCATCAAACTAAAACATTAGATGGCTTCCTGCAGGCGTGTCGCCTCCATTGCGCCTCTCAGGCAAAGGAGAGAGCGCGCGTTAATAATGGAAGCCAATCGAGATTTTATTCTAGACCAGATTGAGATGTTTAGCTCTTGCGCGCATGAACTCGCCAACTTTGGAGCAAAACGAGTTCTGCGCTTGTGGCCAGAGAGAATCCATTTGAGCTTTGCAGGAAGTGGAGGCCAGTTGGCGAGTTTGCGCCTTGCCTGCGGTTTGGGCCACAGGTAAGCTATCGCTTTCGGCCGAGAGCGGGTTGCGCGCTCGACACGACGCTCGGCCGCGCCCAATGGAAGTTAACGACGTTTGGCGCCAGTCCGAGTGAGCTAACAACTCGGCGGAGGATGAGCGGCTCCATCGGCGGCAGTGTTGCGCGATTTGGAGGCGGCGCGCTCCAATTCGATCGATGTGCGACATTTAAATACAATCTACTCACCTTTGAGCAGGTAACTCCGGTCGGGCATTCCCAGGGAAACCTGGTCGAGCTGTTCGATTGGATTTGTTGGCGTTAGTGTGTGGGGTTTAGGTTGGAGAGAGGATGGCCGCTGCCTTTCAGGCTTGCTTGAGCGGCTCACTCCTCGGCCGCGCGGACACCAGCCAAAGAGGTAGGAGGGGGCAAACAAGTTAGCTGAAAGCCGCCTCTCTCTCTCTCTATTCGCTCACTTACGTCTATGATATGCCTGGTGTTGTTTCTAAAGTCAGGAGTTACACTCAAATCAATGAGAACATCGTGACTGAATCCAAGCCTGCGAAACTTAATCAGCAAATCTAACCAGTCGAAGGGTCGCTCCTTTGACCAGCCAGACTTTTCGCCCAAAACAGGCCAACCGCCTAGCTGCCTTATAATGTCCAAGAGTGGCTCATTTCCAAGCTCCTCAATGTGACCTGGTGGAGGTGGTGGTGTGTGTGTGTGAAACAAATCGTCAATTTCTAGCTCCAGTTCTACATTCCACCTCCTCCAACTTCCTGGTGCTCCTTTGGGTGGCGAGCTGAAGGGTTTAAATTAAACCCTAAGCAAACCAGCAAACCACTCAAGTTTGCCGGCCGCTCCACTTACTTGTGTTCATGCAACTCTCGTACAGGTTTCGCATCTTGGCCACGATGGGCGCGTCCAGGGCGCTCGGCTGGCGCTCGATCAGGTTGCGCAACTTGTTGTCAAGCTCGTCCTGCACAACAGAAAACAACGAAACCGACGTCTTGTCCTCGGGAATAACCTGCGACTCGATCCAGTTTCCGCAGGAGTAGCGGTAAAAGTCGTCGCAAGGGTCCACCTTGTCGTCGATGTTCTTGAGGATTTCGGCGGCGGCCTTAACGCAACCTGGCGTCAAACAGACGGAGCTCTCCGCCCGCCTGCCCGCTTGGCCGCCAAGCGGCTCCACTCGGCTACCTCCGCTCGGCTGCTGCTCCTCGAACCCTTGCACCTGTTTCGCCTGTCGCCTTGGCCCATTGCCGCGCACAACAGCCAGCGTGTTGGCCACCTGAGGCAGCGACTCGCCTTCAAACTTGTTGGCCAAGTTTCCCGGCAGGACGGACTTCAAATTGGTGGCGACTGTTTTGCGCCCCAAATGGTGTTGGTTTGCGTAATAGTAGTCGATTCCGGATTGTTTGTTGTTGTATTTGATCGAGTGGAGTTGGTTGGATTGAATTAGTTGGCTTTCGAGGAGGAAGCTTAGAAGGAGAACATGAGCCACTCGGCGAGCTACTCGGCCGCTGCTAAGCATTTTAAGGCGGCCCACTTCTTGTTGCTCTCTTGGCTAGGTGCTCGCCTCAACTGAGACTGTATTCATCTGCTCGATCCGTTTTAAGAGTTTGTTTTTCGCCGCATAAGCAGGCGCAAAGGCCGAGAGTTGTCAACATTCTCGTGGATTCTCGAAGCTCTACCTAGATTGGTGGCAATTCCTTCGCTTGACTTGCTCTTTCTCGTGCTCAAATTTCCACCTAACACGCATCCAAACGCTATCTCTTCGAACTTCGCCTGTCGTGCAGATTCGAGATTCGAGAGCCGACAGTAAGAGTGGCAAAGCACGCCACAGGTTAGCTCTCCTAGTCTTCTAGCGCCAATTGGACGACGCGTTCTCTTGCTTGACTTTGAAAACCAGCCAAGAGCTCGGCCCACATTTTGCCTCCAGCCAAAGCTGGTGGGCCAGCCGCTGACTTTGGTCTGGCTGAGGCCAAACATTAGGCCGACTCGACTAGACGTGAGCCAGGGCACAGTCAGAGTTGGAGGCTGTGTCATTGTTTTGCTTAGCAACTCGAGCCGACTACTTCACTTGGCCGAGTTAGAGCTGCGCTGACACTGCAAACTGTTGACAGGTAAGCCGGCAGCGAGAGGCAAGGGAAGCGAAAAACTAGATCCTTCGTCGTCATCTCTTTTTCTCGCTCGAGCAAGAATTTGTCGTCGCCGCCAAGCAAGTCACCCTTGCGCTGCCGCCGCCTCTTAGCGGCCGTCGCACCTTCCTGCGCTGAGCCTCTAATGGTGGCCGAGGAAGGCGGCCTAGAGCTCGACAATGGAGGTCTCCACTCTCGGCGTCAGCTTGACTTCAGCCCAGACAACAATCGGCTTTTTCCGCCAGCAAGCAAGCAAGCAGGCCGGCCGCCAGGTTCAGCGCACAGCCTTGAGCGGCCTGAATCCAACGGCAATGGGCTGGCCTCGCTGGACGGCGGACGAGGAGAGGCGAGCTTGGCGCTAGTGGCCGCTCGCCAGGTGCAATGGAAGCAGCTTAGTGAATGGGGAGCAACTTACTCGTTGTGAACTGGCCGATGCTTATGGAGGCCAGGAGCGACACTAGCGCCAGGCTGAGCACCAGCGAGAGGAGGACGAACACGCAGAGGATGCGCTCCAGGCGAGTGCGCCGGTGCCACCAGGGCGGGTTGCTGGCGGGTTGGGGTGAGATTGAAGGGTTAGTTTGAGTGCTCTGAGAGCTTTGAGAGCATAGGGGCGGATATAGGTGGGCGCGCGGCTCGCCCGGCCGCTCGCGCAAGCTCAATGGACGTGCGGGAGCAAACGCGAGCGCGTATAGGCGCGCAGAGGCACGATCGCGCGCCAAGTGAGCTTTGGGCCGAGCAGAGAGCCGCAGTCGTCGCTAGCGATGGACGCGTATCAGTGCGCAAACCAAGAGCGCCACTTGATTGCGGGAAGCTTGAGCTGCCACTCAGGTGGCCCCGAGCCGAACCAAAACCAGGCAAACCACTACTACCAGGCGCACCAGTACCTCCAAGTGGGCGGCGCAAACTACGCGCATTCCTACGACAACTACCTCTACCAGAGCGGCAACGCGCCCGCCGCGGTCGCTGCCTACGCAAGCTATGAGAGCGCCGAGTACCAGAGCTCCTACTCAACCAGCACCAGCAGCACCAACAACAACAACAACCCCAGCACCTGTTCAATCGAGACGCAAATCTCGCCCCTCGAAGCGGCGAAAGGGGCCAACGGCGAGCAGTCGGCCAGCTTCCACGTGCAGGCGCCGAGCAGCTACCAGCAGGTGAGCTCCACCAACGACTACTATCTCGCCTCTCCGCCCGCAAAGCAGAGCCTTGGCTCGGTTGGGTCCGCTCACAGCGCCGGCCAGCAGGCGGCCAGCGTCTTCCAGGAGTTCGCGGCGAGTCCGCAAACGGCGCTAGCGGCCGGCCAGCAGCAGCAGCAGCAGCAGCAGTTCGCCTACTCGACCTACTTCAGGGCCAGCGAGTTGAGCGCCTGCAAGGGTCAGCAGTACGCCGGCAACCAGGAGCAGCAGGCCTGTCTGCTCGCCCAGCAGCCCTTCAACTTGGCCGGCTCGCTGAGGCTCGAGCGGCCGACGGGAGAGACGAGCCAGAGGCCGGCCGCTCGCCTGTTGGCCGCGCTGCCGGTGGCCAACTCGCAAGCTGCGAGCGCGAGGACTTCGAAGGACAGCGGCGGCGGCAGTAGCAGCAACAACAACAACAAGTCGCAGCAGGTGAGCGGCGAGAGCCAGCGAGCGGGAGGCCTGAGCAAGGTTCGCGTGGGCCCGCTTGGGGTCATAGCGCGCAGGAAGAACGCAACCCGCGAGACCACCGCCACCCTGAAGGACTGGCTCGACGAACACGGCACAAACCCATACCCAACGAAGGGCGAGAAGATTATGCTTTCAATTATAACCAAAATGAGCCTGACTCAGGTGAGCACCTGGTTTGCAAACGCGCGGAGAAGGATGAAGAAGGAGAACAAGGCCTTTTGGGGCGCAAACAACAAGTCTGGCCAGCAGCAGCAGCAGCAGCAAGCGGACCGCCAGCACAACCAGCAGCAGCCGCCGGGCCACTCCACTGGCGCCTCCATCCGCTACTTCATAAGCAAGCACCAGAAGCAGTTGTCTGCGAGCGCCAGCTCCATGCTGGCCTTTTCGGGTTCGCACCGTTTTCGCGGTCCATTCGTCTACTGCCAGCGGCGGAGCCAGCAGCAGCAGCAGCCGGCCGTTGGGTCGGCTCAGCCCGCTGGCCACACCTCTGCTGTCACGGGCGGGCTGAGTGCGCGCGGACAGAAGCAAACGCACAGCGTGCGGCGCCCGCCCGCTGCTCGGCCCACCAGCTCGGTCAGCCCGCCGCCCAGCTCGCCGCCCGTCTCAACCACAACCGCCGGCGCAAATCCCTGAACGACCTCTGTCTACTTGTTAGAGCAGCTTTAGCACAACTGATAACCCGAGCGGCAATAAATCCCAATCATAACCAACCGGAACTCATCCCTCTCGCCGCCCGTGGAAGCTGCCGAGGCGCCAAGATGCTCGAAGGGGCTCTAATGGCCAATATATCACCGCACTGGCAGCGGCTTCAACTCTCGCGCCCTCCTTCCAAATTCTAGCTCCAAATTCAAACCGAAAGGCCCATTTTTGTCTCGCTCTCCTTCTCCTCCTCCGCTCGAGCAACACGAGCTCATCTAATGTTGATTTATTCCGGCTCGTCCACTTCCGTCCGGGTCCAATAATCAAGATTAACGCACTCTATTGACACCTCACCAGAGGCGCCCCCTCGGAGGGGCCGGCCGAGTGGAAGTTGAGCAATTAGCCGGTTTGCTTGGTCTTGGAGGCTCAGCTCTGCATTCAATTTTTCGCCACGAAGCGGAACGAGCTGGCCGGCTTGAGGGCGCAACAAACGATGATTAATCGTGAGCTCGCGCGCGCTTACCTTGCCGGTTAAAGTGGACGGCGGAGAGGCGACAAGAGTCAAGCGGCCGGCTTCGAGCGCTTATGCGCCCACTGGACGCCGCGGCAGACCTTTTAGCCGGCCACTCCTGGCTGGGCGAGCGGCCGGCGGCCATATTGCAAATGGCCGGGCTAACTGGCCGCCGTGAGCCCCGATTGAGAGCTCGAGCGGCGAGGAATCCATCTAAATCAGAGCACTTGGTTGCGCGCGCGCGCACGAGCCTTTTAGGGACCAAACGGCGGGCGGATGTTAATTCAGTGGAGGCCGGCGGTCGTAAATTAGCGGGCGAGCCTGAGCTTCCATTAGCTGCATGAGTGGCCCGCTGGCCAGTGTGTCAATTTGCGGGCCCCAAAGTCGAGCGAGCCGCTCCAATGGCGACACCTTTGACGGGTCCCACAAAGCCAAACTGGGCGCGCAGAGCCTCCCGCTGGCGGAAGCTCGGCCAGCTTTTATGCACTGTGACAGGCGCAAAAGTGGCCAAGCCGAGGCTGGAGGAGGTGGAGCGCTGGCTTTGACAGGCGCGGGGCTCCAAGCGTCTGGTTACATAATCAAAACTGGCGCTGTTTTCAATCGCAGTGATTTACATTTCTCGCGAACTCGCCACTGAGGCTCCCAGTGGGCGAGCCAAAGCGGCCAGGTTGCTCGCTGTTTGTCCAGCTCGGCCTTTTTGTTTAGTTTTGTTGGGTCCCTTTTCGTTTGGTTCCGTTCCGTTTGGTTCCGTTTCGTTTCGTTTTGTTTTGTTTTGCTGCCTCTCCTCTCTCCTTCGCCCTCGCTCAGCTTGGCCTTGCCGCCTCTCAGCAACACTCACTCTGGGCTGGCTCAAGCAGCAGCAGTGGCGGCAGATTGATTCTGGCCAAATTTGCCCGGCAAAGCGGGCGGCGCGGCCAACTTGACAAGTTGCTCGCCCGGCCCCCTGAGCCCTGGCCACTTCCGGCGGCCGCTGGGCGTGTCGGCCCGCCCAGCGCGAAACAATGGGCGGCCTGTGGCCAAGAGCGGCCGCCGAGTGGGCCGCCGAGAGAGCCCAAACTCGGCTCGCCGCCCCCCCCCCGAGCTCAAGGGCTCCAGTTCAGGCGCCAACACTCCGCTCGGCTCGCAACCAAGCGAGCCAAGCTTGCGAGAGCAAACCAATCGCAGTTGTGCAAGGCAAACTAAACCATTGAGCAAACTCACCTAAATTTGGCTATCCCATCGCGTCCATTTGACAGCTCGCTTGTGTCCAACGTGATTTGAGTGTGATTGTTCTGGCAGCTTGAGCCCAAGTTTGGAATGGGCTGCTGTTGTCTTATTGGCAGCGACATGATTCCTGTCTTGTCTCTTGACTCTTCGCCTTGACTTCTCTCTCTCTCTCTTTCTACCTCCCGTTTCTGTGACTCGACCCTCAGGTGCTCGCAACCAGGAGGACCGCTGGTCGCGCTTAGAAGTGAACAGGCGACAAAGGCAAACCTGGCGCCAACCAACAGTTGATGTGATGCGCGCGACTCTGCCTGTCCACTCTGGTCCCGTTTGCTTCGGCTCGATCCGCTCTGGCTTCCAGTGGCGCTCGCTCTAGTTTGCGCTTCTAGGCTAGAGAAAACTGGCGCTCGCTCTGGTTCAGTTTGCGCCTGTTGCCGCTCAAAACGGATCCTTTTCGGGCGCTGATTTGCGCTGCCGGCTGCTCCTATTCTCGTTCAGCTGACCGCCTTACATGCAAAGCGGGCTTGCTGGCCGGGCCGCTCTGCGCGCCAGTTGATCACGATGGCCGGCGGAGATAAGCGCCAACTTGTTCCGATTCCTCACTTTGCCGCCCTGTGGCCAGCTTGCGCAGCTCGCTCCGACTAAACTCGCAAACAAGCCGCTCCACTCTATCCGGTTGCAACGCTTTCAGGGGGGCAGGTAAGGCACCAGTGGCGCTTTCAGTGGCCGGCAAGCAGCGCGCCGATGACATAAATGGGAACGAGCTAACAATGTGCCTCCGCCGACTTGGACCGCAACTATGACTCTGGCTCTGGTGTGATCCTATTCTCGCGCTCCTCCTTGAGAGATTGTTGCGCAAAACTAATTCAATTCAAAAACCTCTCCTCCTCCTCTCTTCTTTGCTCTTCCAAATTCAATTTTCTCTCCTCCCAGCTCGCCCGTCCAATGGGAAAAACTGCAAGACCAAACGGGAGGGATAATGTTCAAGCTCGAAGGCTCCAACTGTTGATCTTTGGCTCTCGAGCTCGGCGCTTGGATTGCGATGCCAATAATGATAAATGGCCGGCAAGTGTCTTTTTGCCCTCGCGCGCTCGCTCGAATCTCGCCGCCAAGCCGAGTGGATGCGGCGGCCTGCGCTCGGCCGCTCGCGTGCACTAGCGAGGCGCACAGCGGCCGCAGAGTAGCGGGCCGGCCGAGAGCAGGCCGGGCGGGCGGATCACAACAGAGGGCCGCTAAGGCCGACCTGCCGCCCCCTCGCCCGGCAACAGGCTGCCCGCCCTGGCCGCCAAGCGAGCGCTGCCGCCCCCGAGCGGGCGGATGGACGCGCGCAGACTGCGCCGCCGCCGCCGCCGCCGCCAACTGAAGAAAGTGAATGGGAAGCCGAATCAGAATCTGAATCCGAATTCAAATCCAAATAAAAGTCAAAACCAAAACTTGTGAGCGAAGGAGCTCAAAGAACTCGAAGCTGAAGGTTGCTGTTTGTTAAACCTAATTATTGGTTGCCGATGAAAACTGGTCGGCTTGCTGGTGGCCGGCGAGACTGAGCGCGTCCATTCCTACTCCAGCTCAGCATCGGCCGCCGATGATATATCGAGCGAGCGCCGAGTTCCGTCAGCCCACCGTCCGGGCTGCAACCAGAACACTCGGGCGGCCCAACGCGAGAGGGGGCAGCAGTGTGGCCCATGATCGATGGCGCCGGCCAGCATCAGTATGCAACCGTTGAGCTAGTGGCAAGCCAGCTAGCGACATGTAGCCGACTGCCCACGAGGCTCGTCGACGGCCGTAGAGAGGCTGCGGTTTGCTCGCGCGCCGCGAGCTCCCATCCCACTCTCGCACTTCAAGTCGGGCTGCCAGCCGCCGGGTTGCCTATCTCGGTCTAGGGCGAGCTTGGCTGGAGTCGAGTTGGGCAGAGCAAACTAGAGGGGAGAGGCGAGGACAAGACAAGAGGCCGGCAAACAAAACAGGACCAGTCTGTGTGTGGCCAATAGTTGGAAAATAATTATCGATTCAAATAGAGCGGGTTGCCTCCGCATCCTTTTCGCCCTCGCTTTCGCTTTTATTAACATCGGCTTGTGGTTATAATAATAATAATAATAATAATTGTTGTTGCTGTTATTATGATTCGCCCTAGTCTCCATTCTCCTCCACTCGGCCGGCCGAGTCTGGGCCGGCGAGCGCAGGTAGCAGGTGAGCGAGCGGGCGTATAAGCGCAAGTGTAAGGGCAAGTGCAAGTGCAACGGCGAGTGTCTACAGTAATAGTGTATGCGTGCGCCTGTGGGAGTCGGCGCCAAAACCAGAACACCGACTCAAACCTGACACTCGCCCTCCTCTCAAAGTTGAGCCCCATTATCCGCCAATGCCTCCTCTCGCCCCTCGCCTCCTGTCGCCCCCTCTCGCGGGCAGCCTCGACAAGCTCGAGAGCGGAGAGAGGACTCTATCCAAAGTGGACCGTTCACGATCTCCTCTCCTCTCCTCTCCGATTGATAGCTCGCTTACGACGGCCGGCTGGTCGATAAATTTTCAATTGATTAGTATCAGGATCAGGCCTTGTTAGCCGGCCTGCAGAAAGGTGGGGGGGGGGGATTCATGTTTTCGCCGGCTGCTTTGCTCCAGCTCAACCCACATGACGGCCACTTCAAAAGTTGGCTGAATTCATTTCCACTCCTTGAGGGGAACCTAAACTGGGCCTAAACAAGCCCGATTTAGCTGCCACTCTTTAGTTAACTTAACCATGACTTGCCTGGCCAATCTATTCCGTTGGTTTGGACAGCCAAGAAAGCGGCGAGATTGGTCGAGAGGCTGGAGCTTGGCGCACAACGCACGCACAAATTGATGCCTGATTACATATTGGCCTTTTGAACTTTCGCGTAAGAGTTTGGCCAGTCATCAATTCTATTAGCTTGATCCAAAATAGGTGAAAATGGTATTTGATTATAAGTTCCGTTAGTTTGAGGCTGCGGCAAGCGAGCCTGGTGCTGCTGATGGTGGTGGTGGTGCTCGTTGGCGCCCATGGGGTTTGCTTGGTGCGCACGCATCATTTGCTGCCCCATGTACTCGGGCTGTCTCGCCAAGCCGAAGGCCGCCGACGAGGATGAGCAGCTCGGGCTGGCTGCGTCACTCTCGTTGCTGCTGCCAGCGCGGCCATTGATTCCCAAATTAGACATACTCGAGTCGAGCAATACGCTCGACTGAGATCTCGAATGGTTAATCACTGCGCCTGTTTGATGGCCATCAAAACTGCTCGACCTGTTATGTGTTGTTCGTGTGTGAAGACAAAGGTGGGAATTGTTTTCGCTTCCATTCACTCTGCTTGGACCCAAATGATGGCCATTCCCTCTTGTTAAGTGGTTCTCCTGAAAAACGTACGCCTGCGAGTGGCTAATGTGAAACTTTTGCTGGCCGCCCAATATGGCGCCGCCGCTGCCGCCGAGCAGTTTGCTTTGGTCACTACTTGGGTGTCGTTCATTGGGATGACCATTGTACACCAGCTGGCTCTGACCTTGGCAGAGCGAGAGCTGTTGCTGGCTCGGGCAGTGATTGGTCTGCATTGTTTGGTGGAGGTGGGCTGAGGGAGTCTGGTTGTAGTGGTGCTGCTGTTGTTGGTGGTGGTGGTGCTGCTGCTGCAGGTTGGCGCCATTCTGAGCCGAAGATTGATAACAGGGCTGATCCTGCACGCGGATTGGGTACAGTGGGTGCTCGTTTTGGGCCTGAATCGAGCACGAGTATTGAGTCTGCCGTTCGCAGGGGCCGAGCTGAGAAGCTTGCCCGCCTCCGACTTCGCTGTCCATGGTTGGCGAGCAAGCAATGTAAGTATGCTCATGGATGTCCAGGTGCTCGCTGCTGTCCATGAAGTCTGGCGAGTTGTAGACGGGGTAGTTGGTGTTGTTGTTGATGTTGGGCGCGTTTGTGTGAGTAACGCTCATCGGAACCACAGCGGCCGCTTGGTGATCTGGGCTCGGCTGGTGATATTGGCTTAGTGAGTTTTGGTGCTGGGTTTCAGTGGGTGCCAAGGCCGGCGACGAGTAGTTGCGATAGTGGACTTGCCCTCCCTGCTGCGGCTGCTGCGGCTGCTGCTGCTGCTGCTGCTGCTGCTGCCGCTGCATCTGTATCTGGTGCTGGATTCGATTTGGACGGTTCAAATTGTCGTTTGAGCCCTGAGTCTCCGACTGGCTCAACGAGTTCATCGAGCACCCATTTGTCGGCGGCTCGCTTGCCAAGCTGCTCGTTCTAGCGCTGCTTCCGCTGCTCATGGAGATCAAACTGGTCATCGGCGCCAGAACTGAGTGCGTTCGAGCATGGGCGCTCACCTGTCTCGGTCTGTTACCGTAGCTTGTTGACCGGCAGTGCAAGTTGTTGTTGCTGGCGCTGGGGGCTCCTTTTGTTGTCCGCGGTTGGGAGCTCGGGTTGAAGAAGGAGGAGGGCAAATTTCTTTGCCTCAGGGGCACAGAAGTTTCAGTGATTTGCGGGTTGAATAATCTGTCCAAACTCTGCTGACTGTCCGAATGGATTCGTATGATACCAGTGGAGGAGGAGCCATCTTCGCGTGCATCAGTTAGGTTCGCATTCTCGAAAGGTTGCTGGCTGTAGTCCATCCGAACACTGGGCGCCAATCCAACTGCAGATCCCTGAGTTGACTCGCTGTAGGATCTGAAGTGATAGTTCATGCTTGAAAGGGGTGTCAGTGTAAAAAAGTGAGCTGGTTTCGGGCTTGAGGTGAAAGTGCCGGTTCAAATGCGTGCAGATTCGATTCGGGTAGTTTTGTGGAATAAATGGGTGTAGATTTCATCAGGTGCTTGTGATTGTAACAGATAAAATGCATAACTCATATCAACTCTAAAGTTCGGCTCCCAAAACTGGCGTCCCTTTGTCGAAAATCGTGTTGCCGTTTGCTCAACAAGTGATTTTCACCGGGTCCCCTTTTTGCCAGCCATCTTTCGTCCGTCCCCTTATGGTTTTCGCACGCTCGCGCACGCTAACCCACGGTCAGCCGCTGACCATTGGTGGCCACCGCAATACGCTAACTTGTTGTTGGTGGAAGCCGGCAAACGGATCCCCCTCGGCCCACTAACACGTCTGTCACTGACAGGGCTACCAGCCGGTGCTGACCAGTCTGTTATCTATGTGGCCAGCCGGCAGCCGTCAGGACAAAGAGCGACCGCTGGCCTCAAGAGCGACGGTCACAAGCGAATCCCTTTCACCCTTCTCCAGGTTGTCTCGTGCAAGTGAGAGTGGAAAATTCCCATGCAGGGCCCCAACCTTTCGTGGATTTTGTGTCAAAAATATCGCTGATAAATAAATAGCTGCCCACAAACTTTGGAGACTCTGATTTCTCCATTCAAAGAATTGAGATGGAAGGAACTCCATACAGAGGGGTCGAATTTAAACGACAAATAGCCGTCCCCCTGGAGCTCTCAGGATACAAACTCAAGTATGAAAACTCAATAGTTTATTGTCTCGCCGTCTGCTGTCGAGCGCTTGGATGTTGGGGGAGTGACGGGGTCAATGGAGGATTCAAGAGAGAAGGGAGGTATCCTACACTCGAAGGTTTCCCCATTCTCCCGTTGCATTTTGAACGTGCCCCACATATGACCACTCTTATCCTGCAAATTTACGTGCGAAGAGTATTGATAGGCGGGCTCGCTCTTGCTTAAAACTGGCTCCACGCCAACAACGCCTCGGCCCTTAATTGTTTGTAACATGTTTGTTTGACTAAATATCTTCCAATGCCTCTCGCGCAATTGGACGCTCATATCGTTGAAGTTTTCTAGCCTCAGACAATATCGCCACCAGTGGAAGGAGGTATCCTCGATCATGGTGTGACCTAGGTAGAATGGTATCACAGTAACGCGAACGTTTTCTGTCGTTTCCCTATAAACGCGAGACAATTCCAGCCAAGGGTGCTTGTTTCGCCAGGTTTCAAGAAGCTCGGACGAGATGAATTTGTTTCGGCCGGCAACAAAATCTGGGATTGATTTAAAAAGTTTGCTGTGCAATTCATGCTGAATCGGCTGCTTCTCATAGCTCGTATATGGTAATATATCCTCGTGGGCAACATAATCTAAGCCCTTGATCGAGTAGACAGACTTGCTGTTGTCCGGGTGGCCCAAAAAAGTGACAGCCTCAGTTTGTGTTCTATTCGATACAAAGGGACAATCTCTGCTATCAATGAGCACCTGATAGTAGGGGTGAAATTTGGTTATGGAGCCGGCGTTCATCTTTGGTAAAGAGCTATCATTGTTTGCATCGTTGTGTTGGGAATCATCATTTGAGGATGGTGTTGAATGAGAATGGTTGTGCCTATGAGATTCCGATTTATCTTTGCTCATACCGCCATCCGAGTAATTCTTTCTCACATCAATATCATGCACTCTGGCCATCCAAGGGAACAGCGTGACACCTCTGTATCCAAACACCCTATGTAAAAATGTTTGTCCCGCCGGATAGCACTCATCGTCCGGTTGCTTGACCTCGAATTTGCCGACCTCGGCCAATCTTGTTGAATAGAATCTGGACGTTAAGTTCCCATTGGATGTTCCATTTAGTCTGGCTGTATATCCAGTAGAACCAGCTGGCGTTGAGCTAATAGGATGCTGGGAGATTCTGTTCACTGCAGCTCTCATAACTCCAATTACATGTTACACAAGATCACCTTATTCGTGGGAGTGAATATAACAAATTCCTTGAACACTATGACTAATGTGTAATGTAAATGTAAGTCGTCTCAAAGTAGATTCATGTGGTGATAAGAGGATTTGGGGCAAGAACAATAACATGACTGCCGGGTGTGATAATTCATGGCCAAAACAGCTTTGTGCGTTATTGCGAGCGCCGAGTGGCGAGATCCACGTTGCTCGCGCGTAACATGAGCGACAAGCGCTTTTCTCGCGTTCAAAGTACACCACAGGTCAATTGGGGGCTTGATCCTCGTGATCTTGGACACAGATCACAGGTAAGCGCTGATACCTAGCTGCTGGAGGCGCGTTGATAGATGGCAGCAAAGATTGCCTTCGCGAACACGAAACCCGGCAGAGGTTTCTAGTCTGTCCAGAGCGCAGTCGCAGCCGCTCGAGTTCGAGCAAAAACATTACCAAGGCTCCGTCTGAGAATCCGGCCAGTGGGCCAATTACCATGACGCTAGTTGCAGGCGCCACACTTTAGTCTAACTCGATTCAGATCTAGCCGGCACTGTTGTAGCTCTGCGGCTGGGCGCCTTGGTGGTGGCTCTATATTGGAGCTTACACTGGTCTTGCGTTGACGGGCTGAAGGTGGACAAGATGCGAGCGCGAGCAGTTTGCCGCATAGATCTGCCTATATGTGATCTCGACTCCCATAGTAGGTTAGACTTTGCTTGTGGAGACGTCTAGGTTGCGTGCGAGTGTTTGAGGGAGGGTATTTAACTGCCTGGCCCCACTAAGCGGCCGCCTCTCTCCCGGGGCGATCGTTGATCTCCGGCTTCACAATCACAATATTTGCGAGAGCCCGCAGTTGGTGGCACAAGGAGAGCGAGCGAGCGGTCATTCAGATATTAGATTGAATTATTGAAGGGGCTTCAATGTTTCAAAAGCTTCTTTGAGTTGAAAGATGTGATCCTAGGTGAGGTTAGCGCGCGTTAGTTAGATAGAGAGAGAGAGAGAGAGAGAGAGGGACAGAGATAGAGGGGGGAGAAGACGGGGATTTTGAGCGTCCAGTTTAGTTTAGTTCAGTTTAGTGTGGTAATTTAGTGCAGCTGGTTTGTTTTAGAGATTGAGGCTGGCTCAGGTGAGATGAGCAAGCTGAGTGCGGGCCAGCGCTAGGTAGAGTTTCAAAGTGCGAGATTGTTGGTTGGTGGCATTTTACAGCTGTTAGTGGAAATGGCTGAGCAACAGGGCAACCGAGATCAGCGTAACCGCTATGCGCATCTAGTTGCAAGCAAGCAAGTGCGAACGGATGAAACCAGAGTGACTATAGCAACTGAAAGCAACACCCAAATCGGCCAAGCTGAAGCTCAAAGGGCCAACCAAAACGGAACCAGGACAAACCAGAAGGCGCCCCCATTGGGGAAGCGAACGCAAGCTTACGCAAACAACTATTACACAAGCTTCTCAAGTGTCGATTTGCGCGAACAATGGATCATAATGAAGGACAAAATTTTGGAGAAGGTCGAGGAGCCAAGGAGCCAGCGGCGGCTTATTTTGTTCATAGTTTGTTGCGCCCTCCTGTTGGACAATATGCTTTACATGGTAATAGTGCCAATAATTCCCGATTACCTGCGCTCAATCGGAGCTTGGTCGACTTACACAGAGAACGCAAAATGGATCAGAAGAAACGTTTCTGGTTTGCCAAGATGGGAGCGTGTTGGCGGAAATGTTGTTTACGAGGGCGAAGACTCTGCTGTTGGCTTCTTGTTTGCTTCGAAGGCAATCGTTCAACTATTTATAAACCCCTTCTCAGGAACAATAATAGATAGGATTGGCTACGAGCTGCCAATGATGCTTGGCTTGACGGTCATGTTTTTCTCGACAATGGTTTTCGCTTGCGGCCAAACCTACTCCGTCTTGTTCCTTGCGCGTTCCCTTCAGGGTGTTGGCTCCGCCTTTGCCGACACCTCAGGCCTTGCAATGATAGCCGACAGGTTCACGGAAGAGAACGAGCGCCAACGAGCGCTTGGTGTTGCGCTCGCCTTCATCTCCTTCGGTTGCCTTGTTGCGCCCCCCTTTGGCGCAGTCCTCTACCAGGGCGCCGGCAAGGAGGTGCCCTTTATAATCCTCTCGCTCGTTTGCCTCCTCGACGGAAGCCTCCTCCTGCTCGTGACGCCGCCAGGCACCTTTGCGCAACTGTTGCCCGGCTACCAGATGCAGGTGCAGGCGCAGAGCCAGACAACGAGTTTGGTTGAGATGAACACGAGCGCAAACTCTCGCCGCCAGCCAAACGGGGCCCCCATTGAATTGGGTCGCGCCGAAGCCAGCGACTACCAAATGTCGGCCAAAACAAGCTCAGCGCCCGCAAAGAGGACCATTCAACGCCAAAAGTCCATCTCAAGACGCCACTCAATGACCGTGGCCTCGGCCGGCGAGGCCCCAAAGGGAACCCCGATTTACGTGCTCTTCCGCGACCCTTGCATCGCCTGTTGCTCGGGCGCGCTCGTGGTTGCAAACGTGTCGCTCGCCTTCCTCGAGCCAACAATATCAATTTGGATGCAAAACACAATGGCCGACATCGAGGAATGGCAGATGGGCATGATTTGGTTGCCCGCATTTGTGCCGCACGTTTTGGGCGTCTATTCAACGGTTAAGCTGGCAGACAAGTACCCGCGTTACCAGTGGCTGATTGCAGCAATTGGCTTGATTTTAGAGGGTATCTCCTGCCTAATGGTGCCTTTTTGTACCTCCTTCTGGTCGCTGATCATTCCCATTAGTATTATTTGCTTTGGTTTAGCTCTAATCGACACGGCCATCCTGCCAACGCTTGGATTTTTGGTGGACACAAAGTACGTGAGCGTCTATGGAAGCATTTATGCAATTGCAGACATCTCCTATTCGCTCTCCTATGCCATTGGGCCAGTCATTGCGGGCGGCATTGTTGAGGCGATCGGGTTCACGGCGCTGAACCTCCTCATTGCGCTCGTGACCTTGGGCTACACGCCAATCCTGATGATGTTGCGCACAATTCACGATTACGAGCCCTTCGAGGCGGACAGCCCGGCGAGGAGGGAGCTGGAGGCGGATGCGCCCTCCGCCGGCGCTGGCGCCGCCATCGCAAACCAGGAGTCGGTGGTGGGCGGCAAGTACGAGAGTCCCAGCTGGGCGGCCAGCAAGCCCGACGAGCGGCCGGCGCCCGCAAAGAAGGGCTCGATTAGGCGAACCGGAAGCCGCGTGGAGGGCGCCGCGGAGGGCAGGCGGCAGTGTGTGAAAATAGTTGAAGCCGCGGACAGGCTCTGCGAACGATCGGACAGCGAGCAAGAGGTCTCAGAGCGACTCCAACAAGCAGACTTGGGGCCAACCAATCCAACGAACCCCTTCTTGGCCGGATAGCCTGAATTTACATATCCATTCCAACCGAAGCCACTCGAGCCGAGCGAGAAGGACACAAAGACAGACAGAGAGAGAGACTATTTTCGCATTCAAGACGGATCAAGTAAATCTGTCGCAACGAAGACAGATCGTCGCCGCCAATGGTGCACAGCTTGCTAGTTGGCGGAAGCTGGCTGCTCGTTAGCGACTTGAGTCGGGGGCCAAATCTCGTTTGCGATCTCCTCCCGCTCGGTGGTCGTTAAACGTTAGCAAATAAAGGAACCCAATTCGGCCCAAGGCTCGCCGTTAATCGTTGGGCCAAATCTGAGCTCAATTGGGGGCAGCGAGAGGAGTTTGTTTGAGCGGCTCCAGTTTTAGTGTTTTGCAGTTTTTGAGAGTTCCGTTCACTCGGCTGCACCTTTTGTTGCTTAGTTTGATTTGTCGGGCTAGTTTCAGTGCGTTTGGTTGTGAAGGGCAAGCTTGTTTAACCTGCTCGTTTGTGGCCTCAAGCCGAGCCGAGAACAGTTTCCGGGTTTGGGGCGGCGCTTGAATGTCTCTGTTTACTTTGCATAATCAAAGGATTTCCAAATCCCAAATCCAGCCAGTCTGTCAAAAACCGATCCAGCCCCCAGGAATCAGCGGAAGCGGATCTGAAGATGATGGCGGCCGTCGGCGTTTGCCTGGCCCGTTGATTGGCCGGCGCGGCTCTGAGGCACCATTAGGGCTGTTACATTAATTGGGCCGAGCTCGTTGGTCAGCCAGCGACAACTGCCGGCCAGCTGACCAATTGGAGGCGAGAGTTCGCGCCGGCCGGCGAGCTGGCGGCGGCGGCGGGCGCATAGGGGCGTTCGCGAGCTCGCCGCGGCGGGCGCCCTGCGAGCGGCCGCGCTCGGCTCGCGGTTACATCGCATCGCTTGAGCCGCAATTAGTGCCGCTACTTCCGTTGCTGCCACCACCGCCGCTGCCGCCGCCGCCGCCGCCGCCGCCGTCGCCATCGCCGCCAGCCAAGCAAACAATTGCCGCCGACATGGCCAACTAGCGGCAATTGTTGTCTTTATGATTTGGCTCCACTTGCCCCTTGTTGTCTGGCGGTTTCGCTCGGCGGCCAGCGGGCGCTTGTTTTGGGGCTTGTTTTTGCGCTCGAATGGGCGCGCAAACTGGGCCTCGGGCGGCCAACTCGCCGCCGGCCGCCCCCCTGTCTCGGCCGGCGGTGGCGCCCCGAGCGCCAACCATTGGATGGATGTTGATCATTCGGCTGTCTTGAATTGTCAACCAGCCCGCGGGATTGGCGCGCACTAGCTCGGCCCCAACCGCCGCAAGCCGCCCGCCTCGCCTATCGAGGCCCCTCGAGCGCCGCCTCAAACGGCTGACGTTTAACAACCAACATGGGAACTTGGGCGCCCAGCTGGCCCGGCCAGGCGCCAAGTCGCTAGCTGCCGAATGAGTCATCAACAATTTGGAGTAAATTAGATTACACGTTTCGCGCTGGAGCAAGGAGAGTAAATCTATCGGGCGCGCACACAACAACAACAACAACAACTAGTTTGCCAGTCAATCCCAAGTGCGCTTCTGGGAATTGTGGGCCAAGTGCGCGCGGCGGGCGCATTTTGCTCGGCCAGCCGAGGGTTGCAAATCGTGTATCTCGTGCGCGCAATCGTACAATCGCGCGGGCCGATTGTTGTTTATTGGCAGCTCAATCAGTCGCCACTAACTAGCTCCAGCAGCAAGCCGGCCGCCAGCGAGCCGCACTGATTGACTGGCGCGCAGACTTGCAAGCCCAGGGAGGCCAATCATGAGCCTGGGCGGCCATGTTAATTTAGTTTGGCCAAATGGGGGGCCGCCTAATGAACGGCGCCGGCTAGGTTATTTAAATGAAGAGTAGCAGGAGGAGGAGGCGGCGCAAAATTCATCAGTTAGCTCCTGCAAAGTGGCCAGGTTGGCAAAGTGGGCCTCCCCTTGGAACCATAGAAACTGGCCATCGGCTGGTTGGGCGCCACTCGGCCATCCGTCAGCGGGCGCGGGATTCGCGCACAATGGGGCCGCTTGTGTTTTCATCACCATCGGCGGCTCAAATGCTCGATGCTCGACGCTTGATGCTCGACGCTTGATGCTCGACGCT
>ENA-UOVY01000396-UOVY01000396.1-plant-metagenome-genome-assembly--contig:-NODE-396-length-23675-cov-611.090474_pt1 | contig 23675 bp, 17 predicted proteins | sample MGYA00249840_ERZ761561 | MGnify/ENA primary metagenome ERZ761561 (study PRJEB28882, sample SAMN05720143) | plant metagenome | isolation source: Guanajuato, Mexico | place: Mexico:Guanajuato, Mexico...
GATATGCAAATTGGATCTGTCACAGACGGACAATGATGATAGAAATAGCATGGGAGGCAATCATTTACCAAACTCGTTAAATTATAAAGTTGATTTGATGGCACCATCCTTTTGCTCAAACAACAAGTATCCAACTAATCCCCACAATGACCAAGCTCGCCGCCAAGGTCAGCACAACTATGGAGGTCGGGGAAGTGCAGGACAAGAAAGGCAGCGTAAAATAATCGCCCCACCTGCTGTCATCCAAGATGTCGAGTTGAAGACAGCAGAAAAGCCATGGAAGCCTACCCGAGAAGTCAGAGAAGATGTTGTTAGTGACGAAGTGGAACTTGAGTCACTAAAAAAGAAATTTAGATCTATTTTAAACAAATTGACGCCAAACAACTTCGACAACTTGGCCCGTGCTGTCTCAGATCTAAATATTGACACTGAATTGAAGCTCGCAGAGGTGATAGATATTGTATTCGCAAAAGCCTTAGCAGAGCCTGGGTATTGTGTTCTGTATGGCCAGATGTGTAGCCATCTTAGACAAATCACGGCTGGAACGACAAATTTTGGTAATACTCTATTGAAAAGATGTCAGAATCAATTTCAAACCGACATTTATAGTGGTCTGAATTTGGAAAGTCGTAAAGAACTAATAGAGAAGGAAGAGAATCCTGAAATTAAGAAACAGTTAAATGAAGAGCTTTACGAGGAGATGTATAGATGCAGGATGAGAGGTTTAGGTCTGATCAAATTCATCGGCGAACTATATAAGATAGAAATGTTGAATGAAGAGATCATGTTCCATTGTATACTACAGCTACTGAACGAACCAAGCCAGTCAGAGGAATCCCTCGAGTGCCTTTGTGATTTATTAGCTACAATAGGAGAGAAATTGGATAGATGTAGCCGGACAATTGCAGATAAAGATAGAAAAGCACCAAAAAGTGCCCCAAAGGCTAACGCTTACCAAGGTGGTCAAAAGTCTGCGGCGGCTGTTGTGAAATCTGGTCCAACGGCATCGCAGCAACAGGTGGCTGCAGAGCAACATACCACTCTCACATCATTAGATCCAGTTTTTGAAAGGTTACATAAGATAAGAAAGAGTAAGGAATTATCAGCTAGAATAAAGTTCAAGCTATTAGACACGTGCGAATTGAGAGAGAAAGACAATTGGCAGTCCAATAGAACTAAAGATAACAATCCTAAAAAACTAGAAGAAATTCGAGAAGCTCATAAAGAGAAATTGGAACTTGAGAGGAGGCAGCAGAGTGCATCGGCACCAAGAAGGAGTCAAGAGGGTCGTCGTGGTTTAGGCCACTCAGGTGGTTCGTCGAGTCAAATAAGTTCGATGGCAAACGAGTCAAGCGGTAATAGAGGAACATCGAATATGCACACCTCCTCCTCGAGTCATATGCTCCGTGATCATTCAATAGGTGACAACATGAAATCAAACCACAACGACCTAGCAGGGCAAAAAGAACATCAGCAAAGAAAGATAGAGAGCTTCAAGTACTTGAAGTGTCTACAGGCAGGAAATAAGACATCATCAACGGAACCGCTGAGACCCCTTCGCCCAAACTTTGGCAACTCCGCAACAGGCCTGAGGCCCGCAACTGATTCGAGCGTCGCCAATTCCAGTTCGAGCAATACTTTGAGCGGTAGAGATAACAACTAGTATCTGTCCAGCCAAAAAGTAGATGACCAAGAACAGGTGTAAAAGTGTTGAGATCTGTTTTGTTAAGTTATGTAATAGCTCCTGGACTCATGAAGGGAAATGCTACTCTAATTCTAGCAGTCGAGTGCGGCACTAACAGAAGTTTCATAGTTATGTTGCCTCTCGTTCCAAAATATCAAGTCGTAGTCCTTTCTCAACATTAAAACTTTGAATCCCATGAACCATGTACAAGAAGTTGAGCTTATCTCTGGCCCAGGGCCGACTCGAGCCGGGCGGTCGGCCGGCCGGCCAGCAAAGGCCATGGAGAGCTTTATCTCAGCGATTAGGCTCGTGAAATTCGCGTAAAGTGGGATACTCGTGAGGCCAAGTGCGGCGAGGGCAGCGGCGCCGGCAGCAACAGCAGCAGCAGTGAGAAGCCATTAGGATGTTGCCTCTGCCAATACTTTCGCTCGCTGCCCAGTCGGTGTCTGTGTTGTTGTTGTTGTTGTAGCTCAGCCCCTCTTCGTATTTCCATTATTCCTGCCCGGCTGCTCCTTGTCGTCGCCGGCCCTGTTGCCCCTTCCCCCTTCGTTTCAATCGAAAAGAAGCCGGCCAATCCGGCGCCATCGTCTAAGCGCACAATCGGCCGCGTGCCCATTCCAAGGCAAAGACAATGCAGGGGCCAGTCGGATTGGGGCGGCCAGTGGCCCTCACCACTGGAGCGTCGGCAATTTCTGTCCGACGGGCTCTCAGCTGAGCGAGAGAGGAACCTTGCTCGCCGGTGGAGCTGCTTCGTCTAGCCTGGCAATGGTTGGATTCTTGCATGAATGCAAGTCGTGGCCGTTCTGTCTTGAGTTTGAATCTGAGTTAGGCTGAGCCGGCCCTCAAGTCGATTTGAATTAGAATAAAGGGAACAATCCGGCGCCACTGTCCACACGAGGCGCGCTATTCGTCGCTTTGTCCCCCAAAGGGACCACAATCGGCCCATCCTTATCCCCCCGCTGCCTGCGACCCAGGTCTGGTTAGCGTTGGCCTCGCTTGCTCGCTCGCTCGGCCAGCGCTGGACCAGCGAGCCGGGAGCCAGAGGGGAGCGCGCGCGCGCCTGGTTCCAAGGAAATCAAATGTGAGAAAGTGCGGCTTCTCTCTCTTATCCCGGCGTCGGGGATAGCCGCTGACCGCGCTCCCGGCGCCGGCAGCAGCGGGGCCATAGGGGAGCAGCGCAGGGAGGAGGAGGAGGAGGAGGAAGGAGGAGGAGGAGGAGGGCAGCAGTGTTGATTGGATAGCAGGTTATAATTTTGGCATTGCTAAATTATTGTTTGAGTTAGGGAATTGGACGGGGGAAGGTCGGCGCTCGGATTCCCCAAGTGGCCGCTGGGCTGGAAGTCGTGGCCAGCGGACAACAAAGCAAAGCAAAGCGGCGCGCGTAGACAGTGGCGCCGGATTGTTTCCTCTCCCTCTCTTTGCTCTTGAAGCGAAGGGGGAAGGGGCAGCAGAGCCGGCGACGACAAGGAGAGCGGGCAGGAATAATGGGAAGCAGAGGAGAGGAGAGGAGCTGAACGGCAACACCAAAAACAACAACAACAACAACAACTAATACCACTGCCTCAACCAGGACGACCAAGGCGCCGGCGACTGTGCGGCGGCGAGAGCGAAAGTATTGGCGGAGGCAACATCCTAATGGCTTCTCGCAGTGGCCGCCGCCGCCACTGCGCTCGGCCCTCGTGAGTATCCTATTTTACGCATCGACATTCAGGCGCAGTGGCCGCTTTGGTGCGAGCCGGCCTCGAGGGGCGAGCGCGCTGGTCTGCACTGGTCTGGTCTGGTCTGGTCCAGTCCAGTGCGCGCGCTGCGGCGCCGCCAAACAACCCAAACGGCCCGTGCACTTTAGCGCTCACTGTTTGCCCCTCGCCCGTCCGTCCGTCCGTCTGTTTGTCCGTCCGTCCGTCCGCCTGTCTGTGCGCTCGGCCGGCAAACTCCACTTGACGTGCCGCTGGAATGCGCGCAGCCTCAGTGGGTGCATGCGCGCGAGCGCGCGTCCCAAGCCTCGCGCCGCCAGCCACAGCGCCGGCCACCTAAACCTATTACAGATGCACTGGCGCCACCAACACCATTGGCCGCCGCCGCCGCCGCCTCCTCCAGCCCAAAGGCCCGAGAGCGGCGCTCCATCAGATGGAACTGTCGGTGGCGCTTCTGTATTATTGTTATTGTTGCTCTGCGCTCAGGGCCTCGGTTGGCAGAAGGCTAGTGTAGCGAGCTGCCGATGCTCTGATTTTGTTTCGGAATCAGCGCCCAAGCAAACTGGTTCACTCGCCCCCTGACCTGGCCAGCTAGCACATCGCGTCGAGCAGCAAGTGGACGAAAGCAAAACAAACACACTCACACTCACACTCGCAAGAAGGCGGCCGAGCTCAAGCGAGAAAGGTGGCCTCAAGCAGCTCAGCAGCCTAGAGACAGCAAGCAAGGGGCAAGGGAGCCAAGCAAGCAAGTTGGCCTCGCCTACACTCAGCCAGCCGCCTCCGCAGCGCACAATCATCAGCTTCAGGAAGCCGCGAGGAGGCCAAGCGAGCTAAATGGAGGATCCAGTTTACCTAAGTGATGAGCGCGTCCTGAGTCGCATGCTAGCGAGCGAGACGCGCCAAGAGTTGCAATCCTACTTCGAGAACAGGTTGCAGCGAGACTTCAACGAGAACGACCGGCGCGAGTTGGCCATTTGGATGCGCGACGTTTGCCAGGCAGAGGAGTGCCAACCAGACATTTTCCCCCTTAGCATTCTAATTGTTGACAGATTTTTATCATTTGTTAGAACCAAGCGAACACAATTGCAACTCCTGGGCGCAGTTGGCCTACTTTTGGCCTCCAAGTTGCGCCAAACGAGCCAAATTCCAGCTAGACACCTAATCTATTATACGCAAGACCTAATAACCCTGAACGAGCTCAAAACCTGGGAACTCTTTGTGCTCACAACCTTGAAATGGGACCTGGCATTAATTACACCTGTTGATTATCTGGACATTCTAATTAGGCGGATGAGGTTGGAGGACGAGCAGACTGTGAGCGACATTGAGGAGGAGGCTCAGCGGATGATAGTGGAGTGTTGTTTGGGTAAGTTTTAGTTCAATACAATTTTCAAGCTCTTGGGGCTCCTCTCTGCGTTGCACTCTGCGCTGCACTTGGGCGGGCCAGCTCGGCCTTGAATTTGGCGCGCAAACTTTTAATGACAGATGAAAGGCGGCCGGACGAGATTCCAGTGGCTCTGGATTTGGTTTGGAGGCAGTGCACGCGCACTTGTGCTGCCCCCTAACAGGGCGCGCGGAGGCAGGGAAGCCTCAGTTAGCTCTGTGCGAGGCGGCAGCGGGGGCCACTTTGCGCGCTCTCGCTGCCAAAGGCGCGCGCAGGCAGACCAAGGAAAAGTGGAGCACAATTTGTTTTAAGCACCAAAATGACCTCCTTGCGTTTGGCGCCCATTTCTCTCTCTCTCTCTCTTGCTCTCGGCTGCCCGCCCAGCAGCCGCTTGCACGCACTCACGATCCAATTTGCATCCAACGGCACACTAACAAACAACACGGCCCCTCCTCTCTCTCTCTCTCTCTCTCTCTCCTGTCCAAACTCGCGCGCGATAATTTTCGCGACTCTAGACTTCAAGTACTCCCTCTACCCGCCCTCAATGGTGGCCTGGGCCTGTCTCATGCGCGCAATGGAGCCCTGGAAGCTGGGCAGCGACCAACTCCAGCTGGCCAGCTCCACCAAGGTTGGCCCGAGCTTTGCCTTCGCGGAGAACCTAGCAAGCCTGTGCTGGAACTGACTGGCTGGCTGGCCAAGCGGACAAACCCCTCGCCAGCCTCTGTATAGAAAACTTAATTCAATGTAACAACAAGCTATTAACCTCGCGCACGCAACAAGTGATTTGTCAAGCTCAATAAAAGTATCTCTTCAATTTGAGCGGCTTGAATCAGGTAGCTCATTTGGGCGGCCTGCCGCTCCTGAGTCTAGCCTCTAAACAACAAGCACTTTGATGGCGATAATTTCGCTCCGGTGAGGTGATTTATTTCCCTTCGACTCTTCCGTCTCCTCTCGCTGACTCTCTCTCTCTCTCTCTCTCTCTCTCTCGCTTTCGCTCCTCCTTGGCGCTCTCCTTGTTTCGGCGCCAGCGCGAATCTCCCCCGACGATTCCAGGCGATGATCGCGCCCGGCAAATCAGCTCGGTGGTCGCGCAGTCCAGGGCAAAGGCTGAGCCAGTTATCAAACCTTAAGGACAGATTGAAAGTGGATAGCGCGCAACAGCGATAAGGCTCGGCCGCGGCCAAACATGGCCCTCAGTCTGCCGATCAGATCCGCACTCGCACTCACGCTCACGCTCACAGTCATCGTCGCGGGCACAGTCACAGTCGCAGTCACAGTCCTTCAGCTCGGACGCGACAACTCGAGGTGAACTAAATGGAGCCGCGAGCATGGAAGCCTAATGGAGCTGGAAGATGCTCATCGAGCTCTCTGGCGCCGATGCTGGTGCTTCTGTTTTCCATTAAACTCGTCCAAGTGTGTTAATGTCTCTCTTTACTTCAAATTCCCATCCAAACTCCTCTGGTGCCAAGTTCACTTGTTGATTTTGTGAAACATCACCATCTGATCAACTTGATTCCATACGCAACCCTCGCTCGCTGATTATCTTCATCGGCCAGCTTGCAAGTTTGTAGTTACAGGTAAGCCTGAGTTCCAGGCTAACTAACTTAGCGGCTTTGAGGAGTCAAAGCTTACAACCTCCACCGCTTGTAACTCAACTTCATGAGCTCATAAGTTGCTAAATGACAAAAAGTGTATCTACCAACAAATTGGCCAGCCAACTCTTCAGGCTAGAGAGAGAGATGGCCACTTTCAGTCCTATATGTTTTTGGTATTGGTTTGTGTGTCTAATTTATTCAACGCACTTGGAGGGTGGGCAAAATATGCTTTCATTGATTAAAATCTCGAGCTTCGCGGCAAATTCGTGCTCGCTCTGAGGGCTTGACGAGGCATCCTCTTGCCTCCACAAGCTCGCAGACGCGCCATCAACGATAAACTAAAATTCAGCTCTAATTAAATCGTCAGGCTTGCGAATTTCAGCGCCCGAAGGTTAACATGCCTTAAGGTGGCTGAGATTAATTTGAAGCCTTTGACAGCTGATCTAGCGGATCAAGTGGAACTAATTTGACACTGTCCCCCCCTCCTCACTACACACTGCGCAGCCTCTGCTCCTGCGCAAACAAAAGGCTAGTTGGACAGACCAATCGGACTCTCCGCTTTTAGGTGGGTGAACTCGGCTCTTGAGGAGGGCGACGCTCATCAGGAGAACTAGTCCAACGGACCAGCGATGAGACAGAGGGGCTCGGCTTCTGCGAGCCCCTCCTGCCGGCGGAAGCGGACAAAGTTCGATTGATTATCGGGCGAGCATTTTAATTGCCTTACAACGAGCGACCTGAACGCTAACCCCTTGAAACCTGTACAGCTCAAGACCATTGGCGACCGTCTCCCATCCTAAACAGAGGCGACAGAGACAGGGAGGAGGAGGCAAAACTTCTTTGGTGGACTTTAAAGCCAACTTTAAAGCGCTCGCATGGTCAGGGGAAAAGCTTGGCGGAGTTTTGGTTCGTTGAACGTCTGGAACTCCTACTTGTGCTGCCGCCGCCGCCGCCGCCGCCTCCCCAATCTTCCATTAGCCTCATTGTGCGGTTATGATCTTTATTGTACTTTGCCGCCAAGCATGCTGGAGATTTCCACGTTCAGCAATCAGTCAGCCCCTGTCAGTCCAGATGGGCTTGATTTTCATTCTGCTCCATACACATTGGAAATAAAAATGGAGTTAAGCAGAGGACCAGATTCAAAGTTAGAACTTCAAACTACATTCCAGGGTATCAGGGAAAATGCGCGCCATTAGTGGGTCCCAGAGACAATAGTTCCGCGCGCAAACACAAGGGGACCCATCTCATTGTAAGAGGGGGGCATCTAAGCAAGTTGGGAGGGGGAAAAGATGCGAGCGCTAGCAATCATGTGAAAGCTACGAGCAAAATGAAACTATAACACTAACAAGCCCCGAGAGGCCTTCATTTTAATAGGAAGCACTTTCTTCGTTCGAGCCTTTTGCGAGGTACACGTATTGGATTCGATTTGTTTGTTGGTTGGTTGAGATCAGCTAGTTTCGTCCAATATGTTTGGGAACATTCAAAGAGCTTTTGAAAGAATGCGCGTCTTGCAGGAGCCTCGTTCAGCCGACTTTCTGATTGTCGTTGTGCAAGCGATTCCTTTGCTGCTGACGCTTCCGCTTTGATAACTGCCTAGTTCTTTGATTATCGTTTTGACTAGATTTCCGCCGGAAAGCTGTAGTCTCATCAGCTTGATTCATTTCATCATGATTGTAGTCAACGTCTACAGATTGATTATAATTTAACGCTTGCCGCTCACTCGCGCAATCAGATTGGCGCTGCACGACTTGAGAGTTCGAAAATACACGGAGATCATGGGCTTCACTCTCTTGGTGGGCGTTTTCAGGGCCTCGTCTGAAACGTGCCGATGGCTGTTGTTGTTGCTGCTGCTCAGTAGGGAGTTGCTGTGAGGTTGACTGCATTGAGCCAGTTGAAGTTGAAGATGATATAATGTCATTGGACGCCCTTGAGCCGTTATGGTAAGCCTGAGAATGATTGTTGAGCTTCAACTGTAGATTCGAGTCGGAGTAATCAATGTGCTCGTACAAATTTGATTTCACTTCCGCCAGTGGATTTGAGATAACATTGGCGGCAGGATCGTGATCGATGGCTTGGCGAGTGAGGTGATCTCGATTGTTAAATTGGTTCCCGTTGCTATCTTGTTGCATTAGCTCATGTGGTTGACCGATAGGAACTTTCTGAGCTCTCGCAGTTTGAAGATTCACCGGATTTCTCTGTAAAGTTCTGAATACGGAGGCTGGGTGCTGCGCAGGGTTATTCAGGAGAATTCTATGCGAATCGTCCACAGTGATGCAATTGTTGTGAGCTATAAAATTTTGTTGCCTTGGTTGATCCAGGCGAGAGGTCTGATGATTTTGGATGATTTGTTGGGGCATCTGGAAGTGGTTCATTAGATTTGTAGTGGCATAAGGTGAGAGAGGTATTGTACTTTGAAGTCCCCCTCTCTCGCTAGTTACGATTGGTTGCTTCATCTCGTCTAGACGCTGCTGTAGAACTGCTTCATATCTCTGATTGTCGCTGATAGTCTTAGCTAGAAGTTCCCTGTTGTAGTTTTGATTTGGAAGTAACCGAGTTACTGAGGAGGGACAACTCGTATCACTGTTACTACTGGCCGTTTGATGACGGTCAGCGTTGCTAATTAGGGGTATATTGTTTCTTTGCTGATTTTCCAATTCCTCATATTCAGCCATACCATTAATTACGCTGTAGTAGTCGCCACCATGGTGTATGATCTGAGTTTGGTGTTCGATGGGGTGACTCAGATTCGAGTTCTTATTACCAATCAAATGTCCAGGGGTATTTTTGATGAATCTAGAGTTAACATCCTTCTCTGCCATCATGAGAACTTGATTGCCATTCATTCTGCGATTCAAACTCGCTGGATCATTGCTGACCGAAATCAATCCTCCATGAGATACGATTGATCCTGTTCTGCTAGAGTTTAAACATCCATTGTTGGCCCACAAGGTTTGTGGAGGCATCGGCTGCTGAGCTATCTGGGGAGAGCCAGAATAAATGAGATGCTGTTGATGATCGTAAATGTTTTGTTGAATAGAGCTTTGGTGGTTGACGGACGATGGCATATAGAACTTATTTGAGAAATGCTCGCTTATTGTCTTCTTCCAGGTTATCACTTTTTGGTTGTTTCTTCGGTATAGTAAATAACTGACAAGTATCAAAATCGATATAATAATCAGACAGATCGATGTGATTATGTATACACCACCGATACCGCGTTGTTGTGCATCAAGGTTCCCATAGGAGTGCGGCACCGATGAGATCGAGGATTTAGACATGACATCATCAAAATCATTGTTTGGCCCTTTAAGTTGGGCCAGTATGTCGGGATCCATAACAAAATTTTGTTGATCGCTCCAGGGTCCTGGACCGACACTTGTTGAGGCAGCTATTTGAATTGAATAGAAAGACTTGTGAGTAAGGTTTGTTATGTCGTAAGCCACAACATATTGTTGAAAATTTGGCTGGTTTCCTCTTGGGTCAGGGTTGAATGCTTGTAAAGGGGCTATGTTCACGTCTTCTAAAGGGAGAGTCAATACCTTTGGTGGCTCAGCCATCAACCGGCTACCGATTAGCTGTGCGTTGCTGTTCAAGATGTCGCTACGATTTATCCTCACTAAATAACCTCGCAAGATTCCGTTTGCATAGATTGGGGGCACATGAAGCCAAAGCAATCGTACAGAAGTATTGTTAACTGGACGTACGGTAAGATTTGGCGGAGCAACTGATGGTCGGTCTTCATTAGTTTGGGCCGATAATATGTTACTTGGAACTCCATCAATATCTCTGTAATAAGGCACCACGAAGAACTGGTACAGAGTGAACGGTTTCAGTCCGTTGATAGTGTAGAATTCAGTATTATGATCGATTACTCTAACCTCGTTGAACTCCTGCGAGTAATCAAAGTAGTTGACGAGTTCAGGGCCTTTTCTTATTTGGCTTTCATCTTGAGGGTCGATGTAGGAGGTTACCAAGGGCAACGATGATGGCAAATTATTCTCTTTGTTGGACCACTTGTTCCAGCCGGCACCGAATATCGGGTCGCTACTCAAGAGACTCTCACCACTGCTTATAGCTCGATATCTAATAGAGTAGCCCTCTAAAAATTCGTTTATATCTGGGGTGCTCAATGATGGAATGCTAATCCCACCAATAGAGTCTAATGTTGTCGGGCTGGAGGAATTTCCGGTTATTTGAGTCGACCAATGCAGCTTTATACTCTGCGAGCTTATTGGTGTGAGACTCAGAAGGCTAGTCGTTATTGACATCAGTTTTTCTCTCGCTAAATTTATGTCTGCTCTGCTGTTAGGCAAATCGTAGTTGGATTTCTTTGAATCAGCAATCAGTCTTCTTCGATATATCTCTGATTGGTAACGATTCTCGCCAGCTACCGTCCGCATCGGTTCTGAAATCGCACTCGATGGACCTAGAGTTGGAGGTGTGAGTTTTAATGGCAATTCGCAAGTATGAATATCCGACATCTTCAGTTCATAGACTTACCTTGTCCATGACTATTCGCTGCTCGGATAACAAAAAAATGAGATCCATCAGCCGAAAGGCCATCGATGAGTAGAGATTCCTTTCCCATGATACGATATATCACTCTCCATCCTAGGTGCTCCTGCGATGTGTCATAGTGTTCGACAATATACTCTTTGATCGGTAAAGTACCTGAGTCTGCTGGGGCAGCCCATGCAATTGTAATAGCATCATTTCCGTTCGTTGACACAAGATATGCTGGCCCGGGTGATGACGGATAGGCGAATGTATCCATTCTATAGAATTGTATATTTGGATTCATTGGACTGGCAACTTTGAGCATTGTCGAATGAGATGTTGATTGTTGGATTGGTGGGGTAGAAGTGAGCATAGAGGAATCTAGAGGTTCGAATGGATTTGCCACGGGCATAATTTGATCGGTTGCTGCAGTAACAATGCATGTATAAACGCCCGAGTCGCTCGTTCTGAGATTATTTATCAACGCTCCTGAATCCACAAACATGATTCTTGGTGGATCTTCCTCGAGGATTTGAGATTCAAATAACCACTGAATCTTGTATGCTACTCGACTAACGACATCGCAAACAAGAGTGGCACTAGTATTTGTTGGGAGCGTTTGGTTTGTAGAGCCAAACTTTATGACAGGTGGAGGTAAGAGATCGAATTTACTGTTGCTCAACACAGGATTGCCACCTTTTGTGTTGATAGAGCTTTGTAAACTGGAGGCCGGATCGAAGTAGTCTGTGCCGCCAATTTGGCTATCAGGCGATTGTCTGACTGTTAGTTTCGCTTTGGCCATAACGGAACCAACTGACGAGATAAGGGCACAAGCATAATATCCTGTATCACTAGAGGTCACATTTAAAACATTCAATGTTCCCTGGTTGTCAACATATATTCTATTTCCAAAATAATTGTTGATGAAGCTAGATTGAGATGGTTGATCGGTATTAATTGGCATAGTGAAGAGTTTGTTGATTGATGGACTAGTATCACTGGTGGGGTTGTTTCCATATCTATGATCTGTTGAAACTAATGGGGCAGCTTGGGGCCAATCTAGGGCGGCAGCTTGTTGTTTTGGCGCGTTGATATTGCTAGGGAACATAAGCTGTCGGTGGCCCTCCTTATACCAGAAAAGGATTGGCGCTGGGCTCGCCTCGCCCGCGCACTTGATTTGTACGCGGGCCCCTTTGTCGACCTCTTGATCCTCCGGTTGCACAGTGAATCTTGGACGAGCTGCATTGTTTGGAAATGTGGGATATTGACGAATAAAGTCGAGCGATTCGCATGATGTTGCATAAGTGAGCAGTATGATAACAGTGAGTAGATGGAATACAATTCGATTGGGCGGATCCATTTGGATTTTGTGTCGTTGGCCACAATAGATGGGTGTCGATTAATCAGGTTAACATTGGGAGGATTTGGTTCAATTAGTTGGTTGCAGGTGACGAGATTGAAGTGTGTTTGTAATAGTTAAGTGGGCGCCGGTGGCCTAGTGAATAGTTATGTGGCGTCTCATTTGATGTCATTGTCGAGTGTCACCAAACGAACAATTGTTGCATGCAATCAATATGCAAAGTGAGTCCAAAATTGAGAGAACCGTAATTTTGTCTCCTCCATCTTGATGCAAATGAAGAACTAGACCAAGTAAAATGGTCGAGCCGAAGATGGAATTGGTGTGATTTTGTGTGCAACTTTTTGAGGTAAAAGGAAGTAACAAAGCGCAAGTGTAAAGTTCTGCATTATTAAATTTTCACAGCTTTGAAGCCCCAAACAGCAGCGGCGGCAGCAGCAGCAGCAGTGATGGTGGCAGCGGTGGTAGCAGCAACAACACTGGCGCACACAATGCGAATTCCTATCCGAGAGAGAGAGAACTCTAAGGTCGCGGGGCCGCAGCACAGGGACAGGGAATAAGAAGACTGCGAGCGAAATAATGGTGTCGGTTCCTCAATTAGCAGCTCCGTTGAAACGCCTACTGTTGCTTGTGCGGCAAATCCCGGCTTAGATGGTGAATCCCAGCGGCAGCGAGAGAGAGGGAGAGAGGGAGATTCATTCGCTATGGCTGCCACAGGGCTCACAACGCGCACAGAGAGGGAGGAGCGAGGAGGGAGCTTTGCTCCCTCCGAGTCTCTCGCCCACTGACCACTGAAAATGTTGGGACCGGCGCACGCAAGCGCGCCGGCGCAGGGCTCCCAAAGTGGGTCCAACTGGATGGCCGCCAGAGGGCGCAGAGGAGGCCGTCGAATTGTGGCGAACTTTTTCGCTCGACAAACTTCGGCCCGTCTTGCGACAGCTAGAGTTTATCATGTTCACTTCCGTCATATGTGCAATATTCAAGCGACAGGTCGAGTATTGAAAAATGAATCTCTCAAGACGCACAACACTCCAATTAGGGCCAAGTTAATGCAACAACTCTCAAGTTGAACTAATCAGGCAGAGTGGATGGATATGATGAGATCCAAAGGCTTCTTACTTACAGTTGACTGATACGCTTGCTGTTGCCCTTGCGCTCCCAACCAGGTTTTCGCCTTCGCAAACATAAGTGCCCTGGTCGCTTGCTGTCACATGATCAAGAGTCAGTGTCTTGTCCGAGGGATCTATTTTTGCTCTGTTGGTTGCGTAATGTCGTTGCCAGTGTGAAAAGAGGCCAAGGTGGCGTTAGTCAACAGGCGAGGTGCTATTGGATTGCAGGCCAGATGGTCGGCCTAGATTACAATGAGCGGGCGGCGCGTTTGGACAGCCTGTCTCGGTAGCCCGCTGATCTTGCCAGCCAGATGAAATACGAGGTGACTCGGAGGACGCTCAGAGTGGGCAGGACGCTTGCAACAGCTCAAGTGATGGACGGAGCACGCGTCCGAGATGGCCGCCAGTGATTTATCATGATGAAAAATGTGTGTCAAGCACCCTCGTTGTTATAACCGAGAACAAAAACGACCAAAGAATTCTAACCCGACGCTTCCAGACCGAAGAGCCTCGCTTGCCCTGACTGGATTTGATTTGTGGCGAAAACGTCTTGCCAAGCGAGCACAGGAGCCCAACTCCTCCTATTGTGCCAAAACTACCAATACCTGTGATGAAGACTAATGGCCATTGTCTTTTATTATTTATTGCACTTGTTTGAGAAGACGTGCTAGGCGTCATCTGTGGCCAAATCTCGAGGCGAACCAGACAAAAGCAATGAAATTCTCTAGTGTGACTGAAATTGACGTGCACCATTGAGTTGGCCTAAATTTGCCTCCCTAGGACGACAATACAACTTCAGACGGTTCAGTTATACGAGCGAACAGAGCAGCCCATCAAAATTCAACCTTGCATCTCGCTCTCACGTCAATTGAACGGCCGGCGAGGGCAGCCAGTAACATGAGCCAGAAATTGTTCAATAGTTGCGGCGTAGCCGGCGAGGTTTACGGATAGGTCTCTGTCTATACCTAACAGTCCGCCCAATTGCCTATCTAGCCTCTTGTACTTCAACTCAAAGTTGGCCCCAAACGGTGCAACGGTTTGAAAGGAGATGTACACCTGTGAAGAGCTGGCCAGAATTAATCTACCGCTCGGCGCAACCGTTAACCAGATGGACGGAGCACGTACACTGGATGGGTAGGTTGAGCGCAGTAGTGAAGCCATACGAACGACAGCGGCGTTTGATCAAACAATATTTCGTCTGGCTAACTGATTATTGTTGTATTAGAAGCGGGTCGAGGAGAGCGTCTATAGTTGCATCGCCTGGCCCACGGTGGCAGCGGTTAACGCGTATGTGATTGTGAACGATTGAGAAGCCAACTGAACGGAGGAAGGGGGCACATGTGTTCAAAGTAAATACGGCACGATGTATGGCGTAGTTTGTTGTCGCAACAATAACCGCACCAACCCTCCCGGGTGCACGTGATCCAGTTTGTGGATTCAGCTCACGAAAACTCAGAAGGAGAGGAGAGGAGAGGCTCAGAACAACACTAGCGAGCGCACTATTGCTTGGTGCCGAGCCTAGCGGCGACGGTCTTAGCAGGCTAAAGATGGGAGGAAATATAAAACATATTAGAATTCGGTGACGATAACACCAGCCTGGACATGGTTTATGTTGGCTAGTATGGCACACGAGCGCTCGTCAGAGTTGAGCGAGCCATAATATTTCACGCCGCACGGTGTTCACTTTGGATAGACGCCAGGTGTCATATACAAATTGTGGGAGCAATTTTGTGCATGTGACTCATCCGAGAAACTCTTCGTGTTGAGCTCTATGGCAACCAGTCGGACATTCTAATGCAACTATGCATCCCAATGCGGTGCTAGCTAGCCCATATGTAAGTTCGCTCTCGCGTTAACATACTCGTAATGGGTCCAATGGCTTGCAGTTGACTATGCAAGCTGACTTATCTTGTAGCCCGGCCAACTCCTAGAAGTCCTGACCACGAAACACGTTTAGTCCAGCTGGAGAGAGATTGGTGATGCAATCACCAATTCCGTTGAGAAGTGGCCATAGAGACATAAAGACGGTTTCAGGGGCGAAACGATAGCAAACAACGACTGTATATCAATCATGTTTGTCTCCTACAACCCATGTCTAGCAGGATTGTCGTGCGAGATTTCATCTCAAGACCATGATGATGCTGACACTCACAAGGCTCCGCTTTGGAAACAGGAATCACAGTGAGAGATTCAGCCTTGTTTTAGGAACTAACTATAGCTTTGGTGGACGACAAACATCATCGGGGTCATCGCTGCATTACGTCCCTGAACAAATGGATTCCTCCAGAACCAGCCTGCGGTAGAGACGATTCCTCTGTCTATAATGATGATGTTAGGCACACAATGGGCCCCTAATGGTTCAGATGGCGCTGAAAGATGTGAGAAATTTTCGTCCTCTAGAATCACACTAGAGTGGACAAGTGGAGCTGGCTAGCGGAATCTCATGGAAGAATTGAGGAGACAAAAGCGGTAACCATTTAGCGATTATCATAGAGCTCGGACACGATTCAATTTGCGCCGACCGCAATGAAATTTTCTGTTCCATTTCGAACAGGAAGTGCCGCTGGTTTTCGCGTGTTACAGTGCCAGCTTGTAACTATCGGATTCATTCAACACACTGGCCGCAGAGAAGGAGGTTTCTCGGTATTCCCGATCCATCGCTCGATTCTTTTTTTGGCTGCATTAAATTGGATTGCATTTGAGCCGACAATCTATTTCGCTAAACTCGTCATCCATTATCACTACCACGCGACGGCAGCCATTGGAAGCTGAGGACTTGGAGTGGAGTCAACTACAAGCCATTTAAAGCCAACTTACAAGCACGCACGAAGATCATGGTCGATAGTTGGGCTAAAAATCTTTCAAGGCTTCGAATGCAAATGAGCGAGAATTTTGTCGGCCCAAGAGCAGGGCTTCATTCGAATGCCTTGTCCCACAAACGAGATGATGAATGGCTTGCGCGCTCTCTCTCTCTTTCCTTCTGTCACGTCCGACTGCTGGACACGCGCTAGGCGGGCTGATTTTGTCTCGAGCATACAAAACTCGCGGCGGTTCTCACTCGTGTGTATGTTGACACTTGATTGAGTGGTCCAGGCTAGTTTAGATAGCATCATGGTTCTCGGTTTGACGTTAGCACGCGAGGTATGCCCGTGCGGGGGAGGGGGAGGGGAGGGATGGCTCAGTGGAGGGCCAAACTGGTGGCCCAGGGGGATCGATGCTGGGCCAGTTTTGAAACGCGACGGAGCCGGTCAATGGCACGCTCAACATGCTCGGTCCAATTAATACACCAATCGTGCAAGCTTAGCCAGTTGTTGTGCAGCTACGTGCGAGTTTGCCCCACCGCCGGGCCCATGATGATGAGTGCGAATGCTCAGAAAGCGTGATGCAGGCTTAGAGAGGGGCGATCCATGATTGGGCATGGACATGGCCAACAGAGTTGGCTCATTTTTAGCCCCCAAAGTCCAGCAGGGCCCCTAATTTCCATCGCAACTTAGCGGCAGCTGCTCGTGAGCTTTGGTTGACATTGCGTGCCAGTTGAACATTTACACACATTATTGTTGTGCTAATCAGCAGGATTTGAATACAATCCCACCCAAAATGTGTTCAATTTCGCCAACTCTAATCAAAATGCATCAACAGACTAGCCTGGCGGCAATCGGCCAGCCGTCGTGAGCTAATAAGAATGCGAAAACCTAATTGGATCAAAACAAATCAATATGCATCATCGCCAATACTCACTTATCCGTGAGAGGTTGCCCATTGTGCTTTCGCCAGGAGATCACTGGAGTTGGATCGCCTCCCATCTTGCAATTGAGCTTGACTTGACCACCGACTTGGACAATTTTGCTCTCCGGAGCCTTGATAAAATAGGGTTTAACTTGCATTGAATCAGGAACATGTGTTTGGTTAGACAATGGCGCTTGTGAATTGGAGTTCACTGGGCTCACGGAGAGCAGGGCTGTTTGGTTTGGCTCCAACTTACCGGAAGTTGTGAGTTGGGCGCTCGGCGATTCGCGTTCAATCAAGCGATGGGTTCCTCTGCTTTCAATTAAGCACGAGTATTTACCCTCATCGTTCTTATCCACTTGCCTTATCACCAGCTGAGATCCGAACATATCCGCCAACTTATCTTGCGATCCAAGCTCCAGATCAGCCGTAAGTGGCGGCCTAGACTGGTCCTGAGCACCAAAGTCTGCGGCACCATTATTCAAATCGGATTGAGCTATTTTATTGACGGAATACTTTGGGCTTCCATCGACAAGGAGAGACTTCTTTGGCTCGATCAGCCGGCCATCGTGGCGCCATTGTATTCGCGGCTCCGGCCAAGCTTGTGGCAGGCAATCAAAGGTGACTGTGTCCCCAATGGCTGCCAATTTATCCTTTGGGGCCGCCCTAAAGTCTTGTTTTATATCTGCAATGGTTGAAGTGGAGGAGGAGGAGCATGGGGGGGGGGGAGTGAACGTTTCCGAAAGACAATTGGAAGTGTTAGGGGAGTTTCTCGTTGGAACTTTTTGTCGAGCCATTGGGCGCAGGTCATAAAGGAGATTGGAGGGTTGGATTTGGCAAAATACATCCTAAGTAGAAGCGTTAGATTGGGGAGAAGAGTCGGCCAGTGGAGATAAGCGAAAAATAGCGCGTGAACTTAATTGAGCGTTAGAGTCATGCCCTCAAATGGAACACTTTACAATCTTGCCACTTGATCTAGATCAAACTCAAGCTCGTCCCAGGGGATGGACGAGATTTAGGATTCCAACCGAGTGGTTGGCGCCGGAATCGTCTGGACCATGATGGTCTTGCTGGGCCTTTTCTGGCTTTCTCTTTGAGTTCCATCTAATTGAGCGCAAACTATTCTAGCCTTTCAGCATGACAATTCTGGCCAAAGATTTATTGTCGCCACTGAAGCAACCTGTCCCAATGCAACACCGAGCGGCTACCTGAATTTCGTCGCAAGCTCATTAGGCTTGCAATTAAGCGGGTTGATTGATTGATATATACATATATATATATACATACATGTACGTTCCCTCCAGAAAGGATCTCAATTCAATACCACTCAAAGGTTAGTTGACTTGACAGAGGCTCGCCGCCGTTGGAGTTGGTCGAGCAAAGTAATTGCGACGGCAAATCAAGAGGATCCAGAAATGTAGCCCTCGAGGCGGGAAAGCTGGAAGAGGCGAGTATGCGCGGATTTTCGATTATCTGCATGCTCATCGGCGGATCAGCTCAAATGGTTCAAAAACAACAATAAATTTCAATGGTTCGTTTGCGCGCAAACGAGCCCGAGATGGACTGCCTGTCCGGTCTGCGTTGAAAGGAGCAAGGTTGAATTATATAAAGCGGCCATGGGGAATGCTCGCGCCTGACGCGCTCAATCGGCTAGGCCGCGCAAACAGGCGTCAGGTGTGTGTGTGTGTGAAAATTTTGATGGGCGCGGAGAGGCTGGCTGCGCGCTGAAGATGGGTATCATGCAAGGCGAGCAGCGAGAGGCAAGGAGATAAAAGCGGATAGTTTGCGCGCCCACCACCTATTCAAGCAACTGGTTCAGCTTGAGGAGGGTTCCTCTCTGATTTTGCCTCCTCTTTACGAGCTGCCCTCGCTCTCGCTCTCGGACTCCGATGCAGGCTGGCCAAGGGGGCTCAAATGGACTGCCAGGCGCACGGAAAAGGCCCGCTCGCCCACACTGTTGGTCCAAATGAGAAGCTCCTCTTCTCTTCTCTTCTCTTCTCCTCATTTCATCCGGCATTCTCTAGACCGAACCAGCCGACCACTGGGCTGCCGGCGGCAAGCGTCGATTTGTTTTGGTTTGCAACACAGCGCTGGGCTCACGTTTATTCGGCCAGGTTTAATTGAATCGGCTGGCAGGCGAAAAATTGTTTATGTTGCCCAGTCAGGTGAGTTTGAATTTAAATTTGCACCTAAACTTGGAGAGGCTCAGCCTAATGAAAGCCGACACACTCTTGGCCGGCCAGCCGGCCGCTTTCTACGACACTTTGAAGCCCCTTGGCGTCGCCGGTCAGCGAAGTTAATTGAAAATTTTAATTGCCGCCCAAAGCGGCGCCTGGTCTGCTCCGGCGTCACCCTCGGCTTCATGGCTGCCCGATTGCGGCCAGCCAAAAGGCGGCCGCCAGCTGGGCGCGAGCCGATGGATGCGGCGCCCAGAGCAAGCGCACTGCTGCCGCTGCCGCCGCCGCCGCCGCCATCGAGCCGCCCGGCTTCAGATATCGAGGCGGCCGGAGTGAGTGGCGTTGGACTGGTTGTCACGAGTTACTGCGCTAGTTACACGCCATTCTTCCATTGTTGGCGCCCGCCTGCGAGCTGCCCCCGAAGCCAGCGCGTGCGGTCGGGCAAACGCGGCCGCCGAGCACGAGCGCTGGGAAGAGCGCAAGCAGTAGCGGCTGCAGCACCAGTTTTGGGCCCCAAAGTCTAGCGCCGGCAGATTAAATCGGCAGATTAAACTGATTATTTCTATTTACTCTTCCATCTCGAGCAGCTCCAGCTGCGGCTGCAGCGCACAGCCGCTCGTGGTGGCAAAGCTCGTTCGGTTGCAGCGATTTGGGGCCGCCTTTGGGGGGAAACGCGCTCAACTTGTTCCTCCTCCTCCCTCCAAGTTGCGTCGATTGTTTGGAAATTTTGTTTTATTGCCTTTGGAGGCGAAAAAATCAAACATTGAACGGCAGCCTGGCGGTCTGGGATGATGAATGATAGCGGGCAACTTTTCGCAAGCTGATGAGTAAGAGCGGCGAATATTATGCAAGCGGGCCGGCCGGTTGGTTGGCTTTGTGAATTAGCTCACGTGAGAGTGGAAGACTCGAACTGGATGGAGGAAGATTGGGGCTCCTCTTGCGCTCGCGCTCGAGTTTGTTGCAGTTTGTTGGCCCGCAGTGGGAAGTTGCTCGTGCAAAGAGGGGGGGGGGAGCTCCAACTTTTGCCAGTCTCCTGGTGGAGGAGCGCGCGACATTCTAATGGATATACAATGATCAAATCGGCGCTCCCCTCTCCAGGCAAAAGGTTTGTCTCGAATGCTAGATCTTGGAGGAGGAGGAGGAGGCTTTTGTTGGGGGTTTCGCAAGCAAGCTGGGCCGGCAGAGTGGAATGGCGGCGAGCGAGAGAGGCCTTATCGTTTTACAATGAGAGAGAGCGAGCACATTACGGTTGTGCCGCGACAGTTTGCTGGCCACTTTTGTCGCCGGCCGCCAACTTGGGACTTGGCTTCCAAATGTCGGAGTTGGGCGCGAGGATGCGAGCGAGGCGCATTGCGTCCGGCTTGAGATTTGTTGGTTCATTAAGTAAATTAGCCAAATTTACATTGTTGCCGCTCTTCCAATTTGCAAGCGCATTGGAGGAGGAGGAGGAGGAGGAGGAACCAAACGAATCGGATTTGTAGCGAGCTGGTTGCGTTTAGGCGCCCGGCTTGGCTTGGCTTGTAATTCGGTCGCGCCAATAGTTGGAATGGGCAAAACCGCGAAACTCATCCACTCGGAAGGCGCCGCCAACAATCATCTCCAATTGGGCCTTGCTGCAGCCAGGGCCGAGCAGTCGTTGTGCCGACTCAGAGGGCCACACACACACTGGGCGCCTCAAATTGGTCGGCCGGCTTGCGAGCGCGCAAGCTGGCGCGTTGATTGTGGGCGCAAGATTGATTGTTTCGCTCGGCCAGTTCAAGCACCTGCCAGCGCTCGCGCCCGTGATCGATCGTGCAGGTTCGCTGTCAGTGGGAACAAGTTTGGTGCTAGCGAGCGGGCGGGCAGGCGGGCAAACTGTCGCCCCTGCTCGCTCGCTCGCTCGCTTGCCGGCCACTCGGTGGTCGCTGTCGCCCGGCCGACCCACTAATGAGCCCCCAAGACTCTAGCTGGCAGCCGGCGCGGCCAACTCAGCGCCAATCAGCCCGCTCGAGCCGTTTGCGCTGAGCTGGCAAGCGAGCTGGGGGCCGAAGGGAGTTGCTTGTTGCCGTTTCCGCGGCCTCCAGCTGCGCGCTCGAGCCCATTTGGGCTGCGAGCGGCCCATCAACGAGCGGCGGCGGCGGCGGCGACACCTCCAACTGGCGGCCCGCCGACTGGCCCCGCTAATCCAAGGGCCGCCTGGCTGGCTGGCGAGCGAGCGCGCGCTCGAGTGCGCCGCCCGCAATCAAAGCCGCGCGCGCGCGCGCCGGCCACTCGGCGCCCCTCGCAGCAGGTGCTCGCTTCCACTTGTTGTGTCGCGCGGCCCTCCATTTGCGGCCGGCCTACGCGGGCTGTGCGCGAGCCTTGCGCGCGGCAAACGGGCCGCAAATCACGCCTCTCGCCGACCAAATTCAATTTGGCTGGCGCCGCCGATCGTGCCCTTTGTTGGTAGCGAGCAAAGCGCACAAAGGTGAAACATTCCTCCCCAATCTGCGCGCCTCTCCGCGAGCTCTGAGGCGGATGAAAAATGCTGCCCGTCGCAGCTTGCGGCTTCGGTTGCGTTTGCGCTCACGTTTGCGGCCCGAAACCAGCGCGCCAGTCTAGCCGGCGCCGCGCTCGCATAGGAGCGCCGAACTGGAGATATATTGGCAACAAACTTCCATTAGCGAAAGTGGCCCGCTTGAGCCGGGCAAGGCAGGCAAAGCAGGCAGGCAGCCAGCCAGCCAGCCAGCAACAAAGGCGGCCTGTCAGTTTTTGGGATGCGCAGTTTGCGTTTCCAGTTTGCCACTTGTCAGCCAGGTTTGCGCTGAGGGCGAGCCTTGCAGTTTTCAGATTTGCGCGCTTGGGGCGCAGCTTGAGCGGGGGCTCGTCGGCGCTGGCAGCTGATGCGCGCGCCACTGCAGACTGGCGCCCACGAGCTGGCGCCAGCCAAGCGCCCACTCGGCCAGCTCGCGACGGACGACACCAGTTCAATTTGGCCCAACCAGCCTCGCCGGCCAGCTAATTAGGGGCCAGGTGCGCGAGCGGCCACCTCGGCGGTCGCATTTGGGTTCCAGGCGGAGCTGCGGACGCTCAGAGGCGCAAAGGGGCAGCTTTTGGCCGGCCGAGTTTTGCATCGATTGCGAGCTGATCGCAAAACCAAGATTAATGAGATTAATGAGAGCGGTCGTGGCTCTTGGCTCTCGGCGGCGGCCAGAGCGGCATCAAGCCGAGTTTGTGTTCCCACTTTTCGCCTCCGCTTCCACTTCCTGGCGCGGGGCCAGACGGCGGAAGCGGCCCGCTGGCACGAGCAAGGAAGCAAAACAAACACGGCCGGCCTGCATAATAAGCCGCCCGTTCGGTTCCACTCGCGCGCTCGAAGCGCCCAAAAACTGGCCGCTCCGAGGCAAAAGTCACGTCAGGCGGCCATTAAAGTTGCATCAGCGCGCAACCTTATCGCTCTCGATCTGGTTTGCGCTCGCTGGATGCAGCGGCGGCGCCAGGTGCGGCCGCCAGCGTCCGCTCTGAGCGCAAAGTGACGATTACAGGTCCAGCGGAGGCTCTCGCAAGCCGAGCCTCTGCGGCCAACACCGGCCCTTGAGGCTGCGCCAAGCCGAGTCACTGGCCAGCATAGGCGGCCGACTGGCTCGGCGGCCGCCAACCGGAAGCGCGCAAACAAGCCGGCCGCCGGTTGTGTCTGGTTGCGCGCGTGGGCGTGTTTTGTTTCAGGCCGGGCGGTCAACTCGAGCGAGCCAGAGGGAGGAGGAGCGCAAACGTTTTGGCCGGAACGGGGAGCTGGGCGCCGAGCTCGGGCAGGAGGCCAGATTAACAAATGAGATTATCCCCCAGCCTGGCTCGGCTTGTTTATCTTCCGGCCGCCACACCCAATCAGGTGGGCTTATCTCTGGCCGCAACGGGAGGAGGAGCGCCGCAACCGGGGCGCCGCCTCCCTTCGCCTCCCCCGGCCAGCGCCACGCCCCCGCTCGCACTTCGCCCCGACAGTAGGCCAGTGTGGCGTCAAGCGCGCGAGGAGCTGCGGCTCTGGCGGGGGGAGGGGGAGGACATTTGAGCCGCTGGGCCGGCTTTTGGTGGCGCCGATTTAGTGCTAGCTGTCCTGGCTGGATAGTGTTTCAGTAGTGCTCGAGTTTGCCCAGTGGAAACTCGACGCCGGCCAAGCTCACCTTTGGCCCCTTGGCCTCAACGCAAGGCGAGCGGCCGGCCGGCGGCTAATTCGATTAGTGGGCCAATTTGTAGCTTGCCTTGTTTTCCTTTTTACAACTTGCTCGCCCGTCGCGGCCACAGTCAGCCGGGCGGCCCACAACTCGAGCCCATCGAGCGAGCTAATTGGATTAAACAGCATAAATATGTCCGCCCTACTTTGGCCGCCGATTGAACAATTAGAATAAATCACAACAGTTATGCTCAGGCGCGCTAATTGGCTTTGGGCGCGAAAGCGAAACGGAAATGGCCGCGCTGCGACTTCTTGGCGGCGGCTGCGGC
>ENA-UOVY01000398-UOVY01000398.1-plant-metagenome-genome-assembly--contig:-NODE-398-length-23628-cov-5.042634_pt1 | contig 23628 bp, 20 predicted proteins | sample MGYA00249840_ERZ761561 | MGnify/ENA primary metagenome ERZ761561 (study PRJEB28882, sample SAMN05720143) | plant metagenome | isolation source: Guanajuato, Mexico | place: Mexico:Guanajuato, Mexico...
CAAGTGGATCATTTTTGTACCTGTATCTGCTTGCTGTCTGTTCTTGGTTACTGCTACAGAATAAAATTCACCTACTGAATGGTCTCCCCTTAAAATGCAACTCGGATACTTCCAAGTAATAGCTGAACCGGTTTCTACTTGCGTCCATGAAATTTTAGCGTAGGGGCCAGCACAAAGGCCTCGCTTGGTTACAAAATTATAGACACCGCCTACACCATCTTTATCGCCTGGATACCAATTTTGTACTGTAGCATATTTTACATGCGCACCTCGTGCAGCATAAATCTCTACTACAGCGGCATGTAATTGATGTTCATCCCGCATAGGTGCTGTACACCCCTCTAAATAGCTAACATAGGCATCTTCTTCTGCGACAATCAAGGTGCGTTCAAATTGACCAGTATTCATGGCATTAATACGAAAATAGGTAGAAAGTTCCATAGGGCAATGGACCCCTTTGGGAATATAGCAAAAGGAACCATCACTAAAGACAGCGGTATTAAGAGCAGCAAAATAATTATCGGTCATAGGGACTACTTTACCCAAATACTTTTCAATCAAATCAGGATATTGCTGAACAGCTTCACTAAAAGAACAAAAAATAATGCCTAGCTTGTTTAATGTATCTTTAAAAGTAGTGGCTACGGAAACACTATCTAACACCACATCCATCGCTACACCGGTTAGTCTTTTTTGCTCCTCTAACGAAATGCCTAACCGCTTAAAAGTAGCCAAAAGTTCTGGATCAGCCTCTTCTAAACTATTGAACTGTAGCTTTTGTTTGGGTGCTGCATAATAAATAATATTTTGGTAATCTATAGGTGGATAGACAATTTTTGCCCAGGTAGGTTCTTTTAATTTAGACCAATGATAAAAAGCTTCTAAACGGCGTTTGAGCAACCATGCTGGCTCTTTTTTTTTCTCAGCAATAAGGCGAATGGTAGCTTCTGTTAAGCCCTTGGGAATGGTATCTACAGGAATATTGCTTTCAAATCCATATGGATAATCAGATGGATGAATAATATCTTGTATATCTTCTTTTGCCATAATTTTTCTAGATAGATGCTATTTATAAAAAATAAGAACGCCAGCCTTCATATTAAGGCAACCATCAATCAGTTTTTCAATCTATCTGTTTAGCTTTCTAGCCGCGCTGCTTAAAAATTAGGAAAGATAGTTCTTATAAAAAGTATTGACTGAAAAGGCTACTGAGCGCTTTTAACTTGTTTCTATTTGCTCCGTACATTGTAGAGCCTGCTGAGCAGCCATTTGTTCAGCACATTTTTTAGTTCTGCCTGTCCCCTCTCCGATAACTTTTTCACCTATAAGCACCTGAGCAGTAAATTCTTTATAGTGTTCACATTGTTTCTCTTCAAGAATTTTAAAAACTACTTGAAGGTGATGTTTGTGTGCCCATTGAATGATCTTACTTTTAAAATTGGTATCATGTTCTATAAGCTCTTTTAGACTTATATAATTGACTATTAAATAATCAATAACAAACTTTTGGCAACGCTCATAGCCGTGATCTAAATAAACAGCACCAATAAAAGCCTCTAAGGCATTGCCATACATAAATTTATGGCGACTTGGGTTTACCAGATTGGTATCATAATGCAACAGCTTATCTAAATGTATTTTACGTGCCAACCCATTTAAAGCATCCCTATTGACCAACCTTGATCGTATATCTGTTAAAAACCCTTCTTCTTTTAATGGATATTTTTTGAAGAGATAGTCTGCAACAATAGCAGATAATATAGCATCACCTAGAAATTCTAGTCGTTCATTGGAAGTATGCCCTTCTTCTATAGAACTATGCTGAAGGGCTACCTTATATAAAGAAAGATTTATAGGCATCATTCCGGTAACCGACCTTATAAAAGAGACCAACTGTCGGGTAGCAGGATTTTGCTTTATAAAAATATACTGAAATAAATTTAGGAATCTTCCCATTTTTTGAAGACTATAGAAACATTATGTCCACCAAAACCAAAGGCATTGTTTTGGGCAAATGAGATGGTTCTTTTTACTGCATTATTTAAAGTTAGATTGATGCGTGGATCAATGGCTTCATCTAATATTTTATGATTAATGGTTGGGGGAACCACTTGATGTAACAAGGCCAAAACAGTAGCAATAGACTCTATCGCCCCCGCTGCACCCAATAAATGACCAGTCATCGACTTAGTCGAACTAATATTAAGCTTATAAGCATGGGCGCCAAATACATGTTGAATAGCCTCCACCTCATTGAGATCACCTAATGGAGTACTGGTCCCATGGGCATTAATGTAGTCTATACTATCTGGCCTAATTTGGGCACTGGTCAAGCTGCGTTGCAATGCTAAAATGACACCTCCTTTATCTGGTGCAGTAATGTGATGGGCATCTGCAGACATCCCTACACCTACTAATTCAGCATAAATTTTAGCATTCCTTTTTTGGGCATGGGTATAAGATTCAAGAATCAAAGCACCTGCTCCTTCTCCCATCACAAAACCATCTCTGGTCTGATCAAAAGGACGTGAAGCAGTTAAGTAGTCTTTATTGCGTTGAGAGAGCGCTTTTAATGCATTAAACCCAGCGATACCTATTTGAATAATAGGTGCTTCTGAACCACCTGCTACCACTACATCTGCATTTCCTAGTTTAATCAATTGAGAAGCAGTTACTATAGCGTTTACTGCAGAAGCACATGCTGCAACTGTAGCAAAGTTGGGCCCCTTAAAACCATATTTAATAGATAAATAACCAGAGGGAATATCTGGTATAATTTTAGGAATAAAAAAAGGATTGATTTTAGGGTCCATACCACTGGCAGCAAATCCTAAAACGGTTGATTCTGTAGTACCTAAACCACCTATACCAGAGCCCCATACAACCCCTACACGCTCTTTATCCACCAAAGGGGTGATCAATCCAGCATCTTGTATCGCTTCATCTCCAGCTACCATAGCATACTGGGCAAATGGATCCATTCGCCTTACATCTTTCGCATCAAGATGGTTACGGGGGTCATAGCCTTTTAAGGTACAAGCAAACTTGGTTTTATGTTTAGTTGTATCAAACCTGGTGATAAGCGCTGCGCCACTTTGACCAGAAACTAGACCATCCCAATATGCCTTAACATTGTTGCCAATTGGGGTAAGTGCACCCAATCCTGTAACCACTACCCTTGTGGAGGACATAGGAAAATCAACTAATCCTTACGTTTGGGTAAGGTCTTTTCTAAATAATCTACAACACTACCAACTGTTTGCAGATGAGTGGCTTCATCATCCTTAATCTGTACATCAAACTCTCTTTCAAGTTCCATGACCAATTCTACTTGATCTAGAGAATCAGCACCCAGGTTATTTACAAAATGAGCAGTAGGCAATACTTCCTGCGCCGAAACATTTAATTTATCCACTACAACGGCTACTACTTTAGCCATAATTTCTTCTTTATCCATTTAATTAACTGTTTTATAACTTGATGAAAATGAATTTAATTAGTAAGATTACTATGCTACTACTGCTTAGGTAGGGCAATACATAAAAAAATTAAAGAACTATTATAAATGGGTAGCCACTTTTTTTACCCGGCCCGCTTGCCAACTAGTAAATTTTTGATTGGCTTGCTCTTGGGTGATGGCACCTTTCATAACACCTATCTGAAGATGTCTTTTAAACAGAATACCCTGCTTGGACAAAAGTGTTTTTACTGTATCGGTAGGTTGCGCGCCTTGAAAAAGCCATTTTAATGTACTAGCTTCATTAAGCTTAATAGTTGCAGGAGCTGTATTGGGATTATAGTTCCCAATTTTTTCTATAAAACGACCATCTCGTGGCGATCTTGCATCTGCTACAACGATATCATATTCTGCTAAATGTTTTCTACCACATCTAGCTAATCTTATTTTTACAGCCATAGTATTGCTTTTCTAGCGAATCTCGTTCGCAAATGGTTAATAAGTTATCTTTTACTTGTTAATAAAACCTCTATGTAATAATGGACTACATACTATCCACCGAAACAATAGAACGCAAGTCCTTGTTTTTTTTAAAGACCACTACACCATTGGTTAAGGCAAATAAAGTATGGTCTCTACCTAACCCAACATTTTTACCAGGATAATAACGGGTACCCCTTTGCCGAACAAGGATATGGCCAGCCATTACGCTTTCTCCACCATATTTTTTTATGCCGAGTCGCTTACTTTCTGAATCTCTTCCGTTACGGGAGCTACCTGCCCCTTTCTTATGTGCCATGGGATTATATTACTTTACAATGTCTTCAATAACAATTTTGGTATGCTCTTGACGATGGCCGCGCTTGACTTTATATCCATTCCGCCTTTTTTTCTTAAAAACGATAATTTTATCTGCTTTGGTATGTTCTAATATCTTTGCCTTAACAGTTACCTTATTTAGTATAGGCGCACCAACTATTACCGTTCCTTCCCCGTCATCCAAAAGTAGTACTTTATCAAAAGTAAGCAAAGCACCTACTTCACTTTGCAATTTAGGGGTATAAAGCCACTGCTCTTTAGAAACTTTAAATTGGGCTCCAGCTATTTCTACAATTGCATACATATATTTCTATAGGCTAAAAGAATAATATTTTTTCTATTACTAGATAGAATAAAGCTCAACAAAGTTAAGCTTTATTCTATAAAATAAAAAATGGCTCATCGATATTATTTTTATACTTGTTTTTTACGGCCCGTTTTTTTGTGAAATAGATTTAACCCTGTAAATAGGATTGTCTAGTTTGTTTGTTGTGGTGCGTAACAAATAGTGTACAATGATCATCACCAGTCCATTCATAAACATACAAGGTACGTGACCAGTAGTCGTACCCACTATAGAGACCATCCACTTTTGCCAAGCCAACATAGATAGTAGGCCAGTAACCATGCCTATTAAGGCAGCAACGGAAGAAGTACGGAGCCCTAAAACAGCTAAAATAAATGGGGCTATTATTACTGGAACATAGAAACGCGTACACCATATAATCATGGAGTATAAGGTGGACGTACCCAAATTAAAAGCCAAAACCATAGTAATTAGCGCCAAGACAAAAAGTGCTACACGGACCACTTGAACTTGATACAAGTGAAGAAGCTTTCTGAAACAACCTATACTTTTGGGTATATCATAAGCCAGCATAATACTAGCCACATGTAATCTAGAATCAACGGTAGACATAGCAAAGGATAACATAATAACACAAACTATTACTTTCAAAGGAAATGAAACATTAGAAAAAAAATGATTCCAAATAGCTGTAGAAGGAATATTTGGAAACCGGATAAAAACCAATAGACCAATTACCAGCGCACATGCTGTAATAATACTAGAAAAAATAGCCGCATATAAACATACTTTTCTTGCTTGAGCAGGACTTTTACACATATATACATGTTGCACAAGATAGGGCCCTATAGCAGCAACCAGATTAGTCAAGTAGCTAAGTATAGTGGGTACTTTTCGATCAGAGGGTATAATATTGAATAGTGCAAATTTCTTTTGTACTTTGACAAAATCAATGATTGAAATGATTGATTTACCTGTTTTTTTAAATATCCACCAAGCTAGTATAACCATAAGCGTAGAAAAAACAATACATTGCCATACATCTGTAAAAGCAATAGCACGTGCACCTCCAAGTATAGCATAAACCACCATAACAAGCGTAATGAGTATAGTAACTATTAATGGATCAGCTGAAGGTACAAATAGGCCAACCGTATCAGATATAATCCGAATTTGCAAGGATACCAGGAAGATGGTATGATAGACCTCAAATAAAGCAGTAATCAACCTTGCATAACGACCATAGGCACTATCCATGGTCTCTGGCATCGATAGGTGATAGATAAACTTGGACATACGTCCTGCTAACCAACTTAAGAGCAATAAAGGACAAAGCGCAATCATCATTCTATAGACTACAAAGAAAAGTCCTTCAGAACCATATGTGATATGGCGCCTTAGTAACCCTGCTGAACAATAACAAGCTACTATAGTAGCTACTATAGTAGCTGTAGAAAATTGTCTATGCCCAACAGCATACTCTGAAAAGTTGGTAAACTTTTTAGTCAAAGAAGAAAAAAAAACTACTAAAGTACATAATAAAAAAATTAGCAGTAGAAGGAACGAAATATCAAGCGGCATAATTAAAATTAGAAAAAATTACATTAGATCTGTTTTTTAGGAAAGAGGAAAATGATTGAGTAGAAAACTTTGCTAATCATTTCCTTAAAAATTCTTAATTTATTATTAAGTGAATATTTACTTCATAAAGATTAGTTTATCCATAAGAAAGCTAAAAACCAATAAATAATAATCGTTTTTAACTAACATTAAAAATCATATTCAATAAGCCTAAATATATTCTATTTTGTAAAATGCAAAATAGAATTAGAATAATTTTTATTCTAAATCAGGCTTAAACTTATCACTAAGCATAGACTTTGTTACTTTTTGAGCAAATTCATTCAACCAGCCATTATTAAATGTATCTATTAATAACTGAATTTCTTGTTCATAATTATTAGAAATGCTGTCAGTACTATGGATGTCTTGTTCGCCAGTATGACTATTTTTTCTTAACAGGTCTCTTTGCGCTACCACAATAGCCTGTAACCAACCTTCAGAAGTATCTTTAATTTTTTTCATAAATTTTATAATCTCTGGAGCGATTGCTTGGTTCTGATTTAATCTTTCAACTAGGTATTTTGAAAATTCCATCTTAAAGTAATCGGCTATTAAGAAGCCTTGAGTAAGAAGCAGGCTCTTAGAATGAAATTTGTTATCATTCGTATAGAGCTGACAAAAAAAGTACAAAAAATCACTAAATTCTAAAACACTACTTACTTTTTTTAATAATTTCCAGAAGAGAGTTTGATCCCTTTGTTGCATTAACCGACGAAAGTATCGGGATTTACTAGTAAAAAATGATACTGTTTTTTCTTCAGCCTTACATTTAATGTCCGAAAAATGGCCATAAGATTTAGTAAGACACTTCTTGAACTCGTTCAAGACCAGATCCAATCTGGAATCATCCTTGCTTTCTATTGCTATGTTTAGTGCTATGTCTAAAAAATCTAGATTCTTCTTATTAGTATTATTAGTACGACAAGTAAATTGAAGTCCAACACATTTATGGGTAGTTTGTAACAAACACTTGAGCACGCTTAAATTACCATATTTCATAGCGACCATCAGAGGTGTTTCGTTAGCATGATTCTTACGCAGTAATTCACTATTAATATAGCTACGTTCTTTTTGTACTTTCTTGTTCTCTGTTTTTATATCATCTCCGCTATTTTTCCAACTCTTTAAGAAATCTGATAGTGTTTTCTTTACTTCACAAGCATCTATATTTTTTTTGCTTAAAAGTAAGGGCCTCATCTTATCTAATAAAAGCTTCATAATAGCTCCCGCATCTTTATCCCCTTTGTTTATACCTGCTGCTATATGTAAACATGTATTTCCGCCTGAATCGATCTTAGAGAGGTTTACAATGCCTGCCCCGTTAAAGAAACCATCTTCTAATAATTCTTTCACTTGATTTATAGAACTTTTTTTTATTGCCTTAAAAAGTTTCAGAGTTATATCATCCTTACTACGCTTAGAAGACGGACCTTCAACATTGGATATGCTCGCTTTCCTCTTTTTAAAGTCATACCTATTATGATACCTATTATCTAACTTACTACAAGCCAAAAGCAAACAAACAACCATATAGATTGGCAATCTAAAACTGAAAAAGTTAGCGTAATAGTTTATGTTCATAACAGTAAGAAAATTTAATAGGTTATATCGTTAATTATACTAGTTAAAACTAATCTACCCCATGGAATAGAGCATCAGAATAGGCTGGTAATTTAACTAAAAATTTCATATAAGCCATTAAAACTATATTAGACCCTCTACGAAATTATAGGAAGTAGTTGTATAATTGTAATAAAAGGCATAGGGCACAAACTTTACCAGCGTTTACATGGCAATAAATTTCGAAAGTTTATCAAAATCGGCCCATATTTTTAAGCAATTGACAGGTTGAAGAGTTATAGAATTTGAAAAAGTTGTAAAGAGACTGTCTCCAAATAAAAAATATAGAAAACACCCCTTTACATCGGAACAAAAGGTTCATAACCGTAAACGATCATCCTTTAGAGTTAAAGTAGAGCATAAGATTAGTGAAATAAAAGTTTTTAAAATTATGTCCAATGTTTATCATAATTTTCAAAGAAAATATAATATAAGATTCAATATTATGTCTCAAATTAATAATTTGAGACATAGTTTCTAAACGATTCTACATGACCACTTCCTGAGTTATTTATATAAATGATTGGATCCTAATAGATTCGCAGAGGGTCTATTGTTAAAAATAATATTTCAGGGTCGACTAATTATTCAGATTACTATTTTTTTTAATCCACTATAATTTTTATCTCCACGCTTTTTTATTAAATTTGGTTCTTCAGTCTAATGGCCGCATGATGGTTGCTACCACTCATGTGTTATATTCTAGATATATAGCCATCAGTGAATATTTCATTCTCCGACTTTAGGAGAATAACTCCGAGCTTGCAGTGAGTCGTTTCAACATATAGAATATAGAGATGCAGTATGAAATAATCAAGAATTATATTGATATATATAGTATAAATCAAGAGAAAAAAATTGGATACTTTCAAATTAAAAACAAGCTGTAGCCAAGCCATTCATACCGTAATCTTAAGCCCTGTATTTACAATGGAGAGTGGGTTAACTTTTTAATTGATCACAAAGCACAAATATGAAAGTAATAGAGATTTTAGGGTATAAAAGAGCAAATCTCGGTAAGACCGAATCTAAAAAACTAAGAGCAGCAGCACAAGTCCCAGGGGTACTATATGGTGGTACCGAGCAAGTACATTTTTATGTACCTATGGTGCTTTTACGTGATCTGATTTATACACCTCATGCCCATTTTGTAGACCTCAATATTGAAGGATCTATATACAGATGTATTTTACAAGAGATGCAATTCCATCCAGTAAGTGAAATGATGTTGCATGTAGATTTTTTGCAAATTTTTGATAATAAAAAAATTAAAATGGATATCCCCACCGCATTTGTTGGAAAAGCAATTGGTGTAGCCAAAGGAGGCGTGCTCTCTAAAAAGCAAAGAAAACTGTCTATTTCAGCTTACCCAAATAATATGCCATCGATAGTGGACATCGATGTTTCTCATCTTGACTTAGGACAAATTGTACGGGTGCATCAAATTCCAATGGAAAATTATACTATTTTAGCGTTGCCTAGTACACCAGTAGCCTCTATTGAGATTCCAAGGGCATTGCGTAGTGCAGCTAGTAAAGAGGAGAAAAAAGGGAAGTAATTATAAATTGCCTCTGGGGGTTACCAAGTACCATAAATAGCGATAGCCTCTAAAATAATCTATGAAATTACTACTAGTTGGATTAGGAAACATCGGTCCAGAATATCTTCATACTAGGCATAATATAGGTTTTTTAGTGGTAGACCATCTAGCAGTTCAACAAAAAGTTGCTTTTCAAGCAAGTCGCTTAGCTGCTATAACTTCTTTTATACACAATGGGCATCAAGTATATATGATTAAGCCTACCACTTATATGAATAATAGTGGTAAAGCGGTTCGCTATTGGTTGGATTACTTAAAAGTACCGGTTGAACAAAGTTTGACAATTGTAGATGACATCACCCTTCCTTTCGGTACCATGCGTTTGCGAACGAAAGGAACTGATGGAGGCCACAATGGGCTAAAAAGCATTGCATATGCTTTAGCTTCAAACTATTATCCACGCCTTCGAATAGGCATTGGAAATGATTTCCCTAAAGGAAAACTTTCAGATTTTGTTTTAAATAATTTTAATGAAAAAGAATTACAAACAATAGATGACAACCTAGATAAAGCTTGTCAAATATTAATGACTTGGTATAATAAAGGCATTGTACATGCTATGAACCAGTTTAATTAAACAAAATACAGCGTACCTATTCAGATCAGTTTAATGGATAAAAGATAGGTAAAGTCCTGTTAAAAAGATTTGAAAGCACTCACTGTTTATAGATACAAACTGCCTAGTACAGCATCAAAGGAGTAAGTTTTTGTTTTTTCAACTGTAAACAGCCTCTTCAAAACTTTTTATACAGGGTTATTTTTGCACTTTTGATAATGTTTACGGGTAATTAAATAGATATGCCATGGACGCTAATAAAACCATCAGATTACTTATGGCTTTTAACAGGTAACAGGCGCACTATATTCATACGACTTTTTACTTCATCAAGGCAACTCTAAACAAGTAAAGAGCTATATCTAACACTTAATGTTCTTTTGCGATAGCACTTTGCAAATTTGCAAAGCATTAGAAGCATAAAGAAGATACTACTTTCTTACTTTAACAGATGGATTGAACTGAATAAATACCATGACATTTTTACATTATATTTTTTTATTAAGTTATTTTTCTGTTTTTAGAAAAAACATTTTATGATTGTCTATCACTACAATAGTGGTGGCATTATATACGCTAGCCTTATAAAGATTATGTAGTAGCACCAACCGCTTTAATTTTTGCTGCAAAGAACTTAGAGTGCTTAAAAAATGGAATATAGTGTTCCTCTACAACAATAGCTGTATTGGTACTAATATTACGGCCAATCTTTTTAGCACGTTTCTTTTTAGAAAAACTACCAAACCCACTAAAATGTACGCGATGATCATCTATTACAGCATCTTGAATAACACGAAATAATTCATCGATCGTATTTTTAACATCTTCTTTATCAATCCCTGTTTTCCGAGCGATTGCTAAAATTACTTCTGATTTGGTCATGGTATATACAGATTTAAAAATTATATAGCGATTTATCTAGATGGGTGGTTTAACGTTAAACCCATCCACACTATGCTATGATAACAAATTCATTATTATGCTGTGAATTTACATGAGACAGTTTTAACTTGCAATTATTTTCTTACATAAAACGATTATTATTTTTGATAAATAACAATTTATACATTAAATTTGTATTTTACACGTAGAACTTCTTAGAAATTTTACGGTCTGGTAGTTCAGTTGGTTAGAATGCCTGCCTGTCACGTAGGAGGTCGCGGGTTCGAGTCCCGTCCAGACCGCTTTTCTCAGAGATTAAGATATTAAAGTCGTTCCGCTAGTGCATATAAGTATGTAAATAAGGTTACATATAGATCCAACATAACCATACATTAATAGTCTAATCGAAAGTATTAGTCAATTATCTAAATCAAAGCCAAGTATTTGGATGTATGGGCATTGGGCTATTTAACCTGCTGGTTGTCTAGCTTTTTCTATTCTTTTATACTATTGTCCATGATTCAAAGAATGCAATCGCTTTATTTAGGTATAGTCTGTATGGCTATCGCTGCTTTTTTGAACGTTTCAGTTTGGGTAAAAGTAAGCTTAGACCGTATTTATACCATCAAGCCTTACGCACTTATTGTTTCTAGAGATTCTACAGATCAATATATTATATTCCCCTACGGTTGTTGCGCTTTATGCTGCTGTTACCTTATGGGAACAGCAATGTATGCCATCATCCGGCATAACCACAGAAAATTACAACTCCATTTAACTACACAAATCACCTTACTATTAATGATACTAGGCCTGGGTATTTGGATGTTCGCTAGCGCTAAGGCTGCCTATTTACCAGATGGAGATAGTAGCTATAAAATAGGTAACATTTTCCCCTTCATCGCTTTAGTAGCCAATCTATTGGCACGTCATCATATTCAAAAAGATATCCGATTGGTTGATAAAGATTCCTTGCGCTAAGTGGACAATATGACCCATCCGAAGCGATTGGGCCTATTTTTGGACTATCTACACACCTTATTTGTTTAGGCTAGCCGTCGCTTCCCTATCATTCAAGCTGTGCTGTGCGCTCGGAAGGACTCGAACCCTCAACCTTCGGAGCCGAAATCCGACGTTCTATCCGATTGAACTACGAGCGCATGATTAAAATTTTATATATTTAGAACCTATTTTTACAGCAAGATTTTAAAGTTTAACCAAAAGTACAAAATATTATGCATATATATGCTTGTAGCCAAACAAGTCTGTAAATCTTATGATGGATATAAAATCCTGAAAGAGATCGATCTATCCATCCATACGGGGGAAATAGTGGCCATTACGGGCCCCTCTGGGGCAGGGAAAACTACCTTATTATATCTTTTATCTACATTAGAGAGGCCGGATAATGGCCTTTTAACACTGGATGGAACAGATCTTATAGCATTGAAAGGGCGTGCATTAGCTACATTTAGAAATAAGAAAATAGGATTTGTTTTTCAGTTTCACAACCTTTTACCCGAATTTACACTTTTTGAAAACATCTGTATGCCGGGCTATATTGGCGCTTTTTCTAAAAAAGAAGTAGCTGACAAAGCTAGTGACCTGTTAGATTTACTCGGCATTAGCCATCGAAAAAATTACTTACCAGAGGCTGTTTCCGGAGGAGAACGACAGCGTGCTGCTATAGCTAGGGCATTGATCAACGGTCCATCTATTGTTTTTGCTGATGAACCCAGTGGTAATCTTGATTCCAAAAATGGAGCAATGCTGCATGCGCTTTTCTTAGATCTTTCTAAGCGGCTAAAGCAAACTTTGGTTTTGGTAACCCATAACCAATCATTGGCAACTATTGCAGATAAAATTTTATTACTAGAAGATGGTATATTGCAGCCCGCTTAAAGTTGCAGCGGGCAATCCTAAAGCATAAGACGATTAAGATCGCTTAAAAAGTAAAAAAATAGTTCATTTTTAGAAATAAAAAATCAACTCTATCATGCAATCCCCACAAAAGATTCTAGAAGATTTGCAAAAAAATAGCTATGCCCCTATTTATTTTTTGCAAGGAGAAGAAGTATACTATATTGATGCCATTACCCAATATCTCGAAGAAAAACTACTGACGCCAGCTGAACAAAGCTTTAATCTAACCATTGTCTATGGGAAAGAATGCAGCATGGCTACACTGCTCACCCAAGCACGCCGTTTTCCAATGAATGCTAGGCTACAAGTGGTTATCGTCAAGGAAGCACAAGAAATGGCAGACTTAAAAAACGCTATGGGCCAACAGCTATTGTTACATTATCTGAAGCATCCACAACCTACTACGCTATTGCTTTTTGCATACAAATACAAAACAATAGATGGAAGAAGTAGTTTTGGAAAAGCATTAAGCAAACACAATGTCTTGATTACTTCTAAAAAACTATATGATGCACAATTGCCTAGTTTTATCAAATCCTTTGTACAAAACCTTCAGCTGTCTATCACAGAAGAAGCCGTTTGCTTAGTAGAAGCCTATATAGGTAATGATTTAACAAGAATAGCTAGTGAACTCCGTAAGTTACGTATTAACCTTATCCCAAACAGTACAATTACCGATGATACTGTAGAAACCTATATAGGGCTGTACAAGCCTTTTAATGTATTTGAACTACAAAAAGCCATTATGCAGAAAAATTATCCCCAAAGCTACCAAATTATTGGTATTTGTGCTAGTGGGAAAGAAAATGCTGCATTACCGATTCTAACCATTGTATACAATCTTTTTGCTAAGCTACTGGTATTGCACCAAACCAAAGAAACCGTTCCCACTAAGATTGCGCAACAAATTGATATACACCCTTATTTTATAAAAGGATACCTTGATGCGGTTCAAAAGTATACATTGCACCAAACGATGGATAACATAACCTACCTCCATCAAGCAGATCTACAATTAAAAGGCATTAATGCCAACATGGATGATTACCAAATCATGAAAGAATTAATTTTTAAATTAATGCACCCTTAAATAGGGCTTATAAAAAGGCAATAAGTTCTATTCAGGAGGTGCTATTTTGCACATAAAATGTAAAATACCCATCCTAGCGTAGCTAGATAAAATAAAAATCCCTATTTTGGAGCTATAACATATACGAACTATTTTTATACATGGAGCCCATTGTGGGCCTTTTGTATGCTATGTAGTATACATTGACCAGTTCGCTATAGTACCAAAACTATTACCAGAGAAGTGGTTTACTTTAAACCTAATATATGTATGATGCAACCAATATATGCGGTTATAGCAATGGCCATTTTCTTAATGACTACCCCTTATAAAGGATCTGCTTTAACCAATGATGCGTCTGTCGCATTTCCAGAGGCTATCTTGCATCAAGGGCTGATGCACTTTAACGAACAGCAATATGCAACGGCCCAAAAGTACTTTGAAATCTATGCAACTCACCCATCCAAAAAGTATAAGCAAGAAGAAGCTTCCTATTATTTGGTTTTATCTGCCTTAGAAAACAAGGATCCACATATAGTCATGCTGTTACAACATTTTATAGTAAAGCATCCTACCAGTCCACATGTAGAAACCGTACGTTATCATTTGGCCCATTGTTTTGCTCAAGCAGGTTTGTGGGATAAAAGCCTCACCCTATATCAAAATATTAATCCAGATCGCCTGACACCTAAAACACGCGAAGCACTTCAATATGCAATAGGAGATACCTATTTGCAATTAAAAGATTGGGGAAATGCAAAAAAAAGCTTTTTAGCTATTAACAAAAAAAACCATCCTTACTATTACCCTGCACAATTACAGATGGCTTATATAGCTTTTGAGCAAGGAGATTATGATGGTGCACTGGTTGCACTACAAACGGCCAACAAAAAATATAGACAAAAAACCCAAAGTTTAATTTTAAAGGTATACCATAAAGCAGGCAACTTTTCATCATTGTTAGCCTATGTACAAGGTTGTCCGGCGGCTTCATCTTTTAGCAAACAAGATCAACTTCTTATTGGGGATGCCTACTTTTTTCTCAAGCAATATCAACCAGCCGTTGTCCGCTATCAGGCAGCCTTAGATAAAGATACCAGCCGTATGACATGGGCTAAGCTGGGCCATGCGTTATATAAAACGGGACAATACCATCAAGCAGAAAGTTGTTTTCAGCAATTGTTAAAAAAGGAAGATCATGCTGGTCAAATTGCTGCCTACTATAGTGGACTAATTTATGAAAAAGTAAGTAACATTCAAGCGGCAATAGCTTCTTTTTTCCAAGCTGAACGGCTAAAACTTGATCCAGTCATAAGCGACTTAGCAGCTATTAAAGGTGCAGGTTTACGTTACCAACAGGGCGCTATTTCAGAGGTTATAGAAACAATGACGGCTTTTATTCAAGCTCGACCAGAGAGTAAAAACCTTTCGGCTGCACAAGCCTTACTGGTAACCTGTTACTACAAAATAAAGGATTATAAACGGGCCATAGATTATATGGCCGCACTGCCCTATAAAACAGAACCACTCTTAAGATTATACCAAAAAGCACTCTTTTATGAAGGATTAGCAGCATACAATGCAAATAGATTCGATGCTGCCATACAATACTTAAAGCAATCGCTACTTTTCCCTTTTAAATCTGCTTTGGTACTACAAGCCCAGTTTTGGTTAGGAGAAGCCTTTTCTGCGCTTGGTGCATATGAAAAAGCTTTAATATTTTATAAAAAATATCGGCAAAAAGATGATTTAAATACACTTTTTTATGCAAAAAACCTATATGGATTAGCCTATAGTTACTTTAACACGGGCCATTACACCATGGCAGCTCAAACCTTTGAAGCCTACATAACGATTACCCAAAAACAGCCTGCTGCTACCCACTATGATGCCATGCTTCGGTTGGCTGATTGTTATTATGTAAAGAAAGATTATAGGGAAGCACTTAAGCTCTATGCAACGGTGTATACCTATCATCCTGCCCATGTTCGTTACCAAGAAGCGCTCATTTACCAGATATTAGGAGACAAACTGCAGGTAGATCGTTGCCTACAAGAAATATTTATAGATCATACAGAGACTAAGTATTATGAAAAAGCATGCTATCATAAAGCTTGTACTATATTCAACGCAGGCCACTATGAAGCAGCCATTCAATCATTTAGCCACCTTATCCAACGGAAGCCAACCAGTGATTTACAACCAGATTTATTGATCAAAAGAGGACTTGCTTATGAAAATCTTAAAAGATATGAATCTGCTGCTGCAGACTATCAGGCGATTTTGGACCAATATCCCAGCCACCTCCATGCAGAAAGTGCTTTAATGGCATTATGCAACCTATTTACTGCACAAGGAAGCCCTGAAAAATCAGATGTATATTTAAAAAAGTATGGTCATATCACGCAAAAACTGGCTAGCTATTCTGATGAACAGACCATTGGTTTAGCCAAACAGCTCTTTTATAATCAGGCTTATCATAAAGTATTGCAAAAACTGGCTGCTTTTGATACGCACTATCCCTCTAGTCAGTGGCTTGCAGAAGCTTATTTTTTAATGGCAGAAAGCTACTATAGGCTAAAAAAGCAGGGGCCAGCTACACGTTATTATAAAAAAGTAATAGCTAAAAATACTTTCCATAAAAAAGCCTGGTTAAGAATGGCCGATCTAGCTTACCAAGGCAAGCGTTTTCAAGAAGCCATTACCCATTACCAAAAATTACAGAAGATGGAACTGACCAACAAGGAATATCATCATACCTTAATCGGGCTTATAAAAGCTAGTTTTAGCCTAAAAAAATATCAAATCACAACACCAGCTTGTTTACAAATATTGAATAACCCTAAGGATGCACCAGTTGAAACCATTCAACAGGCTGCGCTTTATCTAGGAAAAATAGCCATGCAGCGATCAGAATATAAACGTGCGGCAAGCCATTTTTTAAAAGCGAGTAAGCCATTGCATACCCTTACCGCATCAGAGGCACAATATCTATTGGCCAATACAGCATTTAAACAAAAAGCTTATCCCACTTCTTTAGATATTTTATTTGATCTAGTGGAAAAATATCCACACAATATAGATTATATAGATAAAGCCTTTTTACTAATGGCGGACAATTACATCATGTTAGGGAATCTTAGACAAGCTAAAGCTACTTTGGACTCTATGATTCAGCAATCCAAAAACAAAAACAATATTGCAGTTGCCAAGCAAAAAAAGTCCAAGGTGGCTGCTCAACTCAAAGCAGCAGATAGGGCTACTAAGCAAGCAACATCACAAGCCAAAAGTGCGCCATAGATTTTTAAGCAATTTTCATAATATCCCTTATAATTACTTTTTTATATAAATCATGATCATATTAAAGCTTTTTACATATAGACTTATAATAGCAATATCATGCATATGTATGGTTATTTTGTATCTTTTCAAGATTCCCTATAGTTGTTTGGCTTCATCTCTATCACCAACAGAAAATGAGCTACATATAGCAGCTTTCAATGGTGATATGGATGCATTAAAAGATTTGCTAAATAAACCTGAGGTTGATGTGAATGCGCAAGATAGTAATGGTTTTACTCCGCTTCATATTGCATCAGAAAAAGGTCATATAGAAATAGTCAAGATATTACTAGAAGTTCCAGACATTCAGGTGAATATAAAACTTAAAAATGGAAATACTCCCCTTCATATGGCATCATACAATGGTCATATAGAAATAGTGAAGATATTAATAGCAGCTCCAGGTATTAAGGTAAATGTAAAAAATGAAGGTGGAAACACAGCCGCTGATCTTGCATCACAAAATGATCATAAAGCAGTAGTTCAATTATTATTAGAAGCCAGATAATTGCTTAGTTCTTTTGTCCAATTTTTCAGTCCACTACAGAATGATTTTTTGAAAAAAATAACTATATTTGTCCTCTTGATTGGGTTCTTAGCTCAGCTGGTTAGAGCATCTGTTTTACACGCAGAAGGCCGTAGGTTCGAATCCTACAGGGCCCACGGTACTTATGGAGTTTTTATATACTTAGAAAAGCTATGGTCTTGGACAGCTTGCTGTTAAGATTTCCTAATGGAATGCCATTCTGTTAAACTTAAAATTTAGATCATATGGCTGTTAGATTGCAACGTAAAGCAAGAAAAAATAAAATAAAAGCAGCACAACGCAAAGCTGCCATCAAGCGTCTTATGTTTGTGCCTGTTATTAAATGTTTAAACGTAGCAGCGATACGTAAAAGTTTTACGGAACCTACTACCGCTTAATTTTTTTGGTCTATATATATTCACGCAAAATTGTTTTATACAGCAGGTCAACTTTCTAAGATATAGTTTGTTCCCTATGCCTGTTTATAATTTTTTCCTGCTTTCTTCTAGTACTTCTTGTTTTATTTGGAAAATTGAAGAAAGCTTGAAAAAATTGCGTCTTCAATTACATCCTCATTTTTTAAAAGATTTTCAAAATGCCAATCTATCTTCAAAAGATAGAATGCGGCAATCTTTAGCGGTAAGAATAGCCCTTTACTGCTTATTAAAAAAATTAAATTTACCTATTTTAAGGCTTGCTAAAAATAAATACGGTAGCCCTATTTTAGCTAATAGCAGTTTCTACATTAGTTTTACCCATACCCATTATTTAGCTGCAGTAGCATTATCTACCGCTTACCCTATCGGGATTGACATAGAAATGGTAAAATCGAGTTTGTATACGATACAAAAAAAGTATTTAAATGCAGAAGAAATTGAAAGTGCCAATGGTTCCTTAGAAAAATTAGCTATCTATTGGTCTGCAAAAGAAGCATTATATAAACGTTTAAATAAGCAGCCAATCCCTACTTTGAAGGATATTTTTGTGCAACCCTTTCAATTAGCATCCGAAGGAGAAGTTATAGCCCATTTGTATCAAAAAAAATATAAAATGGGCTATCAGCAAATAGTAGATAGAGCATTACCCAGACATGTTTTGGTATATTCTGCGCATGAATTAAATGTAAGTATGACCGCTAATGAAACATCTGTTAAACCACATTCACTTACACAAGTGTAAGGGTTTAGTTAAAGTAGACTAAAAAATTAGGGCAAAAAAATAATCAAAATGGTTCCTATAGACTTAATTTTATTGTTTTAAATTTGAATGCATCAAATCAGAAAAAATAATGCAGGGTAGAAAATAGACAAAAATAGGAAATAAAATTAAATAAAAGTTGTTCAGGTTTTTCGGGCCAACTATCTATTACAAAATCAACTACAGAGGCAAAAGTCCAACATAGCTCTATTTTCTATAGCTTCTTACTAGACTTTTTCCATATAACCGTTAAAATAGAAAAAAAGATTAAAATCGTTATATTTAGACACATATAGGCCCATCCTATCCCTAAAAAAGCTAATTGGGTACGCCATAAAGGAATTTTTCGAAATACTAAAAAAGTAGATAAAAGGATTAAAAATCCCTGTTTAGGGTAGGGTATTGGATAACATCTTTGACCCATATAGTAACCCAGTAAACCCATAGCCAGCGCACCACTGATGGAGGCATATACACAGCCCCAATGGCCGAATCTTGGTATCAGCAGAAAGGCAGTAAATCCAATCACTAGACTACCCCATGCACTGATCCAACTGTTGTATTGGGTATGATTACTCAATTTAAAAGCAGTACTCAAGTTGTAATAGATACCTAAAAGAATATGCACAAATGATAAGTAGGGTACAGTGTCAATGGTATCACGATACCTTGGGTTTGGAATGAGGATTTTTGCCATCCAATCTACATTTATACTCAGCAGCAATAGACAAAAGCAAGATACTAGTATAAATACATACATCGTTTGGCTATATAACCTTGGTGCCTCTTTTTTATCTGAGTTGGCAAAAAAGAATGGTTCTGCAGCATATTTAAAAGCTTGAATCCCTAGTGTAATACATACCGTCAGCTTACAAGAGGTACCAAAGTTACCTAATATTTCCTCTTTTGTATGGGTAGTATAAAAATTATTGGGAACTAATTTTCGAAAACATAAGAGTGGTAATGTTTCATTAAGCCTAAAAAATAAAATGGTAAAAAAAGAAGTTGCGGCATAACCACCTATCATTTGCATGGTATGGGAATGCCAAACCCAATAGAATCCTTTAAATTGACCGAATAAAAGCGCTAAAGCAGTTACGCTAGACAATAAATTGGCTATAAAAACAGCATCTAGTTCATTTAAGGCTATCTGGATATGCAAACCATTACCTATCCAATAGGCTATACTATTTAAACATATAGGACAATAAAGTAATACAAAAGAAAAAATAATATGAGCAAAAGCTTGCAAAAACTTTACCAACAAAAATTTAAAAGTCTTTTTTTCTACACGTAGCCTCGCTAAGGGAATCATCAGTAGCGTATCTACTATAAGTATACCAGTCATATAATAGAAATACCGTATATGGACTAAGTGATTGGTTAGCTTTGCAATTTGTGGTATAAATAGAATCAGTAGAATTGAGAAAATAAAACTCGTAACAAGTAATATGGTTATAACTGCATTAAAAGTATAGGATTTGCCTAATCTATGTACAAACCTTAAATAGGTTACATCCATGGCTAAATCGTAGATGACATGACCCAAGGCAATGTAACTACCATAGAACTCTGTAACAATGCTGTAACCACTTGGGGGTAGTAGATTGGTTTGAAGTAGTAAAACCAGATAAGAACATCCCCTCACTATAATATTGCTTATGGTATATATAATAGTTTCTTTACCTAGTGTTTTTACCGTGTGATGCATCGTAGCAGATATATTTGCCTAGTGAATAGTCTCCTTACTTATATCACTGATTTACAATAACTAGTATAGGCTGAAATAAGATATTTTGTTAATCAATATAAAAATGTTTAGATTTTTATTATGAAATAATCGGTTTCTTACTTGCTAAGCACAGCCCTACTATTGTATTAAACAATACAATATAGACACTTTTTATTGTATGTAGTAAGATCATCTTAGATTATATAAATGATTACTTATTTATTTGGTTAGGAATCTTTTCTGGTAAAAACCTAGTGCGCGATAGGATATATATTATTGGGGGACGCATTACTAACTATTTTTAGCACTTTCTGCTTCTAATTTATGGAATTGTTGATCAATATTGCCAGCTGCGCGGTACCACATAATAGTGGTGATCAGCAAAAAGACCAATAATATACCTGAAAGAGGTTGCATACTACTGGTATGCAGCAATTCAAGCAATCCAATTTGGATCCAAGAAGAACCTGCTTTTCCTAAGCGAGATCCCAATAGATCTACAGCTGCTTTCCCTTTAACTTTTGCCTCTGGATCAAGTGGAATATAAGCCATTTGGGTCGTTTTATCAAAAAACGCATACTTGATAGATTTTGCTATTATATTATGGATACCACCAAAGATCACAATGTATAAAACCAACTTAGATCCGATCCAATTCGTTAAACAAGGTGCATAATTTTTAGTATAACTCATTAAAAAAAACAGAGAGCCCATTATTCCAATCATTACAGGTACAATCCGTGCAGTTCTTCTCCACCCAAATTTTCTTAAAATACCTCCGCTAAAAAAAAGAGAAAGCAACAACGCAATGATTCCAGTCCAAAAATTTAGTTTTGATATAAAAGTTTGATAATCTACCGCCCTTGGAAAAACTTCTTTCAGATACGATTTCCAAGTCCCTTCGACAATATTGATGGATAGCCCACAGGCAATCACCATCACGGCTATATTGCCTAAATATGGCGAAGCAGCCACATGTTTTAGACTCTTCCAGAGCGATAAATGTAATTTTTGAGGAAAGAAAGGAGCATTACGACCTACATTTATAAGAGCTGGTTTTACCATACGATTGGTAAACCAATAGGTCAATAAAATGGCTACGCAACTACAACCTATATACTTTATTAAGACTTGTACCGTATATACAAAATCACTATCGCTATATTTTTTAGTATAGGCTAGGACCAGTGGTCCACTAATAATCAGTGCAACATCTCCTGCAGCAATTAAAATAGCATAGAAGCGTTTCGCATCTTGGATTTTACAAACATGGTTTACAAAACTCCAATAGAGTAACATAAGTGCCACTTGCCCCCAAAGTTCAGCAACCACAAAAAATAATACATGGATCCAATGGCGGAATGCAGTAATCCAATGCAAATATTTACCATCTGTATACCTAGTGAACCAATCTGCCATAGCATAGGGACTTACTTTATTTGCATAGGGATATAGCAGAAAGCCATATAAAAGAATCAGGACTAGGAAAAAAAGGATGGTACCATAAAAGAGAGTAGACTGCTTTAAACAATTGTTTAATTTTGTGTACAATAGAACGACTCCTATAGAAATAGGAAAAATAATGGATCCTTTTATAATGGGAATAACCTCAGCAGTGGAAGAATCGGCAGTCACCAAAACAGTATCTTTAAGCGCAGCTAAAATACAGTAGACAAAAGAAATAAGAAATTTTAAAAAAAGAAGGAGAAAAATATCCTGAGTTTAAAAGAAGGAAGGGAAGAAGGAATCAATATGGAGCGTTTAATTGGGGACATAAATTTGCACAAAGAGAAAGGGGGAGTGGGGAAAGAGTGATGACTTAAGAAACAAAAGGGGCAATGATGTTTAAGAGAATTAAGAAAAATCATGGATTATAGATTGGAAGAAATAATAATTGCGCAATTGATCCAAATTCCAAAATAGTTCCAAACCAAAGATTACAAAGTGAATATTTATTTTTGCCAACAGCTATGTACAAAATTTTATGAAACGAGAAACAAATTTCTTATTTTGTGTCCTTGATTTGTAGGGTTCGTAGAGTTTTTTATTGTGGGAAGGACTGTAAAGTTTCATGATAGGATCGTAAAAGATATAGGTACATAGTGTTTTGTATGTGTGTGGTAGAGGCATTTGAAGCTCAAACATTATCTCTCTGTACGTAAATGGTACCAGCAGTGATATGAATACATATGTACAATATATATGAGGATGTACGTGTTGTGTAGTCGCTCGAACTTCTGTTGCTTATGTAGTTGTAGTATTACATTGTGTTTTACGAGAAAATCGCCTCTGAATAAGTCAGACTAGCACAAGAGAGGGTATCTAGAGGTTATAAATCTCAAACTGTTGACAATTCGATACGGGTTGTTGTGGTAGAGAAAGAGAATGTATGATTCGTTCTTTCCCTCGTATTTCTTGTACAGTCTAACATCTAAGCACATTACTTTTCATGACAACGGAGAAAAATGAGGAAAAATACGAAGGCCTGCTGACAGACAGAAGGGAAGATTAGCAGATGTTTGAGTTCAAAGATAAATGAAAATACTTGCGTATCCTCAAGACTACTATGTTCTACTTACTGTTGAGAAAATCTTATACTTTTTAAAATTTGTTTTTTCAGTATACGAGTAAATAAATATTGAGTTGTCATAAATATTTGTATACATCATTTATGTCTCATTCTTTGTATATTTCGTCTAGAAGGCAAATATGATGTTTGTATTAATGCCATATACACGGTGTATACTTTTTCTTCAATTGATGTTTTTGTAAAATATCAAATGCAAATCAGGGTGTTTACGAGGGGGAAAATCAAAGGTAAATACTCAATGCCTCCATTAAAAGATTTTACAACTGGGGTAAAATTCAATTCCGCGCGCGAGAAAGAATTTGATTTATGGAGCAATTCATTTATCAAATGTACCGATTGGTAATACACTGTGCACACGAAGCTTTAAAAGAAATTGATCAGCGGG
>ENA-UOVY01000399-UOVY01000399.1-plant-metagenome-genome-assembly--contig:-NODE-399-length-23543-cov-608.559051_pt1 | contig 23543 bp, 18 predicted proteins | sample MGYA00249840_ERZ761561 | MGnify/ENA primary metagenome ERZ761561 (study PRJEB28882, sample SAMN05720143) | plant metagenome | isolation source: Guanajuato, Mexico | place: Mexico:Guanajuato, Mexico...
CCAAAAGTTGGAACTCGCGCGAAGCGTTATGGTTTCTCAGCCCGAGACTGTGGCCGTCTACATATTTATCATTCTCATATTTATCACTCGCTCAACAAGTCAGCTAGAGGGAAGTTTTACAAACATGAATCGCCCAAGATTTAAGGCCAAAATAGTTCACACATCATATCAACTTGCTTCAAGACTTCCATTGCAAAGCCGGAACTTCCACACCAGCAGCCACAAACTTGAAAGGTTTCGAAGCAAACCTGGTGGTAGAGTAGAGGAAGTGATCGATGCGGCGCAGAGTCTCGCTCAGAAAGCTCAAATGAGGATGGATCACTCGCTTCTGTGGCGCGCAAATGGAGCCAAACAACCAGGAGATCTCAGATCAGCCGACAAGCTGGAGAGAAGGATCAATCCGCTCCTCCTGCCGCTCAGGTTGATCGCTTTACTGCTAAGAATTATCCTACTTCCATTGAGAATTCTACTCGCACCGCTGATTGTCATCCTTAGAGCGCTCATTGAGCTTCTCAGAGTTCTACTCCTACTTATAAATCCCCTCTTCTATATCTATCTCCTCTTGGTTGCCTTGAATGTGGCGGCCAACGTTGCCCGAATTGTGCGCCTTATATTGCGAATAATTTTTAGAAGGATACGACGAAAACGGAAGGACGAGAGGGAAGAGCGAGCGATCATCACCTTGGATGCTGGCCAGCAGACAGTCCAGCAGCAACCAGTAATTGAGAGGGCAAAGCACAAGCGTCATAATAAAGGGTCCGAGCTTAGTGGAGGATCCGGTTCGAAGTTGGAACTGTCCGAGGTACAACGACAGATATTTGAATCTCTGGTGGCAAATGGCATAACGCCCTGGAGAGCAGAAACTCGGCCTGTCAGAACAGAACATCAGCCTATGGGGGAAGACTTTTGTGAGCTATTCGCTGAATGTTGGCGGAGCACTCATATTCTCAATCTCGGATCCGATTTCCGCTCCGAGTTGTCCTAGACGATGGTTTCTGGTCGAGTAGAATTAACAGAAGCATTTGCAAGAATTATCACGCCGACGCCTTCACCAATGGTCACACATGTTGCGTGATGTAAGATAACACCAGGTTCGCCTCACCGATAATTCGGGGAAACTAAAACATAACGCTGGCGGTAAGGGTCATCGCTTGACAGCGCTAGCTCCAGGAAATAGATCTAACAAATCAACCCTCCGGCAAGGATCATTAGCACTTCGACGATCAATGACAGAGCACAGATCTTTATAGATGGACAATCCGTTCTCTCAAAAGTACCGACTGTGCGAGGATGCTGAGTCAATATCCTTGCGCGACATGCCAGCAATCGTCGGGAAGATTCCGTCCGGCTTTTAGATACTTGAGTAAACTTTTGAGTTCATTAGGAATGCCTACTGAGAGAAGTTGTATCTCACGGTTACAATCTGACTCACTAAAGTGTGCTTTATCGTGATTCGGTTTTGTGCGTACATCTTTTTAAAATATCGTTGGTGGAGAGATTGAACTGACAGTTAACTTGAGTTTGTCCATCAATCACCATGGCTACTTGAACACTATTGTTCGTAATTGAAGGACAGAACAGGTCATGTGAGCATGTAGCATATGCAGCATAACGTACTCAGGATGAGGTGCATCAATAATGACTAGCGGATTATTTTCTGGTTGAGTTGAATTATCATCGATCTGTTGTTATCTTTCTGACTGCTTAAAATTAATATCACAATTAAGTTACGTTAAGTGGATTAGTTGAGCTTGGCGGAAGATGATGTATCCTAAGGCCACAGCTGTCCATCTTTGGTTATTCGCTTATAGCAGTCATGGATGAGAGAGGTTCTAAATGCTGCTCTCGATTTACATATTGAGCTTGAAGTTGTGGTGGCGGTAACTGATGGTGAGGTCTCAGGCGTTGTCGTGTTGGATTTGAGTTGACCATTTATTGATTAGTTGTTGTAGTATGTTGTGCTGATTGGCCGAGTCTATTGAATTAGGATACACGTTCTCCCATCTCTTGAGGAGACAAATTTAGATCATAGGGCTGCTGGACGGATTGCATGGGAAGTAGAGCGCCAGTCATGGGGTGCTATGATTGCAGTTGAGTGTGGATTGGTGTTGAAACGTGTAAATGTGCCTGATGAGATGATGGCTCACTCATCATGAAGGGCGCAATGTGTTGTACCTAGGGACCTCATGTAGAGGGTGAAGGCGCCTGATGCGGGTGCACTTCGCTAGCGATTTGTTGATGCTTGTTGAAGTGATACCGAATCATTAAATCACATTGCCCCTTCCTGACAGCGAGAACCGCCTCGTTTGCGGTCGTTGAATCAAAAACATAGATGTAATGTGGATACACTGTTGTCAGAGCTAATTTGTTCAAGTCTTGCTAGGTAGGCATACGCACCGATGCTGGAAGTCGTATCTTGGGTGGCAAATTCAATAGTTTTCGTGTATGAGAAGGTTTCTCAATCTACCAGATAGAATAAAGTCTTGACAGCGGTTTTGTTCTGACTTTGGTCCTCTGATAAGAAAGAATAATGTGTATTGTATCTGTTCTTGGCTTCTCGGACGGGTTCGGATCTAATAATTGAATAAATAGCATATCAGAAGCTTTCCCAGTACGCGGTGAGCGGACGAGCAGATTTTGCGGGCTGCATGTGCAGAATACGTTGAACATGAGCCGCTAGCCTAACGGCTTTGATCCCGTCTTCATTGGCGAAACTTTCGCCGCGAAACCCTTGATTGAAGTTTCGCCCTCAGCCACAATGAAACAGTAGTTTTATATCATCCTTGGTTCCCATCGCCCTGCTGCATCAAACCTCAGTCGTTTCTCACTAAACCGCTTCACCACTAGTTGAATCATGTCCATCCTCATGCCTGACGCTCAACAGTTTGTCATCGTGGGATCAGCGCTGGTATCCGATCTAGAGGAGCAGGATATATTCATTAAGTACTTCGAAAACAAGCGACACCAACTAAAGTCCATCGAGCACATAGACAAGTTTAAAGCTGAGGACTATCCAGATTTAGCTCGCACACTTTTCATCGTGAGACATTTCGATTTTGATCCAGGTTCAATCCAATATCAGAACAATAGAGACTCGAGTACGCGAACAAATGGAATGAATAACAACAATCATATTGTCAACCCTCAACTTAAGCAATTGGCTGACGATGAAAGCGAAATCGATAGTGTCGGATACACAACTGATTACGATGATATTGACGAAGATAACACGCAAACAAATGTGTCTGGATATGATGGTGGTTATTGTTTTACTTCTCTGATGTCTCACAAGTGCTCGGTTATGGGCTCCACCGCGCTTCTCCAAAATATACGTCAGCTTAAATCTAACGACCAAGGTATCAGGATGATTGCACCTGAAAGACCCTTGCATAATCTAGCTATGCAAGATATTCTCATCACTTTTAGCGGAATATCCTCCAAATTCGAGGCGCAACAATTGCTCACATTGACTCGTTACATGGGAGCCAAATCTAGAGAAGATGTGACAAATAAAACAACCCACCTGGTAGCTGGCAATCCACGCGGGGTTAAATATAGAAGGGCCTTAGAGCTCGGCCTGTCGATCATGAACACAAGTTGGGTCAGAGACTCTTTTCGTCTCGCCCAAAATGATTTGTGCTTCGAAGCCAACATGCCGGAAATCATCCAACACTACAAGCTCAAGCCATTCCATGGTCTTCACCTGGCTTTTTTGGGTTTCAATGAAAGCGATCTCAAGGAACTCAACACACTAACTCAGTCGAATGGAGGCTTTGTGGTTGACACAGCAAATCTATCATGCACCCATATCGTTGTGGATGCAATAAGTGGCTTTGATGAAACCAACGTCCAACTGTTGAGTAGCATTAACCAAACCTCGAATATACATGTGGTTTACAAAGAATGGTTCTGGGCCTCGTTGGAAATGGAGGGCAAAGCCAACGAGGACTCATATGCGGTCCCTGGATTCAAACCTCAGACTAGGCGATCCTCTAGGCGTGCCTCTATCGGTTATAACTCATTAAGTAATGTTCTAAGCCCCATGTTGGATTATTCTAGGTCCCCGGATAGTATGTCATGTCTGCTAGAACGGCAGGTTCAAAGAGCGCAGAGCGTCTCTCATCTAGTTAAAGAACAACAGGATCTAAGCAAGGTTTCCGCACGTCATCGAGCTTGTTTGGAGCTCATACAAACTGAGAAGAATTATGTCAGAATTTTAGAAACCATAGTCAATCTATTCAAACTTCCGTTGGAGAATCCAGATATCAATGATCCTATCCTTCCAGCGACCGATGTGAAGATAATATTCGGAAATTTGACCCCTATCTATGAAGTCCATAAGAGGATGTTGAACAATTTAGAGACCCTCATCGAAACTGATTGGAATGAGACGAATTGCATCGGCAAAGTCTTTGTGACCCACTCAATCGACTTACTTAAAGCCTATCCTCCGTTTGTCAACTTTTTCGAGGACACAAAGAAAACAATAACTAACTGTGACGCCAAGTATCCCCGATTTCATGCTTTCCTAAAGAGGTGCCAAAGCAAAATCGAGTGCTCCAGAGAATCGTTGACTGAAATGCTTATAAGACCTGTCCAACGTCTCCCAAGTATAAGCTTAATCATAACGGAGCTCATAAAACGAACTGAAGACACAAACCCAGACAAGAAGTACCTAATTGAGGCTCTTGAGAGCATAAGGCGCGTTATGAACTTGATCAACGAGGATAAACGAAAAACTGAGGGACAGATAGCCATGTTTGACATCGTGAACAACATCGAAGAATGTCCACCGAATCTACTCAGTGCCCTGCGTCGATTTGTCTGCAAAGCTGAAGCTAAATTGTTATTCATGAACAGCGAGAGTGAAGTTATCCCATCTAAGAGCCATAAAGTAGTTCTATTTCTATTTTCAGATCTCATTGAAATATGCAAGATACGTTCGCTGAAACGATCTCACTCATACAGAGGTAGTAAGACCTATGTGCCCATAAGACGTGGTATCAACACAGCTCAAGCCATTAGACCCTCAAATAAGAAGGAGCACCGTCACTTGGACGAACTTCGCCTTTGTGACATAATGAACATTTACAAGAAATGCGAATCACCGGAGATGAGCGATGCGCTCGTTATCCAGGCTAGACCATCGCCAAAGTATGATCAAAACTTCCGTTACTATCCTTTCATAATAGATGATGAATTTGTCTCCAGGGCTACCTTCATCGAGCGACTTGAAGAGAGTTTATGTCTGTGCGATGACCCAGATCAAGTCTCTGATTACGTCCCCAACGACAACCTTCCTCCTATTTCTAATGATAGAATTGACTTTGGTTACGCAAACTCTCTTGTGAGCAATATGGAGAAGTCCCGTCTCTCGAGGGTTTTGAGCATGAGACAATCACTCCTATCGCCATCTGTCAAGTCACAACGCAATCTAAACCATTACCACAACAACTAGTTATTTAGGATCTCTTGAGAATAAAACTAAGATTTCAACACCAAGTCGACATGGTGATGAAACTGCCCACTTTAATTTGGTTTGTATCAATTTAATTGTTGCTCACGCTTGAGACGGCAAGGCGAGCTATTGCCTGAAGATAATGTACCTGTCATGAAGAAAACCGCAGACCACTGGGTCACTGAGGAATGAACCGGAATCTTGTCGACAAATCCTCGGGCCTGAAAAATTAGTTAGACTTATCCCACACTAGATCATTGGTTCATATCAGAAAGCATCTTTTTGATGTTATCAAACTCGTTCAAAATCAACTTCCGCTCACGTCGCACTGATTCAATATCAGGCGACATTGAATGAATGTAGCGCCTATAAACCTCAACACTGTTGTAAGTTTCATCCGAGCCACTCTTATCCAGTTCAAAATGGCTGGACTGTTTGAGTGGATCGTGGCTGTCTATCATTGAAGTGAGCTCAGTTTGATCCTCGTGATCAGATGTGCCTGCACCTAGTTCGCTCTGTCTCTCGGTCTCGGGATTAACAAGAGCCGATGGTGGATCAGCCTGTTTTTGGCTAGAAACACGAGGGTCTGGTTCAGGCTCAATATGAATCTCACGATCTCGCTTTGTTTCGTGCGTCTTTTTCAGCTCCTCTTGGGTCCGTTTAAGCTCGAGTGCTAACTGATTGTTCCTTTGTTTCTCAATACTAAGCTCCTCGAATATCCTCTTCCTTTGTGCCTCTATCTTCTCTAGATGAACTTTCATTTGTTTGAGATGTCGGTTATCTGATATAAGCTGAGCCGCACTGTTGAGCACTGGGCCACAATCGAGGGGGGTTTGTCCATTCGTTTGTTGCTTATTGAGTATAATCAATGAGTCAGCCATGGAATCGCTGAGAGATTCAAATGTGTTCGATATATCTTTCAAACAGGTGTCTATACATCTAGTTAGAGATTGTTTCAGGAGTTCGTTTTCACTTTCCAGATCGGATTGTTTTCTCAGCGAGGAGTCCACCCTTAGCTCAAGCTGCTGATACTTTTCGCGCTCTACTTCCAGTGTTTGCGCCAGTTTGGCCCTAGTTCTGTTCAATCGCTCCCTCAAAGAACTTATCAAATTCTTGCTAGCTGTTGAGCCAGCCTTCTGAGTGGAATGAGAACTCTTGCATTGATGATTACAACATGGGCTCAGGCAGCGTACTATCACCGGTGACGCCACTTTTCGATGCTCTGATTGGCTAAGCTCGGCTATAATTTTGTGCTGCTCATTCAGCATCCTCTCCAAGCGGGCTATCTCCTTGAAAATATCCGAGGATACCATCTGTACCGGTTGTGGTTCCATCTTTTCGACAGAACTTTCAGGAGTGACTGACGAACGCGGTCTAGGCTTCGGCGGGACTCTATTAACAACAAGTTTTGTGCTACTTTCTTGTCGATCTTGCTCGAGAATATCTGATGCAAATCTGAGTTTCCTTGTCGCCTCTGAAACAACTCGATTTTGGCGCTCATTTATCGCTAACCTACTGGGACTGGAGCCAGTAGGAGTCCGTGTTGAGTATTGAGACCTATAAGAACCAGGACTGAGCTGATCCTTACTACCAACACATCTAACCAAATTTGATTTCTTCTGGATCCTCCTTGTCTGTGGCGCGTTTTCTGGTTCAAAGACTTGGATTTTTCTCTTGGGTGCCCATTTTACTGTCTTGATTTCTGTTTCTCCAAATACAGGAATCCAAGCCATTCTTTGAACTTTCTCCTCCCTCTCAGTTGGAGCTTGCCCAGAATTAGACGCTTGACTATCAGGAGATGCTTGAGGATTTCGTCCATTATCTTGAATTGAACCATCATCTCCCTCTGTGATTGGTTTGGCAGCGAACAAATTCACTTCTGAGGACGACTTTCCACCATGGAAATTTGCAATTGCCTTCTGTAAGCTCGAATCAACCTTTGGTTGCACCCGTAGCGAATCCAAGGACTTTGATCTTGAGCTATCTGGATTCAATTTCTCCTTTGGATATATTATAGGATATTGGCGCAGTTTTAGACAGGACTGAATATGCTGGAAACCCATAAGAGATTTTGAATCTCTCGTCAAGTTTGCATCTAGCCGGGATTCGTAGCTACGGCGTTTGGGGGTCGAGTACAGTTTCTCCTGCGAACTAGCGCTAGGTCCTCCGATTGATGGTCCAAACTTCCATTGATCCTTGTAGAGTTGTACAACTTTCCTCTCTTGGTTCAATTTTTCATCTTTCTTCCTCACCTTTTCTATCATTATTTGCAACTCCTCAATGGCCTGGGAAAGTTTTGTTCGCTTTTCGTTGAGCGATTTGCTAATTGTATAAACCTTGTTCGGGACTACAGCTTGATCAATAGACTCAACTGTCTCATAGGACATGTCTCTCGCGAGTCGGATGGGTCTGTCATCATTGTAGGAGGAAGGTGACGGCTGGAATCGCAAGAGCGGTTCGCGCTCTTGTTTGCCGATGCGAGGATCTGCGGTTGCTCTGGTCGCGGCGAAGCCAATGCATCGATCGCAAACAGAATCTCGCCGATCACAGGTGCAGTTAGGACAGTCTACTTTGCCAGTTATGGGGCGGAGTTTAGCTTGAGATGCCCTCTGATTGCTTGTTGCGCTACCATCTCTAGAAACTCTTGTCCGAACCTTTGGCTGGACTGTTTCGTGCCCATCAGAGGTAGTGAACAAAGGGGCTTCGTGGTCTTCAGATCTTGACTCACCCAGTTGATTTTTAAGCCGACATAGGCGGTTCTTGACAACGTCCAGCTGCTTCTTGACTTCTTCAGTCTCATCTTTGAATTTTGGAGCAGAATCTTCTGCTGAGCTTTCCTCTCGGCTGAATGGTGAGTCACTGGAAACGGCTAGCTGTTGTCTTGCACGAGTTCTGGAAGTTCTACACCTTGATTTGAAATGGGTCTCCTGGCTAACAGATAGTTCCTTCCGTTTGCTCTCGAGTGAATCGGGAGATAGCATTATTTTAGCAGTTCTATTGCGCTAATCATTCGCTTCATGCAAATGGACGGATGGCGTTACATCGCGGTCATCGTTACACCGAGTTGTATTCGTAACGGGACTCCGAAGAAGTCCGAAATGTAGAGCGACTTGAGAGAGCGCAGCAAGTTGGCGCTAGGGTCCAATCCAAGGTTACCATGGAAACACGCGCACGTGTTCTGCACCAACATTTCCCCTTCGATGGCAGTCAGCTGGTCAGACTGATTAGATTGGACGATGGGCTCAACAAGCAGATCAAACGAAGCAGAGAGAGAGAAAGAGAAAGAAAGACCAGACCTCTGTAACAGTCCCACTTATGACGCACCTGTCTGACTAGCCTGTTATTCATTTCCTGTTTCCAGCTCAGTCGACCGAATTCATTATATGCTCCTCGAGCGAGTTTTTCCGCTCTAGATGAGCAGCCATTTGCAAACAGAGATCAATCGGAAATCCATTCCCTGTTGCAACTGGGCGCCCGATGCCCGATTTATCGTGCTCTAGCTTGGTGCCTCGTTTACGCCCCTCACCGCTTTAGTGATCTCCCCAGTGGGCATGGTGGTACGTTTTAGCACCCGAGAAAATCTCCGATAACAAGGCTCTTGCCTGAGCCGAATAAGATTGCAGATCCAATCGAATTCTCTCACCATCGATGGCGTCGTTACATCTCTGACTCTTTTCCGGGGCTCTCAATGATCAGCAGCTCATCTTTAACTCAGCCCGAGAGGCCGAGAACAGATTAAGTCCAATTATCTCACCTCAATTGATGATACGAGACTGGTGGTTTTATCAGTATTTGCCAAGACCGATCTGACGTTAGGGCTCCGATCTCAATCGCTTGAAATCATCTTATTTCTGCAGAGACATTTAGGATGGCGCGAGATATTGACAAATTCCTAAACTCCAAACAGTAGCCTTCAGCGCAATCAAATGCCCGTCGTTGAACTGGCTATTCGGCGTGCATTAGCCTCGTCGGCCTTAAATATTTTCACGTCAAATGCAAAGCTCTACTCCACTAATATGGTCGTTTTGTAGCAAAGGCTATTGGTGCTCGACCAGGTGGCTATGTAGTCCCTTTAAAATGGTTGACAACTAATCCTCTGCCCCGACAAGAACTCTTATTCACAAGAACTTGAATTCTGTTATCTCGGGCTAGTGCTAGAAAACAACTGGAAAGGTACCGTTCGCTATTTGTTTACACTCTAAATTTAAAACCTGCAGAATTCTGAATCGAGCGAATTTTCGAAGCCTGCACTCTAAACTAAGCGAACCATCGAATATCCGAGAAACGATTCCACCTATTCTGGTTAACATAGACATTAACCTCATGCAATACAGCACACTTGACGCCCACTGACGAGTGTTTTTATTGATATAATATAAATCACCAAGCCTCCAACACCATGAATGAACCAAAGGCTGCAAAATTTCAGAAACTGTTGTATGAAGACGAGATGATTGATTTGAATCAACTCAAGATGATAGCCTGGGGTGGGATACCTCACAAGTTTAGGCCATTAAGTTGGCGACTCCTTCTAGGGTATTTGCCCGTGGCCAAATCTAAACGCCAACAGCAGCTAGATAGGAAGCGAGACGAATATGAACGGCTGATCGAACAATATTACAATGATCGGTCTCTTGATGATGGGATGTGGCGCCAAATTCACATTGACATCCCAAGAATGCAACCTCTAATACCTATATTCCAGCATCCAAGGGTGCAGGTCTCATTCGAGCGAATACTATACATTTGGTCTATCAGGCATCCTGCAAGCGGTTATGTGCAAGGGATGAACGATTTAGTGACACCATTCTTTCTGACTTATTTATCTGAACACTGTGACAGTAACCAGATACAAGATGTTGAAAAATTTGATATAAGCTCGGTGGACGATGTCTCGCTAAAAAACATTGAGGCTGATACCTACTGGTCATTTAGTAAATTATTAGATTCAATTCAAAACAACTATACGCATGCTCAACCTGGAATTCAACGTCTAGTTAAGATGTTGGCAACTGTTATATCTAGAGTGGACTCAGATCTTCATAATCATTTGAAGAATAACGGTGTTGATTATTTACAATTCGCCTTCCGTTGGATGAATAATCTGTTGATAAGAGAGCTACCTCTACGTTTGGTAGTGCGGTTATGGGATTCTTATCTAGCTGAGGGTTTCATAGCGACATTCACCCCTCCACAAACAACTGTTGCACATAAGCCAAGCCCATCGTCAACAAATGCACAGTCCAATCAAAATCCCCAGACCATTTCAGCCAACAATCTACCGACATCGGCACCACAGTTATCTTCGCTCTCCGGCAGCTCATCATTGTCATCGGCTGCAAGCATAATCGGAAGTGGCGGCGGTAGCGTTTACCCCCAGAATTTGCATCCAATTGGAATGCATGAAAATCAACATTATCAGCATTCTAACAGCAGATCTCAGAATTCAATAACGACGGTCACAAATTCAGGCAAGATGAGCTCCTGGAACAACGGAAGTGAGACACCATTCTCGGCCTCGTTCCATTTGTTTGTTTGTGCCGCCTTTCTCAAATCTTGGTCGAAGGATTTGTTGCGCGAGCGTGACTTTCAAGGCATCATGTTGTTATTACAGAATCTACCGACATACCATTGGTCGGACCATGAGATAGTTTTAATGCTAGCGGACGCTTATCACCTGAAGGAGATATTTTCGCCCTCGCATTTGAAGATTTGACTATAATACCTGATTAAACAGGTATGAGGGACTCTAGTGCCTCAACCTCGATAATAATGTTTTGAAATGGGAGCATGGTTCAATAGTTGATTGTTGATAAATCGCCATCAGATAAATTATTTCACTGGTAGAATTACCGGCGCGCAAATTGTATTCGACAATGTGGGCCCTCCAAGTGTCGCTATCAGCCTCAGGTTGGCTTTGCTAGAGTGCTTGACTCTTGATTGGTGGTGGCTGGTAATCTTTGAATTCGTACCCAAAAAATGTAAATCTGCCCCTAGAGACGCAGGACACCGCCGTTGGGCCGGTGTCGTTCGGCCATTCGATGCGCGGATTGTTCATCGCCCCCTTGCAATTCGCGAGCCGCTTTGGTCAAACTGCCACTGAGAGGGACACATCCTGCTAGGTGTAACGCGGTCCTTAGATTAGTTTCTGTGCACGGCAGTTTCGCGCTTGGTGCCCGCGAAACGCATGAACTTTCAGCGGGGTGCAAAGCAGGGAATGCTCTTGCTTCTTCTTTGCTTGCTTGTTCGTGAATTGTTGCTTTATTGCGCGCTTGCCTGTGCGTCCCGGTGCCGACGCCGGGCAACTTGCATCGGTGATCGTGGTGCTATCTCCGAGTTGGTCGGCAGCGGCGGCCGCTGCGAGCGCTCCCATGCAGAAAACACTCTATGGGGTTCGATTTGCTCACTTTCTGACAGAAAGTTTTGCTGCATTCACTGTGAGCTGGTAGGGAGCCACACATTTCGCCATAGTGAATGTATATGGAGCCAATACTTGCGCTCACAAGCACACAAACGCACATACACTCTCGCACTCACGGCAAACAACCACAACCATAGGCTCTGGCCATCACCATTATCAAACAAACGACAAAAAGTCCTTTCGTTTCTCGTTATGAGACCTGAAAGCTGGCGATAGTTTTCCCTATTATATACAAAACCACCACCCACTTTGTAATATTATTATTATTATTATTATTAGAATTATAATTATTAGTACCATTGTCTTTATCATTATTATTACTATCATCAATTCAAGTAGCGAACAGATAGTAATTTATCAACTGCATCGGTCTCCCTCTGTCCCGAAGGCCCGGCGCTCGCTAGCATTCGCCTCCTGATATGGATCAACAGCATCAGCAACAACAATCGCAGCAACAAAACAACCAGAACCAAAACGCAAACATTACAAGTAATAGCACCAACAACAGCAGTAGCAACAACAACACAAACCAGCAGCAACCCACTCCGTCTAGTGCCCACGCCACTCATGCTGTAATCATTTCCACTGGCCCAGCTCAAACTATCAGGTTGGCAGGTGTTGCCGGCAATCCGACTTACGTTAGCACGGCTAGTCTAGTAAATATGTGGCCTTGTCCCTCATGTAAAATACCATTTAGAACTGCTCAAGAATTGCAAACGCACCTAACTACCCATACGAAACAAGAGAAAAGTGTTCCATGTCCACAATGTGGAAAGTTATTTGCCTCACAGGATCGTGTAAAGATTCATGTTAGAGCGGCGCATGGCGAAAAGTCATGCTCTTGCCAGGTTTGCGGCTCTGGATTCTCTTACAAGTGCAAACTACTTGATCATATGAGAACGCATACCGGTGATAAGCCATTTAAGTGCGATACTTGTCAGCGTGCCTTCTCGCAGAAGAATCATCTTAAGCGTCATCAAATGATACACACCGGCGAGCGGCCATATCCATGCGAATTTTGTGGCCGAGGCTTCTATAGGAAAGATAAATTATCTAGGCATAGAAAAATTCACATGCAACCGCCTGGCACAGGTAGCGGCAGGGGACCCAAGCAGCAAAAACAGCAGCAACAACAGCAGCAGCAACAACAACAACAGCAGCAGCAGCATCAGCAGGGTCACCAACAGGCGCAACAGCTACAAGGTCAGCAACAAACCCAACACCAACAACAACAGCAAGCCCAACAACAACACCAACAACAACAAATTCAACATCAACAACAAACCCAACAGCTGCAACACCAGCAGCTCCAACAACAAACACAACTTCAGCAACAACCTCATCAAAATCATCAAATTCAACAAGTTACTAATCTAACCACCGGCACTGCATCACCAAATTCAACCATTCAACTGATTCCACTGCAAGTGGGTGTTCCAATTGATTGTCAATTTCTGGCTGCGGCCCCCGGCGGTGACCAACTAGCAGCCTTGAAAATGCCTGCCAACGATCAATCGTCTCAAACAAACATTAAGACAGATAATTGAATGCAAGTAGATGAGCCGAAACACAAGACATTCATGTATTGAAGAGACGGTGCGAAAGAAGAAAGAAACGAGGCTATATATATATATATAATATTAATTAATCAATTAATAATAATAATTACTATAATAAAGGTGGCTAAAGAATTTGTGTAACCTTAATGATTTGTATCCTCTGTGTCTTATGTTTTGTGTGTCATTTTGAAGATTGAAACTTGCAACTTAAATCTAGAGCCTGAGCGGCCAAGTCGACTGGATTGAAGGGGTCTAAAGGATTTCGCCTTACGAAGAACGGAGCTTGTGGGTTTAGGTTGCGCAATTGGGCAAACTGTTGACTTAGATGCTTTGGTGACAACAAGGTTCTTTGTACCACCTCATTAGATTGTTGATCATCTGCCGTCGCAAGCGATTTTCCAGCAGCTAGCATACTGGCTAGGAAGTTGGCGCCAATAGTCTGGGTTCCACCTGGTCCACATGAGGCTGTCTGCGGGATTATAAGTGGTGCAATGTTTTTGATGTTCGTGTTGTTGGGGTCCATGGTTGTGGGGGTAGTTGTGGTGTTGGTGTTTGTATGGCTGATGTTAGAGTCTTGTTGACTCGTCACCTGTTGCAATTGGGCCATCAAATTGACGAACAGATCGTTGGTGGATGTTGAGATTTTAGGAGCTGAGCTAGCGGCGGTGATTAACGAGTTTGTTGGTGGATTGAACAGGAGATTCTGGCCCTGATTTCTAAGCTCGGCGCCCTTTCTCGAGCTAAAGCGAGTTAAAGCGAAGGATTCATCTGTCTGTTTGTCTATTAAGCGGCGCCTTTGGTATGGAATATCATGACCGAGCGCGCTATCGCCCCTATGCTTTCGTTTGCTCTTATACTCGCCACCAGGACTACTGGTTTCATACTTTGTTTGCTGTGTATCCAAGTTATTGAGCTTATGGACTCGTTGGTTTGCGTCGCTTGTGTTAGCCGCAATCCTTTCAATTTGGTCAAACTCTTCATCGGCTGAGCCCGCTTGGCGCTGTTGTTTCTCCTGAATTCTTTGTAAAGTTTGTGATATTGTTTGCGCGGCAACTGGATTCACCTTTACAGGTATAGTTTGATGATTACTATGATCAGTTATAATGAGACTTCTTCCGCCTCCATTGCTTCCCTTGACTCCGCCGCCGCCGGCGCCGCCCAAGCTGTTGTACTGCTTCTTGTGGCGCTTTCTAACATGGCGCTCGCAATTGGCCTTTGTTGTGAAGGCGTATCTACAGATTCCACAAATGTAAGGCCTCTCACCGCTGTGGATACGCAAGTGTCTCACTAAAGTGCACCTATCAACTGAGCTATAAGTGCATAATTTACACTTGTAACAATGCCTGTTCCTCTTGCCGCCCTTCCTCGCTGCGTTCGGATTGGCCGTCTTGACATAACTCTGCGAGATGTCCTCGATAATTTCACCATTCAAGGTTGTCATTGGAGTCATTAGGCCAGCCACTTGATTCAACTTTGTCTGGCTAATCTGAGTCTCATGCTTAGCCTGCTCCAAGTCCGCCCCATCGTTTGGGTTTTCGTTTGGTTTCATTTGCTCGGAGGGGCTGGTGGTGGTGGTCGTCGTTGCGGCTGTTGTTGTCGTTGATTGGGGCTGCTGCGCTTGCTGGTTACTGTTGGTGTTCTCGCTCATGTTACCTCCGTCGCTGGCAAAACAGAGCTCGTCGTCCTCCTCGCCGCCGTCATCGTCGCTGGTCATCGAAGAACGAAAGTTCATCTTGATCATCTCGTCGTCGTCGTCGTCCTCTGCTGTGGCGTTCAACTCTTCGTCGCCACCCTCGTCCATTGCGCTCGGCCCCAGTTGGTGGTCACCTGTATGCTGCTCACCCTTGTTGTTGTTGAAGTCCTCCACCTCTCGCTTGATGACGGTGGCCGCTCCCCTCTCGTCCGTCGCCCCAAGGTCCTCGTCGGTTTCGTCGCCAGAAGCGGCGCTGTTGTCGCTGCCAGTTTGGAAACCGGAGGCTGAAACAGCAGCAGCTCGCCTCTGTCTTGCCACAATCGGCTCCTCATTGGCCAACATGGAGTCGTTGTTGGCCGACGAGCGCAGGCGGTCAGCAGCCTGGCCGGCCAAGTGGCCCTCGTCCGGCAAAGACTGGCGCTCCTCGTCGCTCTCGTCGCCGCTGTTTAGCGAGGAGGCCATCGGCTGCTGATGGGAGCGCGTCGAGCGCGGATTCACCTGTTTCCTTCGTTTTCCGCGCAACCTTTGCGGCGACGAGGCGGCCAAGTGGAGTTCTCGCTCGCGCCCACTCTCTTCGCCCTCCTCCTCGTCGGCCGCCGCCTCTTTGTCGCCAACTCGCGCCGGGCGCTGCTGGTCCTGGCGCTGGTTTGCTGTCGGGAGGGGAAAGTGGTGCCTATGTTGGTGTTGGTGCTGCGAGACTGCCGCTGCAGCGGCCGCCGCCGCAAGCATAACCGCGCGCACCGACTCCAGGCCGAGCTGGTCGCCCTGGAGCGCGCCCATCATGAGCGCCTTCGGGTCGATCTGCTGGTGGCGCAGGAACTTGGCCGCCTGGCTCTCGCCAGCCATCGGGTTTGGTTGCGCTAGCGACAAATCTGAGAGCTGCTGCTGCTGCAACTGGTTGGCGGCTGGTGATGGTGATATGGTTTGGTTGCATAGAAGCAAGTCGGCTGCTCGCGCTGGAAGTGAGCCAGCCGGTGGCTCGAGCGAGCTCCTGCTCCTGGCTCTCGTCGACGGTTGCTGCTGCTGCTGCTGCTTGAGGGCCGCCACTAGCTGCTGGTTGAGCAGGGCGCCCACTGCGCTAGCATCCGAGTTGCGCTGGGATTGGAGAGCAAAGCTGGCCGAGTCGGCGGGCCCAATCTGGTTGGTGTCGAGCTGGTTTGGGGCCGCGATAGTTGATGCTGCTGCCGCTGCCACTGCTGCCGCCGCCGCCGCTGCCACTGCGGCCGCTGTCGCTGGTTGCGGATGAGGCTGAGGCTGCGGCTGAGGCGACGATTGCGAGCTTGTTGAAAGTGAGGAGCCGAGCAAGGATTTCAACTGTTGCTCTTGCTGCTGTCTCGCCAACGAGTCCTTGTGCAAATGAGTCCGCATGTGACGATGCATGTTACCTGCCATTCGGTCGCCGTTGTTGTTGATGATGGCGCCATTTCGGTTTTCGGGTTCCGTTTTGGTTGTTGGCGAGTTCAGTTCAGTTCAGTTTAGGGTTAGTGTTGGTGATTTGGATATTGATGAATAATGTCGGCCGCCCTGCGCACAAGCGAGCCGAACTGTCTCGGCAAAGCAAGTTTTGCGAGAGAGTTCATCAACCCGCCGATTGGCCGAGCAACGCAAATTCGTCCACTCATTGGAGCCTTTAAAGTGGCACAGGTGACATTAGCACAATCAGAATGTAAATGGGCGAACGAAACTTACCGTTTGTTGTGAAAGTCATATGGCATCGTTTGCAGACGAAGGGTCGCTCGCCCGAATGAGTCAACATGTGTCGGTCGAGCGAGGACGAGGAGGACAGCAGCTTATCACAGAGGCGACAAACATGCATTTGTTGCTGGTCCATCAGTCTGGAGGTTGCTTGCTGTTTGTGCGCTTGGTGGTTGCGATTTGTTTGGTCCGCTTGCAATTGCTTGCTCGTCTCTTGCTGCTGCTGCTGCTGCTGGTTGCATTTGGTTTGGTTGCTGGCCGGCGAGTTTCGCCTCTCGCTCGTGGCCCCATTTCCGCTCGGCGAGCTGCAAGGCGGCTGCCCCATTTGGGGCGAGCAGCTTCGGGTTCCAGTCTTGCCTCTGCGCCCGCCGCTCGCCTCTCCCTCGTCGTGGTCGTCCCCGTGGTCGTGGTCGTGGTCGTCCTCCTCCTCCTCGGCCGCAGAGTCCAGCGCTGGCTTCGGGCTGCGCTCCTGGCCAGCCGCCGGCCCCTCCACCTGTCGGCCGGCCTCCTCGGCCTCAGCCTCAGCCTCAGTCTCAGCCTCAGTCTCGGTCTCCTCCTCATCCTGGCGCCGCTCCTCGGCCGGCCTCGGCTGGCGGCCCCGTCTAGCCGGCTGCTGCTGCTGGTGGTGGCGCTGGCGCTGGTTGCAGTGCACTGTGAGCGCGCTCATGGCAACGCGCGCCGCTCGTGGGCCCACTCCGCCTCGCCTCGCTTCCCTTTCCCTTCGCCAAAGGCCACTTCCGCCCTGCTTCAGCCTCCTCCTTCGTGGCGCTCCGGTGTGCTGAGGTTGTGCTGCAACGGCTGTTATAGGAGATGCGGTTAGTGTGTTTGTTGTGCCCGAGCGCTAATGGGTTTGCGGCGCAAGTAGGCCTGCTAATTGGCGCCGCTCGGCCCGGAGTTGGGCTGGCGGCAGGCGAGCGCGCCGAAGCGGCTTCAACGCTCGCCGGCTCCCAAACGAGAGCAGGCGGCGTTGTCTTCATCATCATCATCATCATCGTTGGCGGCGCCGCAGCAGCGGCAGCGGCAGCAAACTCTTTCGGTATCGCTCGCCTGTTGATCAATCAATTTGCGCTATCGGCCCGAGCTGGCGGCTGGCTGCGCCTCCCGGCCGCTTGCGCAACAGGCGGCGGCGGCCACTCGGCTGGCGCATTTGATGCAATCAGCGCCGCTCTCGCTGGCACCCAGCATCGCGCGCGCACTCAGCACGCAAATGGGGATCACTTTTCACAGTTCACTCTTTCGCTCGCTCGCTCGCTCGCTGCCAGCGATGGATCCAGTAAACATGGGGGATGATGAGCGAGATCAAGTGGATCTGATTGTGCCAGCGCCGCCAAAAGGCAGCGGCGGCGGCGGCGGCGCCAGTGCCGCCAGCAACGGCAGCGCGCGCGCCTGCAAGTGAAGCGGATTGAAGCCAGGGATGCCGCCAGCTCTCCTCGCTCGCTCGCTGCCGCTGCCGCCGCCGCCGCCGCCGCCGCTCTCAGGCGGGCTTACGAGGCGGCCGCGTTGGCGAGCTCGGCTCAGCTCGGCTCGGCTCAGCGCAAGCCAGCCGCCGGCGGCGGCCAGGCAGCGCGCGCGCCACTTGCGACGATCGGGCGCCAGATAATAAATCCATCGATTGATTTATCTCGCCATCATCGTCGTCGTTGTTTGCCGGCCGCCTTTGCTCAAGCTCGGCTCCACTTCCAGCCTGTTGCGCCGCGAGGACAGCTGAGGCCGGAATGAAGTGAATTGATTAAGTGCATCTGTTGCGCTGGAAATATAATAAGAGGAGCAAGTGGCCTCAGCCGGCAGCGAGGCGCTAAACTCAGCTCAACTCAACTTGGCGCTGCTCTGCTCTGCTCTGCTCTGCGCGCCTCCGCTTCAAGCGGCCAACTCGGCCATCCATCTTGGCTGCCGCGGCCGCCGCTGCAAGCTCATCATCTAATTGCGAGCCATTGTTGTCGCCGGCTGAGCTTGCTTGTTTATGGCCCGGCCAAGTGGGCCAGCGAGCGGCAGTCGGCGCGCTCGCTCGCTCGCTCTGTTGCGTGGCCGCCGGCGGCCGGATGTCTGCGCCGCGCGCGCGCGCCCATTAATCAGTCCATTGTTGCGCGCGCTCAGTCTTGCTGTCTCCCTGTTGCGCTTTGCGGCCGACACCTGAATGGGCCCATTCACATTCAGGTGTCACCGGCCACTCGGCGCCGGGAGAGGCGCGCGCGCGGCGAGTATAAAAGCGCCCTCCTCGCCACCCAAACTCCACCAGCAAACCTCAGACGGCGGCCGAGCGAACAAGGAGCAAAGGGGATCCAATCGAAGGCAAGGAGTTTTAAGGCGAGAGAACGAAGACGAAAAGCGGAAGCGGAAAGGCGGGATGGCCACTTGGATGGGCGCAATGGGCGGCGGCTCCTTTGGGGCGAGAACGGTGGTGGCGAGCGCTGTGCTTGCGGCCGCGCTGCTTGCGGCAAGCACAGCGCTGGCCCAGCTCCAGCAGCAGCAGCAGCAGCAGCAGGTTGGCGCCGACGGCTGCAGGATCGAGTGCTACCCGAACACCAAGATGATCAACGGGAAGGGCGGCGCTGGAAAGGGCGACAACTGTCGCTGGATCCTGCGCACGGACGGGAAGCCAGCGCGACTCTGCGACCACATCAAGTGCAGCAAGGTTTGCCCCCAGAACAATCGGGCTGCAGCGGCGGCTGGCGCGCAGGCCGACCAACAGGAGGCGGCCGCCTCCTCGCTGGCGAGCGACAACCTGCGCATCGAGCAGCAGCTAGAGCGCGACACTGGAGCGGGCGGCGAAAGTGGCGTTGCGCAGCCGATGGGCATCATGCGCCAGCTGCACGGTGCTAAGCTTGCAAAGGCGCCAGTTCCAGGCCTTTCGGGCGGCCGCTTGGCCGGCCAACAGCAGCAGCAGCAGCAGCACTCGAGTCCTGCCGCGCCAGGCCGCAGGATGGCGCCAACGCTGCCGCCCTCGGTGCAGTACGACGAGAACGACACTCCGCCGCCAATCAGCAGATTCCTCGACATTTCGCCTGAGGAGTGAGCCGGCGAGCGCGCGCTTTGGCCAGTCCAGGGCTGAGCTCAGCTGAACGGGATTCAAACTAACGCTGCGGCTCAATTCCGACCGAAGCCAACTGAACAAACCTGACAGGAGGCCTGCTGAAGGAAGCAGAAGGACAATTAAAGGTAGCATTCAAAAGTGAGCCAGTTTTGAGCGAAGGTAAATCCCTGTCTCTCTCTCTCTCTCTCTCTTTTCCCCTCTCAGCGCTCTTTGCGTGCAGTCGGCCATTGGCGAGCTCCAATTATGCCAACGGCGCGCGCGCTGACCATGGCCGGCGAGCTGGCCGCCGAGCGAGGGCCACTTTGCGCGGCCTAACGAGCGCGGCCAGCCGAGCCAGGCGGAGAGAGAGAGAGAGAGAGATGGTTTGAAAATTTAAATTTCCCACTCGCGACGTGGAGAGGGTTTATGGCAAAAAGGGCTGGCGAGCTCTTACTTAGCATCCGCTCGCAAGCAGCCCGGCCAAAACTCTCTCCAACTCGCTCTCCAACTCGCTCGCCCGGCTGAAGGCCAACTCTCGGCTGTCCACTTTCAATTTGCCCATTGTGATGATAATAAAGTCGAGTCGCGCTTTGCGGCCCTTCCGTCGTGTCGGCCAGGCCAGCTGACTCATCTTCATCCAGCCGCTCAATCACCTGTTGCGCGCTGGCCGCTCTGAGCGCGCGTCATCCGCCCGCTCGCTTGTTCGGGCGCCATGAACTTGGCCTGCGCGTTTGCTCTCGCCTTCGCTTTGGCTCTCGCTTTCGCGTTTGCCTTTGCGCTCGCACAGCGCCAAGGCTGCCGCTTGCACTTGAAAGCGAAAGCGAAAGTGAATGGCGCCCGCCGAGCAAGGAGCTGGGATGAGTTAGTGCGACGAATCAATCGGGCAGATGAGCCGCGAGAAGCCAAGCCTGGCGAGCGAGCGAGATAATCGAGTTGATCGGCCTAGCGAGCGCGTCCACTTAGACTCGCGGGCTTTGGCTAAGGTGAGATGCGCGCACGTCATGGCCTTGTCACAGCGCCGGCCAGGCCAAGCGAGATAATAACGGCCAGCATAAATCTTGCCGCCGCTGCCGCCACTGCCGCTGCCGCCGCTCGCTCGCTCGCTCGCTCGCCGAGCCAGCCGAGGGAGGCCGCTCAGCGCAGTCCGCCCGCCCGCCCGCCAACCCGCCCGGCTGGACGGATGAGCGCGAGAGGAGACATTGTCTTAGCGAGCGGGCGGCTGATTGTTTCACGGATTAGCCGCCGCTCGTGACTGAGCGCGCCCGCTGCAGCTTGTTTGCTCTTGCTCTCGCTCTCGCCGAGCGCCGCATCGGGCGGCCGGCGAGCGAGCGAGCGGCACCTGTTGCGCGTCCATCTCCGCTCCTCTCCGCTCCTCTCCTGGCCGGCCAAAGTCGCGCTCAGCTCTGGGTGAACTTGGCCGCTCGCTCGCTCCCCCCGCGCTCGTCTGCTGTCGGCCGGCCAGCCAGGCGGCCAGGCGGCCAACAAGTGGGCCAATTTACACATAACAACCCAAAGCCCTGCTCATCCCACTTCAATGTCGTCCGCTCGGCCAGCAGCAACAAGTGGCCGCGCTGGCCAACTGGCCGAGCGTGTGTGTGCGAGCGGCCAGCCAGCCAGCCAGCCAGCGACCACGACGCTGGCCTGCGCTCGCGTGTGAATGACCTACACGGCGCGCGGCCAACGAGCGAGCGAGCGGCCGGCCAGCTGGCTAGCTAGCCAACTGGCCGCCCGTTTGCGCGCGCGAAAGGAAGAGGCGCAGGTCAACGCGAAATGGTAATGATAATAATAATAACAAGAGGGGAGAGGAGAGGAGAGTAATGCAATCAGCGGTCCATCCCGGCCGCCTGTCTCTCCTCGCCTGCAGCTCGGCCGGCCGAGAGTCGTGCGAGGGGCTCGCTCGCTGGCCGCCCGCCCGGCCGCCCCTTCCAGCCCCAGCGCCAGCGCATCCCTCCGCGCTCGCTGAGTGTCAGCGCGCCCGTCTGCCCGCCGCCGCCAGTGCGACCGCCAGCGCGACTGTCCGCGCGCGCCGAAAGGGTCAAGCGGGCGCCACGGACGCCCGCCGCCGCCGCGCGCGCCCCCAAGCGGCGGCCCCGCGCGCCCGCAGACAGGCCGAGTCACGCTCGCCGCCGCCGCCGCCGCTAATTGAAAGCGCACAATGGCCAATTAACGGGCCACTCGCCGCCCAGTTCCGGCCGCCGAGCAGAGCGCGCGGCCCCAGTGTCAGGCGGCGCCGACTCAAGTCAAGCTCCAGCCTCAAGCTCCAACTCCAACCCCAACTCCAACTTTAGCTCGGCCGGCTTGCTGGCTGGAGATTAGCGCCGGAGCCAGCCGATTGTAAACAGGTGCCGCGTCGGTTGCGCAAGCGGCGCAGGCGAGCGCCATTGCGGCACAGGAGCGCGCAGAGGAGCGGCGAGAGAGGAGAAGAGGAGAGGAGAGGAGAGGAGAACAGAATGGAGGGATGCTCGCTCGCTCTCGAGGCGCCGGTTGCGTCAGCTGCGCCATGATCGGGCTTTGCATCAGCCAGTTTCGCAAAGCTCAGAGCGCGAGGCTCGAGCTGCTGCCAATTATGGATGGTGGCTGCCGCTCGGCTTGCTTGCTTGCTGGTTGGCTGGTTGGCTGGTTGGCCAATCAGCAAGCCAGCCAGCCAGCCAGTCAGCTGGACCCAAGAGAGCGGCAAAGGGGAAGGGAGAGACAATTAGTCATTTCGGGCGTTCGGCTCGGCGCAAGGATGGAGGTGGCTCACTTTCGCTCGCTTGTTAGCTCGCCGGCCGATAATTGTTACCTGAGGACTCTGTTGCTTGGTGACGACACAAGCAAATCAGAGCGACGTGAGAGTTAGAGACAATAAAAGCGGCTAAATCCGGGCAATCAAACGGGCGAATTGGGCCGGCCAAGCTGCTTGCGCTCCAACTATAACGCGCCGCTTGGTTCGCCCTTCGCCTTTGCCTTCGCAGCAAACGACTTTGGAGCTGGAGACAGTTTCACTCACCTTGATCGTCTTCCTTCTCGGCCGTTCGTCTCGCCGGTTTGAGCCTTCCACTTGAAGCAGCGCGAGCCGTCAGATTTGAAGCATTTGCGCGCCCCGCTCGCCCAATCCGCTCGCCGCCCAAAGCGGGCCTCTCACTCGACTCTCGGAACTGCGGGCCACTCGAAGCCTCCCTCCACTTCCACCTGCTGCTCGCCTCTTTGCTGCGCTTGTCTCTTGCCACTGGTTTTCGTTTTCGTTTTGGTTTGGGTCTGGCGCTGGCGCTGGTGGTGGTGTTGCTGCTGCTGTCGCTGTTGCTCTGGGGCGGCCAGCTAGTCTGCGTCTGTATGTGTGCTTAGCGACAGTAAACAAGCAAACCAAACGAGCCACTCATTCCGGCTGCGAGCGCCAAAGCGAACTGAGCCAGCAAACTCGGCTGGCCGCCGATTGAGCTGCGAGCGAGCGGATTGGCCGCGCAGCCAAAGACGGCGGCGGCTGCGCAGCGGCGCCTGCGCACTCGCGGGCCAGCTCCCCGCCAGTCGGCCGGATGATCCAGGTGCATCAATGAGCCGGCCGCTCGCAACGCTCAAAACACGAGCTGCCCGCAACAGAACGCGGAAGTGTCGCCGCCGCCGCCGCCGCCGCCGCCGCCGAGCGCATCTCGCGCTCAGCTCGCACTTGCGGCGGCGCCGCCGCCACCTCGAGCGGAGGCGCCAAGCCGGCCGCCTCTCGCCAAGCCGCC
>ENA-UOVY01000401-UOVY01000401.1-plant-metagenome-genome-assembly--contig:-NODE-401-length-23269-cov-601.351555_pt1 | contig 23269 bp, 25 predicted proteins | sample MGYA00249840_ERZ761561 | MGnify/ENA primary metagenome ERZ761561 (study PRJEB28882, sample SAMN05720143) | plant metagenome | isolation source: Guanajuato, Mexico | place: Mexico:Guanajuato, Mexico...
TCCTCCTCCTCCTCCTCCTCCCGTTCGGACGGCTTCTGCTAGCTGCGCTGCCGCAGCATCGGCGGCGGCGGCGGCAGCAGCACTGACCGCAGCGGCAGCGGCAGCCGAGTGCGCGCACCAATGCCTACATCTTAATTCGCCGCTGGACACCGCTGGCCTGCGCCCAAGGGGCTGGTTGTTGGCAGCGACAGCCATGGCCAAAGGGAGAGCGCGGCCGAGCTTGCGCTCGCTGGACACGGCGGAGGGGGCGGCAGGGGGGCGGCGGCGGCGGCAACTGTTGCCGGTTGCTCGGCTCCCGCGAGACAGACGCGCCTGACGGACGAGCAAGTCGGGCGAACTTTTTGGCCCGAGCGAGCGAGCGAACGAACGACGGACGAATTCCAGCAACAACTTTATTATTCTCAATTACTGTTGCATGCAAACGGGCGCCCATTGTTGCCGTCCACCTCGCCGCCGCCGCTGCAACGTTTTCGCACCACCTAAGCAAACCAGAATCGGAATCAGAATCGAAACCAGAACCAGAATCTCAACTCGACCAGAATCGGCGACCAGAAGGGGAGAGTCAGCGTGAGTTGGCCGACACTCGAGTTGATCGTGTGGGCCGAGAGAAAGCAGCGACTGGCTCCAGTCTCGGGGACGCGAGTTGCGGAGGGAGAATATCAGTGCCAGGCGACGATGTCTGCCAGCAGGCGGGCGGCCATCTGAGCAGACTGAGTGGAACAGACAGCACTCGAGCTTGTGGAGAGAAGGCATGAACGTGGACTTGTTTGCTCGAGCTGGAACTCGAACGGAAACTGCCAGCCGCAGAGAAGGAGGAAAACTTTGCCAAAATCGGCGCCCATTGCAGACAAGCAGCGCCCGTCCAAACGTCGCGGCCAGCAAGCCAAAGTGAGGGCCGAGGCGAAGGAGCCAGCTCAACATGAGGCCTCCATTGTTACGCCGTCTTGCCGGCTTCATCCAAACAAACTCGGCTCGAGTTTTGCTTGCGCTCACTTTGAGCTTAGCGCTCCTTTGCGTGGCCATCAAGTCTGCCAAGCTGGACGCAGAACTCTCAAGCTGGATACAGAGAACTGCGCGCGTAGACAGCGAGCTCCAACTTGTTAGCTCGGCCGTTGGCGAGGGCGCCGGCAGCACCAGCCAGCTGCTCCTTCAGACGCCCAAGTCGCAAAACGCCAATGTGCTCACCGTGGAAGCCTTCATGATTCACCTCGAGGCCATGGCCATTGCAACACACGTGACAGTCGAACTCTTTGACGTCTCCTGGTCGCTCAAGGACATTTGCTTCACGCCAACCATCCCAGACTTCGACGGAATGCCCATCAGCATCATGCTCGAAAACATGATGCCCTGTGCCATTAAAACTCCACTCGATTGCTTCTGGGAGGGAGCCAAGCTGCTGGGACCCGAGCATCCCGTTAGCGTTAGCTCTATCGCGCCAAAGTTCAAGTGGACCAACCTGGATCCAACGCTCATGGTTGAGAGGATTCAACGAAGCCATCCGCACGCCTCTTTCCCTTATGCCACCTTCACCGATTGGATGCGGCGCGTTGGCATCGGCTCGGGCTACACGGACAAACCTTGCCTCGACCCAACCGACCCCAACTGTCCAGACAGCGCCCCAAACAAATTCTCAGGCGAACCACCAAACATTGGACTGAGACTTACTGGCGGTTGTCATGGCTTAGCAGCAAATCAGATGCACTGGAAGGAGGAGGAAATTGTCGGCGGTGTTGTCAGAAATAGGTCTGGACATATCATAAAGGCGTCCGCTCTTCAATCTACAATTCAGCTGATGGGCGAACAAGATATGTACGATTATTGGAGGAAAACAAGCAAGGTACAGGACATCAACAATTGGTCGGCAGATAAAGCTAAATTCATCTTGGATACATGGCAGAAGCGCTACAAAGAGGAGCTAGCTCAATTCACTAGAACCTCCACCTCATCAAGCTCACAGAGAATTCACGCCATGACCTCAAAGTCTATGTTCGAACCAATCGACGATTATTCTCTTCTAGATGTCTTTAATTTTCAGTCTTGCCTTGTGCTTATGACGATAATCTCCTGCGTCACATTTCCGACCTTCACATTTCCTGTCAAACAAGGGAGCTTCAAATCATCAAAGGAGAAATCATATTCGGAAGATGATAAATTCACAGTCAGCAGATTCAAAACTACAATGCTAGCTCTTGTCACGTCATCGTTCGTAGGATTGGTCTTCATTGCATCACTAGGTCTGAGCTCTTTCATGAACTTGCCTTTCAACATGGCGACAACTCAAATACTTCCCCCTCTCGCTTTATTATACGGTTTCAATCAATTCATGACCGTAGCCAATATTTATTCACAAAAGTGCCAAACTGTATCATCGCATGATCTCACTGCAAACTCATTAGAGGAATCAATACCTGTTATCACAATCGACTCGTTGTCCAACATAATAGCACTCACTGTTTCAACCATCATTCCAGTTACGGCGACCAGAGTGTTGGCGTTTCAAGCAATAACTTATCTCACAATAATCGCATTCGCCGCAATCCTTGTGATGCCATCGATAATCGTAACATTTCTCAAGTATCAATCACCCATTTTCGATCCTAGGTTCGATCACAATGAAGTGAATGAACGATCCGCGCGGAATCTAGGCCTACGCAACAAGAAACCGGATGCAACTGGAAACGTTTCAAGCATTGAGGAACAGCTATTTTCAAGAATTCAGGATGATCTCAAAAACATACGAGCAGACACCGACTGTCGTCCGACCGGCATAGACTTTTCAGCTCAAATTGGTGCCGACGGTATTCAGACAAGTTTCAAAGTGTCTACATCCATGATACCGAAGGGGCATCAAAACGCTTCTGTCAACAAAACAACTCGTCAAACGAATCCTCCAGCCACAAAAGGCGAGCCTGCTAGGCTTCCCGAGCTCGATACTAACCAAAAAATGGCATCTAACCTACTACCTGACTTGGTGGCAGGCGCAATACCAAGGGACGCCACTGAGAATGTACAATCTTCGGTAGAATTTTGCACTGCTGGGCAAGATTCGGTGACCAAAGAGATGAAACCTGATACGTGTGAAAAGTCATCTAGAATAGCCAGGATAATCTGTGAGACTCTAACCAAGAATAAGAAACTTCAATGCTCACTATTACTTCTCAAGCTCATCGCATCTGTGGCTGTGTTGACACACTTTTCACAAGTCAGGTATGGACTCCAATTAAGAGATATTATTGCACGAGGAACCACGGAGTATGAGTCCTTCCTCATACAAGAGAAGCACTTCCCTATATACAACATTTTTGCTGTTACAAAGGGCAATATCGACTATCCAACAAATCAAAAATTACTCCATGAGTTCTATAGCGCCTTCAATCATGCTGACGCCATCGTGAGAGATGACGATGCCAGTTACCCAAAATTCTGGTTAATCAACTTCAGAGACTGGCTGCTGGAAATTCAAAGAAAATTTGATAATGAGAAGAATCAGACTGCAATCACAGGCGAGGGCTGGAGTCCAGAGACCAGTGACACAGCTAAGCTAGCTTACAAATTGCTCGCCCAAACTGGCAGACCTGATAATCCAGTAGACAAGGGCTTGGTTGATTTCAACAGATTGGTGGATACGAACGGCATCATCAATCCAAAAGCCTTCTACTACTATCTCGCGGCATGGGTCGCCAAAGACCCATTCACTTATGCAACCTCCGAGGCCAATTTCAAACCGGAACCAAAAGTATGGAACGATAATCCAGATGATCTCAAGATCGAGAGAGCGCGACCCTTGAATTACGCCCAGATACCCTTTCTCATGAAGCTTCCCTCAAACCAGGATTGCTCAAAGACGATCTCGCAAATTAGAAGTATCTCTCAGGCGTTCGAACAGCTAAATTTGCCAAACTTTCCCACCGGTATCCCTTTTATATTCTGGGATCAGTTCCTGAACCTCGACATCCAATTCTTTGTCGCTATAGCTTTAAGTGCCGGATTAATTTTCATAGTCATCGGATTGATAACATCTGACTTCAGAGTAGCTGCAATAATAACAGTCCCTATCCTGCTGACTATATTGGAGGTCTACAGTTTCATGGGTTATATGTCAATACCATTCAACAATATCCTAGCTGTCTTGCTCGTTGGAACTTTGGCTACTGCGATTGTCCAAACTGTCCACTATTTATCCGTAAGTTCAAAAATCATATCTATATAGAGCTTCTTTGATTTGATTGCGATACTGACAGTCATAAATCTATCATTATTATGACAGTATTACAAGATTATAGACGGCGACCCGACGGGACGGGCTTGTGAAGCGATGCGACATGGTTCTCGGATAGTGATAACTAGCCTTTTACTGCATTTTGTATGCACTTTCGTTTTTTACCTTTCCAAGATAGACTTCATGACGAGGTAAGTGAGATTTAATGAACTGATGCTATCTCCTGTGCGGTAGATTTCTAACATCTTTACATCTATCTTGCCATAGATACTCTTATCTCCTCCTTTTTTCAGCTTTAGTGAACTCGTTCAACTCCCTGCTTCTAGCTCCCATAATATTGAGCATTTTTGGGCCGAGGCACAAGCAAGCATCTCGTAGCCAGAAAGAGGAGCGCTACATTAAGAGCTCGCACAAGATGTATCATCAGCATAAGGACAAAACAGCCTACGGTTTGCGTAAAAAGAAGCGCAGTTACCCTAGAGTCCAATCCGAGATATCGTTGTCAACGATCTCAGAGGAACCCCAATCAGAGGCCCACATCCATGACTTGAAGTTCGACCTCTCTATTAGATGTTATTAGATTAACTTATGACCTGTTAAATTAACTGCAAACGACCTTAGTCGAGTGAAACCAAAATCAATGACTGACTTCCCGATCAATCTTGTACATAGTTGAGACCCCAATTTGTTCCTTACAAAGGTGACGTCTTTTTTGGAACCGAAGGACGCTTATTTGCCATCATCCTCTCATTGTTTTCGATGAAAAGTTTATTTTCGGTTCGAAAGCAGACCCTGGAGGGACAAACTCTCCCGTCAATAGTTGCGTGGGGTAATCCAATTGAATATAAGTATTGGCTATCTCTTGATTAGAAAGATTCGGGGCAAATCAATCCACTTTTACATCATTCCTTTTATAGACCATGAGTCTCTTCGCTCATAGAATGCAACTGAGGTGATTGTGATCGAGGGTATGATTTGGGTGCAGCCAACGAAGATGAGTTTGGTTCATATAAGTCGTCGATGAGCAGCGCACAAGTACGACCCTTGGAAGTTGAGATCATTCATATCATCGCTGTTCTGCTCGTCTACAGAGTGCCAGGTTTGATCAGTAAGTGCCCTAATGTGAACCAAACGAAACATTGGACGACAGAATGTTTGAGCGAAACTGAGCTGTGCCACCAAGGATAATTCATGCGATGATTCTAGCCAAACGATTGTTTGATTGTTTGCCTCCATCCAATTGGCCTCTCCTATCTCTAGCTCGATTTCTGGCCGGGTTTGATGCATGGCGAAGATCATAACTGAACCTCCTATCCAGATAGTAGCGGCTGTTTTTGATATTCAAGTGCTTGAAAAAAATTCTATTGAACGCGTTCCGAAATTCAGTATTATGAATACCGTATATGATTGGATTGAGCGCCGAATTTGCATAACCTAGCCAGGTGAACGCCTTGAACAGAGAGCCTGGTATACAATCAACGCAAAAGGCTTTTATTATGTTCAGGCAGAAGAATGGGACCCAGCAGAAGAGGAAGGTGCCCATGATGATGCCGAGAGTTATGGCCGCCTTGTGCGTCGCTAGTTGGCCATTTTGTTGTTGTTGTTGCTGTTGTTGGTGGTGTTGGTGTTGCTGATAGCTGGAGAAATTATCATAAGTGGTTTTCGTTTTCATTTTCATTTTCATTTTCGTCGTCCTCGTTGGCCCAATCGATTGTTGGCTGTCGCTTGTCGCTCTGAGCGCCAGTCGGAAACTGGAGAGCTTGCGGTGGGCTCGCTTTGCGTTTGCTTGCGTCAGGAAGGGCCTCTCCTCTGGTCGGCCCTCACTAGCTCGCGAACGATTAACGTCCAAGCTGGCGCTGCTTGCATTGTCACCCCCGGCCCTATAGGCTGGATTCGGGGGCTCCACTTGCTCAGGTCCCAATTGTTGACTCTGGCTAGCCAGTAATGGCGCCCTACTTGGGCTCCACCGATTACCGCCGGCCGGATTCAGGTTACCATGCCTGGCCGGGCCAAGTTGGTTAGATTGAATCTCGTCCGCGCTCGCCCGCTCCGAGCTGGCAGCTTGCTCGGCCCTCTCAAATTCAAGTGTCGTCTCCTCCTCCTCCTCCTCCCCCTCAGCTCGCTGGCCCATTGAGTTTCCATTTGGGCCGCCAGGTTTTGAGTTATCGTTCGATTGAGCATTTGGTTGGCCCCTAGGCCGGCAAAACTTAAGCCAGCTTCGGATGACGGGCAACCTGGGATCAGTTGGCCTGGGTTGGGGCAAATCGAGCGCAATAGCTTGTCTAGTTTCGCGTCGCAGACTACTTGGTGCCGAAATTGGCGCCGGCACCTTGCTAATGGCTTGGATATTCTTAACGTGTCGTCGGGCACAGGCAAACAGTTTAGTATAAAGTCCTAACATTATAATACATGGGATATAAAAGCTAATAGTTGAACTGATAACTGCATAGGTGGGCGTTAGTGTGAGCACGCAAACGGGCATCTGCTGGCCGCCAAGGGGGGCGGCCGCATCCTGTGCGCTTGGAGCAGGCAAACCGGCACTATCGATGGCCATCGTATGAGATCCATTCCTTGGATTGAATTGCACTTGATTGGCTTTGGCACTGGCTGGAGCTGGCTGGCCGCCGCTTGAGTTAACTCGGCCAACCTGAGTGGCGGGCGAGGAGCTGCGTCTTCTTCGTCGTCGTCGGCGCCGCCGTTGCCACTGCTGCCTAGCTTGGCCCCGGCTTGGGTCCTGCCCCCGCTGGTTGGCCGAGCGCGAGGCGCCACTCGAGCTTCCGGTGCTGGAGGAAACGAAATCCGGCTCACGAGCGAGGCCAGTGTTTGTCCAGCTCTGTTGGCCGCCAATTGAGCGGCTCAAGTTGGCTGGCTGGCCGCCAGCAGCCAGCCTAAGCGACGATTGATTCTCGATTGGGCTCGGCTTGCTCGCAAAGTAATTCAATTTGGCTTCCAGCTGGCCGCTCGCAGGAAGTAACGTGCTCGTTTGCTTGAGTGCTTCAAGGGCTTGCGGCTGGCTCTTGGCGCCAAAATGATGGGGTTTATGCCAGCCCAAGTTTATGGGCACGAAGGAAACTAGCGCGGACGTAAACCATATAATTATAACCGCGCTTATGGCCACTCTACGCGTCATCCACTGGTTGTAGAGCAAACAATCCTTTATGTGAACGAACCGGTCCAGGCTTATTGCGCATAGGTTCAATATTGAGGCCGTGCAGCACATGATGTCGAAACTAATCCAAACGTCGCAAAACCAATCGCCGAAGATCCAATAGTTCATCAAATCGTTGCAAAGGGCAAACGTCATCACTAGGCAACTGACAAATAGGTCTGCAATTGCCAGGGAAACTATGAACGCGTTTCCCAGCTTCCTAAGTCGCTTGTCCGTGAAGATGGCCACGCAGACGAGACAGTTGCCCACCACTGAGATGAGGATTAGGCCAATGAGGAGGCCAACGATGAGGAGATCTGCGGCGCCCAGCTGCTCCATGCTGGCCGCCGGCAAACCCGACCCAGCGGCCGCCCCCTGACCCTCGCTTCGGGGCGCCCGGCCGGCAGCCCGCTCTCGCTCCTCTCCTTCTCGCCCTCCTCTAACCCTCCAAGCGGCCGGCCCCTTCTCGCTCGCGCTGCCACTTGAAAGACACAAAACTCGCCGGCTTCTTGCGGGACTTGGGCGCGCCGGCCGGCAACTAGACTGAGCAGGCTCGGCCAGCCAGCCCGCCGCCAGCCAGCGCCCGAAACTGCTCGCCGCCCGCTCTCTCACCTACGTCGTCGTTGGCCCTCTTGCGTCAGACCGAAACTAACTAGCTTGTCAATGTTGCCTCCCACCGATGATGAGTCGGATGGAATAATCAGTGGCTCGTTTTATTTTGCTTGCCAGCCTATCTCTGTCTCTTGGTGTTTGGTGCCCTTCGTGCTGAGTTTTGTTCTCGCTCCAGTTGAGTTCTGTTGTCTCCTCTCGCCTCCACTTTGTTCTGCTCAACTCCACTCTGCCCCTCTCCACTCCTCTCCTCTCCTCTCCCATCAACTCGACTCGACTCGACTCAACTCGGCTGCGCTCTCTTTTTGGCTCTCGGCCGGGCAGGTTAGCCGGAGTTTGGGCTGAAATTCAGCGCAGGTGCTGCGGCTTCAATGCGAGGCTTGAGTTTCAGCGTGAGCTGGGCGCGAGCGCCGCTTTGACAGGCGGGCCTCTCGCGCTTCTGGCCGGCTCGACGTTGAGCAATTGCCGCCAATCTCGCGCGCCGCAACCGAATTCGTCGCTCGCCCCAAATCGGCCGATTGATTTCTCACCGGCGCTCGCGAGGCCCACACAATCGGTGGCAGTTGCGGCAGCCGCAGCCACAGCCGCAAGCGCTTAAGCCTGAGCGGGGTGGCGGCCAATCTGGCGCCAGTCAGCCAGCCAGCCAGCTAGCTCGCTAACTCCTGACAGGTGAATCCAGTTGGCTGGCTGGTTGGCAGCAGCGTAGGCCAATTATCCTGCGCCAGCGCTAGCTCGCAGCGCGCACTCGGCCAACTGGGCGCTAACTGGGCGAGCTCGCTCCCCTCTCGCTCTCGCTCTCGCTCTCCTCTCTCTCTCTCTCCCGCTCGCTCGCTCGCTCGCTGCCAAGCTCGCCGCTGAGCAGGCGCAGGCGGCGAGCCCGGCCGATCACCAAGCGCCGGCCAAACTCCTCCTCGGCCCATGGGCCCAGCGAGCGCCACTTCCTGCGCCGCCGCCGCCGCCGCCGCCGCTCTCCCGTCATGGCGAGCACTCGGCGGCCGGAGTCGCTGTTGGCCTCGTCTTTGGCGCGCCCGCTAGGCTGTTGCTGGCTCTGCTGGCGGCCGCTGTTGCTGGCAGCGCCCGACCATCGAGATAACTCCGCCTGATGCTGCTAATGGCGACAGGGCCGCCGACGCCGTCGCTCCGGGTGATAATTGAATTCGTCCCAGACAAAATATGCCCCCAACTCAGGCTTGCGCTGTCACACTCGTGCACCATTAATCGGCTTCTGGGCCCCAAAAGTCGACCCCTCACTCTCTCTCTCTCTCGCTGACTGCCTCTTGGCGCTGCGGCGGCGGATCGGCCAATTTTAGCCGCTCGCAAACTGTTACTCGCTCGCCCGCTCGCCCTCCCCATCTCGCCGCGGCCCCTCGCCCTTCAGCCCAGCGGAGCCACTTTCGCTCGCAAGTCTCGCTCTCACTTTTATGATCTGATTTGATTTGATTTATGTAAACTGCTCCTCGGCTCAGCGCAGCTCCTCGCTCGCCTCAGACTGGCGCTCCTCTCGCAGCTCGACAGCCTCAGGCTCGCCTGTCTGGTCCAAAGGGATCAAACCGACTTGAGCGCGCCGGCCGAGCCGCCCCCCTGCAAGCTCGATCCGCTAACGAATTTGGGTTCGGGCTTGGCGCTGGGGGCAGCCGTGCGTGTTTGGCGCCATCCAATCTCGGCCACTTGTCGCTCCTGCTGGGCGGCCCTATAGGTGCGCCCGCCGCCGGGCCGCTCGCTTGCCTTCCCGGCGCGAAGGTGTTTCTGACGCGCGCGCGCCCAACGTGACTCGCCGGCGCTCGAAAGTTTCGAGTCAAATTTGCGCGAATGGGGCCACATTTCTACGTGACCGAATTCTCAAATCCCCAGGCCAAGAGTGGGCGGCGCGACCACAATCTGGGCCCCGGATGCCCGAAGGAGTTTAATTAACGGGCCAGGAGGCGGCGGCGGCGGCGGCAGCTTGGGGCCGCCAGCCTGGGGGCTCCACTTGCAGCTGGGGCCGCGGCTCACCTGGCGCCGGTGGCGAGCAAACAGACCGGCGGCGGCTCGCAAACAAGCGGCGCCAATAAATCGCACTGATCCCCCTCTCAGCGCCACTCGAGTGGGGAGACACTCGCCGCGCTGGCTGAGCAAACTGAATCATCAAATAAATGTCGCCCCCAAGCCGGCGGGTTTGGTTTGGTTTGGGCGCCAATTTGGGGCTGGAGATTAAGTGGGCTGGGCGGAGAGCACTGTGGAGGCTGCCGGCCGCCAGGCGACTCAGGCTCGGCGCGCATCCAGCAGCCAGCCGGCCAGCTTTGGCCAAGTCGGCGGCTAGGCGCAAACTTTAAATCGCAATTCAATCAACTAAATGGAGCTAAGCCGGCCGATCAATCAAGTGCCAGCAAGGCCGCCGCCAACGACGACGATCACTTCCATCGCTCGGCAACAAATTCAGCCACTTCCGTTTCCGCTCTGGCGGCCCCATTGGCTGGCTGGCTGGCTGGCTGGCGGGGGGATGGGATTTGATCATGGGTGAACGAGTGGGGCCGGTTGCGTGGGGCGAGTGCTTGCTGCGCTCCTCGCTCGCTCGCCGGGCTGAGGCGGGCGGCAGAGGCGGAGAGAGGCGGGGAGGGTTGAGAGGCGCAACTAGAAACAAAGCGGCCAACTGTCACGGCCACGCACTCGGCCGCTCGCTTGCCGACACAAAGGATGGACACGAACGGTGCATCCCAAACTGTCAGCCGGCCGCCTCTTAAATTTGTCAATTTTCAAGCCCCTCCAACATCGACAACAAAGGCGGCTTGCGTTGGCTTTTGCGCGGGCGGAAACGGAAGCGAGCGCCGACTTGCGCGACTTAATTCCCTGTCGCTGGCATTGTTTTCTGTTTGCTAGCGAGAGAGGCAGCAGCGAGAGTAGGCGAGGGGGGCGCCGAGCTTGCGGCCGCCAAGCCGGCCCCCGGCGCACGGACGCCATCTCGATGCTTAATTGGCGCTCTCGTTGCCTTTGTCCTCCGGCAAACTCATTGCCGAGCATCTAGATAAGCGAGCTCTAACTGGCGCATCAATCTTCCCTCCTCGCCAAAACTCCCCCCCCCCCACCTCGAACTCTCTAATCGGCCTAAGCGCAACACCACGGCCAGCGCCAACAACACTGCGCTGGCTCCACCTGAGACAAGCGAGCCCGCGTCTCGACTCCGATGGGCCGGCTGGCAACAATTGAAGGTCGGCCCAGAGTTGGCTCGCCGCTCGGATGCAGTTTGTTTGGCCGGCGGACTCCCGTCCGCTCAGCTCGCTCTGGCCGCACGCAAACGAGACCCAAGCTCGTGAGCGCATAGGTGCTCTCAGTGGACACTGGCAGGTGGACAGCTCGCGCGCAACCGGATCTAATCTAATTTCGCTCCAACTCGAGCCAGAGACGACCAGCCACTCCGAGAAGGTTTGATCTGAGCGAGGATCTCGAACGCTCGCTCGCTCGCTCCAATTCGAGCCCATTACAAGCGGCCTGTCTGTAATTCACGCGCGCAACTCAGACTGAACCATCTCTCAGAGGCCAACATTCATAACTCCTAGCGCCAGAACGCGCACTTCCAGGGGCCCAAGATGGACAATCAATTCGGGCAGGTGAGAGCGAGGGTTTGTTTCGCGCGCGCTCCTTGCGAGCTGGCGCAATCATTAGGCGCCCTGAGGCTCCTCTCGCCATTCAAACTAATGGACCATGCCGCACTTCAATCCGTTGCTCGCGCGCGCTCCCAATCCTGGATCGAGCGCCCACCTCCACCTGGCATCTCGAGGGGAGGCCCTCAGCCTCCGTCCATCATCTCGTGCGCCCAGCCAGCCCTCCACAGGTACATTTGTCGGCTTTGCCTCCAGCTCAACTCTCAGCTGCGTTTCAAGCTGCGCGACATCGTTTAAGCTGGGCCAAGTGGGCTCAGATGGGCGAGGATCCCGCGGCGAGCGGACAATAAAGGGGAAAGATAATGGTCTTGGCGAGCAACTCTCGCGCTTCAAAGTGGACCAGCGAGCAAAGTTGATTGCAGATTTACCTTTTAGCTTGGACGCAAACTGTGCCGCTTGTACAAACACTAAGCAAACTTTGTATCCAAGGGGCGAATGAGAGAAGTGGCTCCGTTCGGCTCAATTAGCTCGGAAAGTTCGAGAGTTAAAATTTGTCAAGGGAAAGTTCAATGTTGCGTCAGCGCGAATGAGTCATGCTAATCTCAGATGCTCGTTTTACACTGCCGAACCTACAGTTCAGTGCAAAAACATGCGGCGTAAAGTTGTGTGCGATAATCTGACTGTCGAACACAACAGCTCTCGCTTAACAGGACTCCCCTTTACTTGATCCACGCGAGTTTTGTATTTTATTTTATCCTCTCCTATTCTATCTCTCTCTCTTTCCATGTCAACCAACCTACATGGACCACAACTAGCCGCCTCCATTCCACCACTGGACCTCTGAGAAAAACCCTATCACGGAGCAACGTGAACCTCACTGCCAAATAGTGATCCCCAGACAAGGGACCCAACCGAAGCGCAGGAGGATAAAAATCAACACCAGGGAGACTAGTCATGACAGCGCCAAGCGAAGCCGGATTCGTCCTGCCAAACTATCCAGCCTACCCCCAGCCAGCCTACCCAAACCCACAACAACAGGCTCCCCCCTACCAAGCACAACAGGTCCCTTACCCGCCCCCGCAGGTCCCGTATGCTCCCGCCGCCGGCTACCAGCACCAGCCCTTTCCAGCCCCCATCCAGCACCAGCCCGGATTCGGCTCCTCTCCGCAGGCAGGCGTCCAATGGTTTGCAAACAACAATTTCCAACACTACTTGAGGGACGCAACCTCATTTCATGTCAAACAAAAGGTTGAGCTTCTGGAGGCATTCGTCGGTTGGGAAACTCCAAACAAGTACACAGTCAAGGATCAAGCTGGAAACAAGGTCTTCTATGTGGGCGAAGAGTCAGATCTATGTCTTCGCCAGTGTTTTGGCAGAAACAGGCCATTCACGCTCCAAGTCAAGGACGCGCAAGGTTCGAATATCCTGACATTTGACAGATCATTGAGTTGCACTTGTTGTTTTGGAATGTGTTGCTCCGACTCTCTGACCGTCAGCGCCCCCAACGGCCAGGTGCTTGGAACGGTGGTTGAGGAATGCAACATTCTATTCCCTATGTTCTCCTTGAAGGATGCGGCCGGTAACACTCTACTCAAGATCGAGGGCCCACTCTGTCCGATGACCTTCGGCTGTGCTCAGGGCGCAGTTTTCAGGGTTTTAACACCTAACGGAGTCTCTGTTGGTACCATCAGTAAAGAATGGTCGGGTCTCGTAAGGGAATTGTTCACGGATGCTGACTACTTCTCAATGTCATTCCCCAGAGACTTGGATATCTCTATGAAAGCAGTCTGCTTGGGAGCGCTGTTTTTGATTGTAAGTTTTAGTGCTTTTGTATACACATCATACATGATCAACACAACCTCTCTACCTGGTGACGAAACTAACTTCGTTCCCATCCTTTTTGCAGGAATTCGAGTACTTTGAGGCCGGCTGCGACGACAAACAAGGAGGACGAAGGCTCTTTGGTTGATAAGAACGGAGTTTGTCAGAAATCTATTTTGATTTGATACTGAAGGAAAATACAAAAAGCCTAAGGAGCATTTCCATCAAAAGAATCTAAAAATTTCGGAAGAAAGAAATTAGATTCAAAAGTGCGCGAGGTTCCATGACTCTGAGATAACTATTCGGCATAAACCGAAACACATTGTGACTGTCCGTGTTTCTACCCAGTTTTGACCTTACGATTCAGTCAAAATAAACTTGAAAGTTGTAACTTTATTTTTAGAAAGCCTTTGAATGATTCCTCTCAAGCTCTCATCTCGTGGTCAGGCTGAACTTGCCTGTTCCATATCTATTTTTAGGTTGACGGCGGATGCTGTCCGACCCAAATTTCAAATGATTGGCCGTAAGCTGTAGCCTCTTGTTGATTCGACTCTTGCGGAAGTTAGAAATCCCGTCGTTTACCACAGAATACAATCAGGAACTAAATCAACATGAGGGTCCTTGGTGTTTCAGTAATCTCAGCATTGTTCTTGTTCGCCTCAGTGGTTTCGTTCACCGATCAGGCAGAGGTCGGCAGGTGGGAGAAATATAGCTATGGTAACCTGAAAAATTATGTGGTCAACATGGTCAAGGATGGAATCTTGAGCCGGAGCGAGATGGCCAGATCCTTCCAATGGACGATGAATCGCATCAGGACTCGTTATGCTGAGGCACAGCAAAACGGCGAGCTAGATGGCAAGGATGAGGTGCAAGCGCAAGCACTTTACTACAAGATTGTGGTCGAGGAGCTGAGGATTCTGCGCGAAAGTATCAAGGTCGATCCAAGTGTCATGGAGGAACTGAAACCAGAGTTGGAAAAAATCAATCAAGATTCTCAGAAGATTGCAAAGGTTTGCTCTGTTTGTGGCGGCAAGTCGTGTCCGCATGATTGTCAGAAAATAATGGGAATGGAAAGTGAGGAAGAGGACGAGAAGGAGGAGCTAGAGTTATTGAACGAGTTGGACGCCTTGGAGGAGAACTTGGCCCACGAGGATGAGATGGGCTGGGCCCTGAGCGAGGAGGGCCGACAAGCTTTGAGGCTGAGAACCAAGGCTGTCCTGGCCGACCTAATGTCCAACGAGATCAGACAGTTGGCGATGGAATTGATAACTAGTTACATGATTGAGGGGGCAACTGGAACCGTTGCTGTTGCGCTCAAGGCAAGCATCAAGTTCAAGCTGGTTCAATACCTGATGAATTGCGTCATGGATCTTTTGGCATCAATTATGGGCGCTAGAATTCAGCTCACTCCAATTGAACAACTTGCACAGCCGCCAGTCCAACAACCCATCCTGGCTTCCACTTGAACTGGTGCCAGATTTGAATTACAAAACTTTTAATGGATTTCTCGCGAATAAAGTTCGTTTGCTGTCAACATTGAGTAGGTGAACGTTTCTAATCCTCCAACGCTCAAACCTTAGACTGAAGCTTGTAGTCGATGGCCGTCGATCTCAATCTGTTGAAGAATTCGTCCAAACTGCCGTCCTTGTTGGTCTCGTCGTCCAATCCAATTCTCGCCAATAAATCAATGATCTCAAGCAAGCTCCTGAGCGCGATTGACTTCGGGGAGGAGTTGGGACAGGCGTCGTCAGCAAGCTTAGCAGAGCGGCTGGTCACTTTCATGGGACCCCTAAAACTTCTCCTCGACGAGCCAAAACCTAGGCCAAGTTTGTCAATGAGATCCGGTTTCTCCTTGCCGCCGGCCGGTTTTGTCAGAACTGTCGACTCAAGGGCGTCAATGAGGAGCTCTGGTTGGGTTGGTTAGTTGGTGGAAGTCAGAATGATGTGAGGGTTAGAGAGCGAGCAAGTGTTGGCTACTCACTGCCTTGCTTCAGGCTGTCCTGCAAATCAATTAGACTTTCCGGACCAAGCTGCAGCTTTTCAATTGGCCCATTGGACGCTTCATCAGAATTGTAAGATATAAAACTTTTGAGCTTCTCTGCCACCACCGGCTGATTCAAGAATTCCAGTGCAGACTTGCCGTCCATGTCTGTTTTTACCAGGTAGATCCCTTTCAGAATATCATCCAACTTTGCGTTCCCCTCCTGTCCGCCGGCTAGCTTCATAGTGTCGTCATGGCCACTCGACTTATGCAGCTCGACAAATCTATCCTCGTAACTGCTACCTCCGGCGTCGTTCGACTTTTCATCCACAACAACTGACTTGATGACTGATTCGAAAACTGGATATGCAGATGCCCTTTTCGCTGAGGGTCCAAGCTCAGAAGAGGGCTGAGTTTCGCCGGCATCCCTCTTGATTGTTGAAAGATTTGTCTCGTCCAACAGGATTGGCACTATTCCTGCCTTAGTCTCAGCTTTCGAGGCAGGACTCTCGTTTTCAATCACACTCAAAGCCTGCTTCACCTCTAACTGTTTGGACGCGAGCAAATCATTTCCAGCTTCAACATCATTTCCGGAAACTGCAGCCACCAAGGGCAAGAACAAGGCCAAGGTTAAAAAGATAACCCTTAAATTGTGCCTCTCCAACGTGAGTTCCATTGCTCGGTCTTCGGGGTTGGTTTCAACTAAATCTTGTTCTCGTAACAATCCTTACCTATCCTGCTTCTGCACCGAGATTTGCTGCTGACATTGAATAATTGTCCACTCAATGATCACCTGGCCACCTGAGAGCTTGGCTTGTGCCAGCATTTGCTAGATCCATTAAGCGAGTGAGCCATCAATGCGACGCCTCGTTATGGGCTAATGTTCCAAAAGTTTGCCTACGAGTCACGGTGTCTCGCCCTCGAGCTGAATTTGTTGTGACTTCCTGCTGGAGCAGGTGGCTTTTTAATCAGAGCAAAGGTAAAACAAATTTCAAGATGTAAGATAGAGGATACAGTTGGGTGGCCGACAACCAGATGGCGCCAGGGTCGCGCTGACAAAGAGTCAAATCTAAACTGGCCGAAGCCTTCCATCGCTAGCACAGCTTATCGTCGTGGACAACATAAATGGGCTCGAGAAATAGAGACAGGGCGAGAGACGGGGGGGGGGAGAAAGAGCAAGGAGCGCTACTTGACTTGAGTCCTATATAAGGAGATGATAATTAGAGCTTAGCTCAGTGTTCTCGCTAGCGGGCGTTCAATTTCTTGCAAACGCGCCAGTTTGAAGCTGGACCTTCGGATTTGTTAGCCGTCGAGCTTGAACTATAAGCGTCCGTTTGCGCTGCCGTCGCCCCCTGGCTTCCGTGGCCGGCAAGCAGCACTCTCGGCGGCCCGTGCATCGTTCTCGTTGGAAGCCGGCGAGCGAGACAGAGTGTGACGAACTTGGGCCCCCGTCGCCTGCAACAAGTGGTTGCCAGTGGCAACAACAAATGCTGCCTAAGCGGCCGGCTCAGGTGGCTTTGATTGGCGGGCAGAGTTTTGGCGGTTGGACGGGCGGATCAAAGAGGCTAGCAACAGAGTGAATGGGCTAGATGTTGGCCCACGAGCAGGGAGCTGGAGATGTCGGCTGCTTGGCGGCGCTTCGGTCGGCCAACTGTCACCCATTAAAGTTCCAAATCGAGCTGCCTCTTTCCGTCTCTGACAAAAGTGGAATCAGATAAGATTATTGTTATTGCTATTATGGCAAAATAATGATGGAAATAATCTTCCAAAGCTGGCAAAATAAAGGTAGATTGGAGACTCGAGAGCGCGAGAGAGGAGAAGAGAAGAGGCGAGGTGAGGTGAGATGAGATGAGATGAAGTGAGGTTAGCTAAACGAGCCCAGGCTGATTGTGGCACCAATTTCAATTGGCTCCTTCTCTTTTTGCCTGGCGCTGAGTTGATAAATTGTGACTTCGGCCGTCACAGGATCAGCCAACTGGCTTCGCCAACTTTCGTTCGTTTTATTTGCTCTGCGGGTTTGTTGGCGCTGCTAGCCAGTTTCAATGTCATTGTTTTATTCTCTACGTTTTCAAAACTTTTACTCGCTCAGGTAGAGTGGCCAAGAGAGTGGAGTTATAATAAACGAGTGCTGTGTGTTAGCTGGCTGGCTGGCTGGCTGGTTGATTGGACGAGCGATAAAGGTTGAGCTGCAGTTGGAAATCAATACAAAAGCAAGCGCAAGTTTGTTCACTTTCACCCCAAGCGAGGCGACAAACAGCTTTTGGGCAACTTTTCGCCACTCAGGTGCAAAGTGGAGTGAGCGAGAGTCGGCTGCGAGCGAGTGATTTGTTTGCCGCCCGTTTTTGGCGGACAGATCCAGTTTTAGCATCACGGAATTGGGCGAGCGAGAGATGGGAAGACAAACAGAGGAGTTGGCCAAACTTGATGAGCTTGTGTGGGAATTGGCGGCCGCTTGCTTGTGTTTGCTTGCGGCCCCGTTCACTTGGCTGGGCTTTGAGCTCGAGCCGAAGTTGGAGGGGCGCCTCCGCTTATCGGTCGGCCCCAATCTCGCTCAGGTGGCCAGGTTGGCCGCTTGATTAATAGACTGGAGCTGGCTGCTGCTGGCGCGTCCTTCGCGCGCGCTTGCCGCTGCCGGCGCAACAAGTGGCCTCGCTGAATGGGACTCGCACGAGAGAGAGAGAGAGAGAGAGAGAGAGAGGAGAGTAATTGGCAATTTGGTAGGCAAATCAAATTATCCTCCCGCCTCCCCTGTCCAAGCTCGCCGCTCTGGCTGGCAAACGCGAGCAAACCTGCGCGCCGCCGAGTGAATGGAGCAAATGATAATTATTGTGGCGCAACGAGCGCTCGATCGGCCCAGTGAAGGTCAAAGTGGCCTCCTTTGTGACATAAGCGAAAGTCTCATTAGTCGGGCGGCAAAGTCTGCGTCAAGTAATTAGACGAACGGGAGGCAGCCAGTGTCGCCGCTCGGCCGGCCGGCCGACTGGCCAGCCTTGGAGGCCTCTCGGCCAACAATGGTCTCGTTGTTGTTGTTATTATGGTTATTATCTGGCTGCGAGCGGTGCCACTGCGGCCAGGTGAGTTTTGCTCGCAAAATGTTAGTGCGAACGAAAACGCGAACTCAAACTCGGCAAAATGGAAGCCAAATGGAGGCTTGGACGCGAGAGCAAAACGCAACAATTGCACGAAAGCAGAAAATGAGTTTTCTCTTTCTCTCTCTCTCTCTCTCTCGCTCCTCGTTCAGCTGATAAACTGTAAACTCAAACCTGGAAGCAACCAACTTCAGCCAGATTAATGATCAGTTCTGGTAACAAGCGTGAGAAAGGCGGCCGGCCATTCACTTGCCTCGGCCGGCCGGCCCGCTGGCTGCGACAAAGAAGCCAATCGGAGGGCGACAGGTAAACTGGGCGCGCTCGTCCGGCCGCATGCAAATGGGCCGGCGGACGGGCGCGGCGGCCGAAGGGGGGCGCCAGGAGGAGCCTTAAAAATTAATAAATCGCTTCCAGCTTCGAGCCAAGCCGAGCGTCCGAGGAGCGTCTTCATCATCTCGCGGCGAAAGTTGGCCGGCCGACAGGAGCGCATTCAATTGCGCCAACCTGAGCCCATTAACTTTGTCTCGCTCTCGCTCTCCGTCCACCTGTCTGCCGCTTGCGCAACCTTGTCGCACGCTTCTCATCGCGCACAGCAAACCCGCTGACAGGCGCAATCGACGGGCCGGCGAGCGCGCCAGACCGAATGATCGATCCGCCAGGCTCGAGGGCGCCGCTCAGGGCGCCAGAGGTCAGCGGCCGCCCTTGTGGCCGCCACTTTGAAGTGGACCGACGGCGGAAGTGGACAATCAACTGCCCGGCTTGCGCGGCCGGCTGCGAGCGGCGAGCGTTGCTTGCGCTGGCCGGCTGCTCGGCGCGCGCGGCCAGATAAGAGCGGGGCGAGCAAGTTTAATTAGAGCAGATGAAGACGTCCGCTCTGGCCATTGTTTTATTGTGCCGCCATCGGCCACTTGTCGCCGAAGTGCAAGCGGCACACTTCGCACCAGCGGCCGGCGCAGGCAAAGGGCCGGGCGCCGCCTATAAGTGGCGCGGGCGCAGGTGGCGCTGCGGCCGCCGCGGCCGCTTCCGGCGCAGGCGAGCAAACAAGCCGAGCGGCCGCCGGCTCTCGAGCGGCGAGCAACAGGCGGCCAGGCGGCGCTCGCGACGTCGCTCCTCTCGCGCGACGGCCCCCTTGATTGATCCAAGCTCCTGATGCGCGCCAGCGGCAGAGGCGGCTCATCAATCATTGGGCGAGCCCTTCGCGCGGCCCTTACCTGTTTGCTCGAGCCGGATCCGCGAGAGGGCCACTTCATTTGCGTGCGAGCGGGCGGGCGCGGCTTGCGTCAGAGGCCCGCTCAGGCGCCCAATCGCCCCGAGCTAAACGACGAGCGCGACGACTCAATCGGCGGCCAACTGGCGCCTAGATCGGCGCCCAAAGTGACCATCCGCCGGCCGCCAATCGGCTTAGGCCCGCCGGCTGGGCCCCGGCCTACCTGGCCAGGTAAGGCCCGGTTCGGCTCGGCTCGGCTCTGCGCCCTTTGCGCGGCCTCCCCTGCTCGGCCGCTCGGGGTGAGCCGAGCAGAGTTGCGAGCACAACAGGACAACTCAATCGGGCCGAGCACGCGCACAATGGGCGCCCGAGCAACAATGCCGGCCGAGGAATAATCTTGCATAAATCCCTCCAAATTACTCTGCCAGCGCCGCCGCCCAAAGCGCCAACTCGGCCAGCCATGTAAACGAGATGAGATTAGACCCAAAGCCCGGCGGCCGCGCAAAAGTTTGTATCCATTTTGTCGGCCCAAAAGCCAGCTCGGCGCCGATTGGATTCGCGCGCCCCTCGCGCCGGAAACCGAGCGCTTCCGGGCCGAGCGCTTACCTGTCGCGAGCGCGTGTTTGCGCGCCGCTTCCGCCTGCCTGTCGCGCGGTCGGCGCCGAACCGCTCCGATTGCGCCCCTTCCGGCGCAAGTGTCCGGCTTCCGCTTCCGCCGGCGCGTGAAAGTGTTCCCGCTCGAGTTGGGCTGGCGGGGAGGCGAGAGGGCAAAGCTTTGCTTGCCGCTCCAAGGGCCGCTCTTGTTTTGTGTTCAATCAAGAGGATCGCTGGTTCATTTATTAAATGTTAATTCCGGTGCGGCCGCTTCCGCCGGCCACGAGCGAGCTGGCGGCGGCGGCGGCGGCCAGCTCGCGGGGCCAAAAGTGAATTAGAAATGGAAAATAAACATCCATTGTGCCGATTGTGCAATAAATGAGGTCAGGACGAAGAGAAATTGTTGCCTCTTGTTGGCCGGCGAGCGGGGGCTTGAGCGGGCGGGCGGGCGGGCGGGCGGGCAGGCAGGCAGGCAGGCAGGCGGCCGCAGCGAGCCCAGGCGAACAAAGGCCGGCATCCAGGTGAGCGGCCGCAACAGGAAACGCGCGCTGGACACTCGGTGGACGCGCGATCGGCGGTCGTCGCGCCCAAAAAGGCGTAAAGAATCGCCCAAAAGGAGGGGCGCCTCTCCTGCCCCGTTGGCTTTGGTCCGCTCGGCCGCGGGCGCGCTGACATTGGGAGGCCCCTTCCAAGTTCAACTGGCGGCGCCGGCGGGTCAAGTCTGGCCGGCCGCTCGGCTGGCCTCTTGGCCGGTGAGCGTTAAGGAAAACATAAACATTGCAACTTGATTCCTGCGCCGGTCAGCTGCGGCCCTCCGCTTGTCGCGCCAAGTTTGCGCCCCTCGGCCGCCGCCGCCGGAAGTGGGCGCGGCGGCCGGCGGGTGGGCGGGGCTGCGAGCGGGCTCCAGCGGAGTGCAGCGGGCGCAAGCTGCCAAGGCAAGGGCGAGGGCGAGGGCTAAGGCAAGCGCAAAGGGGTGAAGGTCGGCGGGCGCAAACGGGCGGCCGCTGGCTGGCCGCCGGCTGCCTGCTTGCCGCAAAGTGGGCGATAAAAGCGAATGGGTCTGCCGCTGCCGCTGCCGCCGCTTTGTGAGCGGGCGAGTGGTGCCATTCAAATGGCCTGTTTGCCATTGGAATCGTGAGAATTGGTAAATGGAAACACACAGGCCGAGTGGACATTTGGCGGCCGATCCAGGCGACTTGTCAGTGGAGGCTGGCCGAGTTTGCGCGCAGAGCTGGCGGCCCATTAGGTTGACCTTGAGCGGCGCTCGTAACTCGCAACGCCGTCCGCCTGTCACTGGGCGCCAGCAGGTCGAAGGCCCCACAACCAGCCGGTTGCCTCCCACACGAGCGCTAATTGAGTTTGGCGCCCCACTGCAGCGAGCGGCGGCTGCGGCTGCGGCTGCGGCAGTGGCGTCACGCGCGCACTTGCCAGCCCATCCGGCCGCCCGTCTGTCTCGTGACGCAACCGGCGAGGCTTTATGGGCGGCGCGCGTGCCCCTCGCGCGCTGATTGATGGCTGCGCGCTCGGCGCCGAAGCCAGCCGGCTGCTCGTGGGGCCGGCGAGATTTTATCGCTCGCTCGCTGCAGCACCACATGCGGCCGGCGGCGGCGGCAGCAGCAGCAGTGGCATTGGCGACGCAGAGAGAGAGAGAGAGAGAGAGAGAAACGACTTTGGAGGCTGCGAGCGGCGGCCAACAGGTGGGCAGCTCGCTCGCCTGTTGGCGGCCACTTGCGCAGCCGGTCGGCCCAGCGAGCGGCCGTTGCGACGGCGACGCAAACTCGGCCTCCTACCACTAACTGGGCTAGGCGGGCTGCTTTTGCTGCCGCCGCCGCCGCTGCTGCAATTAGCGCTCAATGCTGATGCTAATCAATGACAAAACGCGATAAGCTGGCTGCGAGCGCTCGCTGCTGATTGGAGCCAGATAATTGGCTGCCGAGTCCCGTTATCTGGCGGCCGAGTTGTTGGCTTGCTTGCTGGCTGGCTGGCTGGCGAGCGAGCAGCTTGCGGGCGAGAAAAGTGTCGCACGCCGAGCTTGGCGGCGCGAAAACAGTTAGCCTGAGCACTGCATCAGGCGCTCGCCTTGCCCTGCTCTGCTCTGCTCGGCTCTGTTTTGTTTTGTTGTCGCCCTCCAGCCAGCACTGCGGCCGACAGCCAAGGCAGCCGCGGCGGCGGCGGCGGCAACGACAGGCAGCCGCCAGAACGCACTCGGCGCGCCAACAATCGGCCACCAAACACGAAGCCAGCGAGCGCAGACAGGTGCACAGCTTTGGCTCGGGCCAGCAGAGGAGAGGAGAGGAGAGGAAGAGGAGATTGAGGCAGGCGAAGAGTGAGCGCGAGTTGAGCGGGCAAATGGGCGAGCAGCTCAGGTGGACGCTCGGCCGGCGGATGGGCGAGGAGCGGGCGCCCAAGTGGTGGCTCGAGAGGCAGGAGCGCGAGTGCGGCGCCGGCAACCTCGGCCAGCGCCTCTACGGGCCAGTGGCGGCGGCGGCGGCGGCAGCGGCAGCAACAGAAATTGAATCAGAAGCAGCGACAGCAATCAGCTCGGCGGCGCAAGGGGAGCCGAGCGGCGGACTGGCGGCGGAAGAGGAGAAGCTCATGGCCGACTATTATTGGCCGGGCGAGTTGGCCGCGCAAGTTAGCCGCCTGAGCCGCGAGCAGCGCGCCGAGTCCACGCTCAGTGAGGGCGCCGGCCGGCAGAGGAGGGCGGCGAGCGAGGAGGAGGCGATTGCAGGGGAAGCGGCGGCGGCGGCGGCGGTTGCGGCGGCTGATTGCGAGCCGCAACAGGTGCCATTGTTCGCGGCAGCCCGCTCGTCGCTGCCAGAGTCCAGCTTGTCGCCGAGCTCGCACTCAAGCTCCTCGCTCGGCTCCCTATCGCCGCAACCAGCAACTGGCAACATCAGCTCGAGCGTCCTCGTTGCGGCGAGACAGCCGACGATCCAGTTCCAGCCGATGAGCTTGGAGATCCAATCAGGTGAGTAATGTTGTCTCCACTCCACTCAACTCAACTCAACTCAACTCAACTC